>ENA-OOXM01000587-OOXM01000587.1-human-gut-metagenome-genome-assembly--contig:-NODE-587-length-32800-cov-4.943900_pt1 | contig 32800 bp, 27 predicted proteins | sample MGYA00241589_ERZ501347 | MGnify/ENA primary metagenome ERZ501347 (study PRJEB25962, sample SAMEA2042832) | human gut metagenome | biome: human gut; feature: human-associated habitat; material: faeces...
ACAGATGGATATGTACGTCAGAATGTATGACGAGTTGAAGAAAGAGGAAGGCAATTAATTCGCCAACAACTTGTTGGCGAATTGATGCTTTACGATAAAACTTATGTTATGAACGGAAAACAATTAAAGAACAGCATATTACAATGGGCGATACAGGGAAAACTTGTACCGCAAGACCCTAATGACGAACCAGCAAGCGTATTGCTTGATAAGATTCGTCAGGAGAAAGAACGCTTGATCAAGGAGAAGAAAATCAAGCGTGACAAGAACGCATCTATTATCTACCGTGGTGAGGACAATTCCTATTATGAGAAGATGCTTGCCACGGGGGAGGTGAAGTGTATTGATGAGGAGGTGCCGTTTGAGATACCAAAGGGATGGGAATGGGAGCGTTTTGGCAATATAATGATAAATAAGGATAGTGAAAGGGTTCCACTTTCTGTAGCTCAGCGTCAACAGCTAAAGAAAACTTACGATTATTATGGGGCTTCTGGTGTTATCGACAAAGTTGACAAATATCTTTTTGATAAGGATTTATTGCTAATTGGGGAAGATGGAGCAAATCTAATCAATAGAAGTACCCCCATTGCTTTTATAGCAAGAGGCAAGTATTGGGTGAACAATCACGCCCATGTGCTTGATGTTTGCAGTGGAATGGCACTTTCTTATGTAGCTCTATTTATAAATGCTATATCACTTGTTGATTATGTAACAGGTACAGCTCAACCGAAAATGAATCAAGAAAAGATGAATTCCATTTTATTGGCAATACCACCTGTAAAAGAACAGCACAGGATATTGGAGAAAATGTCATTGGTTGACGCTTTTGTTGATAAGTATGCTTCTTTGCAGACAAAATTGGATTCTTTAGATAATTCTGTTTACGAACTTCTTAGGAAGTCTATTCTTCAAGAGGCTATTCAAGGCAAACTCGTTCCGCAAATAGCAGAAGAAGGTACTGCACAAGAGTTGCTTGAACAGATTAAAACAGAGAAGCAGAAACTCGTCAAGGAAGGTAAGCTAAAGAAGTCCGCTTTGGCTACTTCTGTTATCTTCCGTGGTGACGATAACAAGTATTATGAGCAAATAGGAAGCGAAGTAACCGAGATAGAACTTCCTTTTGACTTTCCAGGTACTTGGTCTATTGCTCGGTTAAATGCTGTTTGTCAACTTACAGACGGCTTGAAAACCATTGGCAAGCAATGCTTGTTAGATGCAAAATACTTACGTGGTAAAAGTTCTGAAACTATAGTAGAACAAGGTAAACTTGTATATAAAGGTAACAATATAATGCTTGTGGACGGTGAAAACTCTGGTGAAGTTTTCATCGTACCACAAGATGGCTATATGGGTAGTACATTCAAGCAGTTATGGATAAGTTCCCCAATGTACGAACCTTATGTTTTAGCTTTTATACAGTTCTATAAAGAGACATTGCGCAACTCTAAGAAAGGTGCAGCAATTCCACACCTCAACAAAGAATTGTTTTATGGGCTTATTATTGGTATTCCACCACTGCAAGAGCAGAGAATAATAGTTCAGAAGATAGAACAATTAATGCAGTTGCTCAAATAGAGTTTCTATTCTTTTGACAATGCGTTTCTGTTCATTCAAAGGAGGTAATGGAATCAAGTGCTCTACCAATTTAACTCGTGATATGTTAGGTTGGGCACCACCTTCACCTTTCTTGATAAATGAATCTCGACTTGCCATTAAAAAATAAAACAAGAACCAATTATAAACAACATAGGGAGTACAGCCACAACACGCTTGATTGGTAGTTAATTCCTTGCCTACAATAGCTAACTTTCCTATTGTAGCTCCATACATTGCAATGAGGACATCGCCTATTTTGTTCATACGTAGAGAGCAATCTTGAAAAGCTCTCTGCGTTATTTTTTCTTCTGTATCATATACAATATCGTTGTTCAACTCACCTGTCTTAAGCCACAAAATATTGCCACCATAATAATCTTGGTTACCACGCTGAGGTGTAGAACCAGCCCCCCAATCTCCAACTTGTCCCATTCTTGCCCAAGTCCAACTATTAGGAATTTCAAAGGGGATTTGATCAGTTATATCCAAGCATTTTTTACCTATCTGCTCATAATACTTGATAAGACCTCATTAATTTTGTCTACTATTCTTCTTTGTTCTGCTATTGGAGGCAATGGTAGATACAACTCTTTCAGCCGTTCTTTACCAAGATTATAAAAAGCTGCACCAGACTTCTTTGTTATTCCTCGCATAGCTTCTATTTGGAATGGACTTTGAAGAAAATACGCAAGTAACAAGGAGTGATTAAAGTCTTGAATGTATGGGCTAATGATGAATACAAAACCACCAGCACTAACATTTTCGTAGTCTTTTTCTATCACTGCCATTTTACCAATATTCTCCAAACTCGTTACAGCAGGAGTAATGATACAATTCTTTTTTAGAATGGAATTTGCATTGACAAACTCCTCTGACACAAAGACATCATCATCTTTGAATATATACTTATTGGGTAGAATGTTTCCACCACGCAATATTCTAATGCCTTTTTTATTTGCGTTTGTTTGCTCTTTTTTGAACGAAGCCCCTGTTTGTATTTCCAACAAGTCTTTAACCTTGCACCAAGTCCATGTTTCGGGTATTTGGAACGGCAAAAACTCGTCTATACAAACAGGACTGTTGTCTATCAACTCATAATACTTGTTACATTCTTGTACCTTTCTACAATTCTATACTGTTCTTTCAATGGTGGTAAAGGTATAAGAAAACCATTTAAGTCAGACATTGAGATATTGTCATTAGTTGAATTCTTTTTCTTGTCTATAATTTGCTTAATATATGGAGAATGAAGAAAAGCATTCAAGTATTCTACATTTATCCAAATATTCCGAATTATTGCGACTCGTTGATTTAGTAACAAGGGTTCAGATAATTTTTCAGTTAGGAGTAAACTTTTCCCAACAGTTCCACCTGTCATAGCTATAAGAATGTCATTTCGCTTAATCAAGTATTGTGTTAAATCCTCATTGCCGTTATATTTAACTATGTTCTTATTTACTAATCCTTTTTCAGATATATCAGAAATTCTAATAACACGAATTCCTAAAGACGATTTCAAATCGTAACTTTTGAAAGCATACCCTCCTATAATATTTACGCAATCTCCCATACGACACCAAATCCATGAAGAAGGAACTTCAAAAGGTATTTCAGCATCAATACATACCACATCCTTACCATTCTTCTCCCAATACTTGTTATCGTCACCACGGAAGATACCAGAATCGTTGAGGGCAGATTTCTTTAGCTTGCCCTCTTTAACGAGTTTCTGCTTCTCTGCCTTTATTTGTTCAAGCAGTTCTTGCGCTGTTCCTTCTTCGGCTATTTGTGGTACAATTTTGCCTTGAATAGCCTCTTGAAGGATGCTCTTACGAATAGTATAGTAAAGTTTTTCATTTAACTTATTAAGTTTATCCTGCGCTTTTCCATACTCATCTATATATGGCATCAACTCCTTTGCCTTTGTATCAATACGGAACTGTTCCGAAAGAGGTGGAAGTGGAACTAACAGAGACGTCATTATTTCTGTGCTTACACGAGGCATTTTTACACCAAACGTTGCAGAATTAATGTAATCATCTACGTAAGGTGATTTCAAAAAGCTAACAATATAATCTTTGCATATATTGCCGTAGCAAGTGAAAGGTATGATTTCAGGAGTGCAAATACCTCCTTCAGGTGCAACAAGTATCTTTAATAAATATGGACGAAGTTTGCTGTATAAAATGTCACCACGGTTGAAGATGGTCTTGTCACCGATGGCTTTTCGTTCACCAACAGTTTTAATATTCAGCAATCTTCCGCCTTTTTCTATATCTTCCAAATCCAATCCCCATAATTGAGTATCGGCATTCGATGCGTTGATTTTTCTCTTTGTTTGGGCATAAGTTGAGATTTCTCCTAATCTGCACCATTCCCATCCATCTGGTATCTCAAACGGTATCTCCTTATCGATGCACTTCACCTCTCCCGTAGCAAGCATCTTCTCATAATAGGAACTCATAGAACAAATCCATGCCTATTTATTAGGACAACTTAATGTTTTACTAATAAACGAATAGAAATGGAATTTGACAAATTTGAAGAGTTCCTAAGCCAAGGCAATATGGCTAAGAACACGATTTCGGCATATCTGTATGCCGTGAAGGAGTTTGGCTCTCGACACAAAGAGTTGAACAAGAGAAACTTGTTGGTTTACAAAACCTACTTGATTGAGACTTACAAACCAAAGACGGTGAACCTCCGTATTCAGGCGTTGAATAAGTACCTTGAATTTGTAGGCAAGACGAAACTCCGCTTGAAGTCGGTCAAGGTGCAGCAGCGTTCTTATCTGGAGAATGTCATCAGCAATGCCGACTACATCTTCTTGAAGAACAAGTTGAAGAAGGAAGACAACTTGGAGTGGTACTTTGTGGTGCGTTTCTTAGCTGCGACTGGTGCCAGAGTGAGCGAACTTGTGCAAATCAAGGTTGAGCACGTGCAAGTAGGCTATTACGACATCTACACTAAGGGTGGCAAGATACGGCGTATCTATATCCCCAAGACGCTGCGCTCCGAAACCGAAAAGTGGTTGCAGACAACAAAGCGCACAAGTGGCTATCTCTTTCTCAATCGCTTTGGTGAGCGCATCACGACAAGAGGTATATCACAGCAGTTGAAGAACTATGCCGTAAAGTATGGCTTGAACGAGAAAGTGGTTTACCCTCACTCGTTCCGCCATCGCTATGCCAAGAATTTCTTGGAGGAGTTCAACGACATTGCCCTGCTTGCAGACCTTATGGGGCATGAAAGCATCGAAACGACACGTATCTATCTGCGAAGAAGTAGTTTGGAGCAACAAGAAATCGTAGATAAGGTTATTACTTGGTAAAATGCCTATAAAGGTTCATAGGAATAAGAGTAGAAAGAGATGCAGGTCTCTTTCTGCTCTATCCATGTAAAACGTTTTATCATATGACATGCATATATTAACGACAACAAATCTATATGTCAGTAAATCATGTTATCATCATATATGCAGTTCTTTATTTACGATAGGTTGGGCCAGATACTCGACTTTGGAGAAGTATCCCCCGACAGGCAAGTACTTTCGAGAGTAACTCGAAAGGTTTTAAGTTACTCAAAACATACCTTGCTGCGTCTTTATGGACACAATGTTTTGGCAAGAATAAATCTAACACCATTGAAAACACTGCGGAGGTTCGCCCAGTGGCTGGAGACGCAAAGCCTCCAAGGAACGGCTCATTTTCTTTTATGCTAAAGGATGAAAACAAAAAAATCTCGAAGAATGAGTCTCCTTGAATGTCATTCCTCGGGATGAACAAAAATGTATTCCTATATGTCATACGTTTTATATGTCATACGATAAAAATGTAAAACGTATGACATCAATGTATATATGCTTACACGCTTCTTTGCATTGATATTTCTTTATCAAATTAAAAAAAAACGGCGTTGCTGCCGGATGCGGCTGTAAAGCCAGTATCCCGACAGCGGAATGCCTACGCCGGCAATGGTGTACAGAATCCAGAAGCAGTCGGTCTGCGCATAGTCGTGAATCACCATGTGGCACCCGATCTGCCGTGGGTCGAGTCCGTACCACCATATTTTCAGCAGGCTGACCACCTTGTATGCCGACACGTGCCAGATGAATATGTAGAGAGTGTGCTCGCCACAGTACTCCAAAAACTGGATTATGCGTCCCTTGAGGTGCGACAGGTGGTAAGAAATGTTGTAGGTCATTAGCCATCCGGCAACTCCCGTCACTGGCAGCGACAGCACGTCGCGGATGCGCACCGACAGGCTCATGCCACGGCATTCCAGCCATGATCCGGCAAGCACGACAGCCGCTCCGGCAGCGGCGAGCCACAGGCTGTGTCCGATGCGTTGCTCATATTTGCGGTACAGCACGCCGATGCTGAAAAACAACACGCCCATCGTGTCGCGGTAGCCACCCTGCACGAGTGTGACAATCTTTACTCCTTCGCCCGCTTTGAACAATGCGAAGCCAAGAGCGATGAAGAAAATCACCAATGGAATCGCCACTGTGCGTCCGCGCAGCCGCTTCACGTTGTTGAGCATATAGTAGAGCACCACGAAGGCGATGCTTGCCACGAGCAGTCCGCGGAAAAACCAGAACGCTCCGGCGAGAAACTCATCGTAGCCTCCCATGGAGAACACTATGTTGGTGAGCCGCTGCCAGAATTGGTGGATGGAGTAGGGATGTGTGGTGCCGCCTGTCCAGTTGCCGTAGACCTCGTTGAGAATGCCTATCTTGAACAGCAGGTTGTGGATGAGCAGAAAGAAGATGCTCCATTTCACGAAAGGCACGTAAAGACCTTTGAAGCGCTTCACGATAAACGGCCATGGGTTTTCCACCGTCTCGTGCTTGAAGAAATAGCCCGCGGTGATGAAAAACAGAGGCATGTGAAACAGGTAGATGGCGCGGTTGAGCATGCCGGGCATGTCGGCGTGGGCCATCACCACGAAGATGATGGCAAAGCCTTTGGCTATGGAGATGGCGTTGTTGCGTTGCTGTGCCATGCTACATGAATAATGTTCCTATCTGGTAGACGGCGAAGGCAATAAGCCATGCCACAAATGTGTTGTAGACAAGGGTGAACGCTCCGTAGCGCCAGCTTCCTGTTTCGCGCACAATGGCTGTGATTGTGGCGATACACGGCACGTAGATGAGCACAAAAATCATGAAGCAAGCCGCGACAAGAGGAGTGAAGTCGGGCACTCCGGTTTTCGGGTTCGGCTTCTGTATGCGTTCTGCGAGAGCCGCCTCGTTGTCGGAGTCGCCGCTGTAGAGCACGCCGAGTGTAGAGACAACGGTTTCTTTTGCCACCGTTCCCGAAATCAGCGACACGGTCATTTTCCAGTTGAAGCCAAGCGGTTCAAACACTGGCTGCACCAGTTTGCCGAGGCGTGCGAGGCACGAATTCTCGGTGGTCGCCACTTTTGTTACGTTTTCCGGAGTCACGTTGGTGTTGCCATCTTGAATCATTTCCGTGCGCGCAGTCGCTTCCTGTTCCTCCGTTGGGCGTGGGAAATAGCTGAGCATCCAGATGATGAGACTCGCCACGAGGATGATGCCTCCCATCTTTTTCAGATACTGCTGTCCTTTGGCCCACATGTGGCGCATCGTGGCCTTCATGGTCGGGATGCGGTAGGGCGGCAGCTCCATCACAAACGGTGTCTCATCCTTCTTGTAGTGGAATTTGCGCAGCAGTCTTGCGGTGACCACCGCCACGATTATGCCGAGCGCATACAGGCTGAGCAGTGCCAGGCTGGCGTGGTTGGGGAAGAACACGCCGATGAGCAGCAGATAGATGGGCAGACGCGCGCCGCACGACATGAACGGGTCGATGAGTATCGTAATCAGACGGCTCGAGTGGCTCTCGATGGTGCGTGTGGCAATGATTGCCGGCACGTTGCATCCGAATCCCATCACCAGCGGGATGAACGATTTTCCGTGGAGTCCTATCTTATGCATTATTTTGTCCATTATGAAGGCGGCTCGCGCCATATATCCGGAGTCTTCCATAAACGAGATGAAGGCGTAGAGGATGAGGATGTTGGGCAGGAACACTATCACTCCGCCCACGCCGCCGATTACGCCGTCGATGAGCATATCCTTTACCGGACCGTCGGGCATGTATGTGCTGATGAGGTCGCCAATCAACCCCACGCCGGCGTCTATCCAGTCCATAGGGTATTGTCCGATGGTGAAAGTGGCCCAGAACATCAGCCACATTATGAATATGAAAATCGGAAATCCGAACAGCCTGCTTGTCACAACGGCGTCAATCATTGCCGTGGTTTTGGCCTCTTCCTTGTCCTCGGTGTGGAGCGTTTCGCGGAGCGCGCCCGACACGAATCCGTATTTTGAGTTGGCTATCACTGTTGCCATATCCTCTTCGTGCGATTCCTCGATTTCTGCCACCAGTGAGTCGCGTAGCGCCTTGATTTCAGTGTAGTGGGGCAGTGACGACAGCATAGTCACCACTTCCTTGTCGCCCTCAAGCAGTTTTATCGACAGGTAGCGAGCGGAGAACCGCATATCGAGGTCTGCCTCGCTCTTGAGCTGCGACTGGATTTGCTTTATTGCGCCCTCGATGTCTTTCTTGAATCCGATATGCACGTGGCGTACCACGTCGTTGCGTCCTTCGTAGACGCTAATAATCGTGTCAAACAGTTCGTTTACGCCTTTTCCGCTTTTTGACACTGTGGGCACCATCGGCACTCCGATCATCCTCTCCAGCGATTCGTAGTCGAACGTCACCTTGCTTCGTTCCAGCTCGTCGTACATGTTGAGGGCAATCACCATGCTGCGGTCCATGTCGATGAGCTCGGTGGTCAGATACAGGTTGCGCTCAAGGTTGGATGAGTCGACCACATTGATAATCACGTCGGGCACCTCGTCGTGGAGGTAGCGCCGCACGTAGAGTTCTTCGGGGGAATATGCCGACAGAGAGTAGGTGCCGGGCAGGTCGACGATGTTGAACGAGTAGCCGTTGTACTCCATTCGCCCGCTTTTTGCGTCGACGGTGACACCGCTGTAGTTTCCTACGTGCTCCTTTGCTCCTGAGGCGATGTTGAACAGCGAAGTCTTTCCGCAGTTCGGGTTTCCGATGAGTGCCACGTTGATGGTGTGGCGTTCGGTGTCGAATTTGTTTATAAATCCGCAGTCGTCTTCCTTGATGATTGCGATGTCTTCATTGGGCACGTCGGCGGCTTGTTGCTCGCGCACCACCTCTATCAGGTTTGCCTCGGCGCGTCGCAACGATATTTCGTAGTCGAGGATTCGGTATTTTATAGGGTCGCGCAGCGGAGCGTTCTGCTCAACGAGGATTTTCTTGCCTCTGACAAATCCCATCTCCATCATACGCTTGCGAAACGATCCGTGACCCAAAATTTTGACAATCACGCAACTTTCGCCAGTCTTTATGTCTGATAGCCTCATAATGTCTTTATCTTCTGTTTTTACGGGTGCAAAGTTAAAAATTATTATTCAGAATAATTCCAAATAACCGATAAAATTGTCAGCATTTTTTGTCGTTGCTTCTCAGAGCGTTGTGGAGCAGGTTGGTGAACTGGTAGTTTTTCAGCCCCCAGCGCGGCGAGATGAGCAGGTTTTCGGGCGACTGCGACACGAATCGCTCGATGGCGATGTCGCTGCGCATGCGCTTCACTATCTTGACACACAGTGATATATACTCGTCTGCCGACCATTGTGCCACTCTGACTACGCCTGACGCCACTTGACGGGCAAGGCGCGTGCCGCGGATAATCTGCAGCTGGTGGAGCTTGACGGTGTCGATTGGCAGAGCCGACACTTGGTCTACGGTGTGGAGCATGTCGGCCTCCGACTCTCCTGGCAGTCCGAGGATGAGGTGCAGTCCGCAGGCTATTCCGGCTGCGTGTGTGCGGTTTACGGCGTCGACGGTGTCCTCCCACGAGTGTCCGCGGTTGATGACGTTGAGAGTGTGGTTGCTGGCGGTCTCGGCTCCGTATTCCACCATCACGAATGTGCGTTGCGAAAGCGATGCGAGATATTGCAGCAGAGTGTCGGGCATGCAGTCTGGTCGGGTGCCTATGATCAGTCCCACCACGTCGGGGCAAGCCACTGCCTCCTCGTAGAGGTCTACAAGATGGCTAAGTTCGCCGTAGGTGTTGGTATAGGCTTGAAAATAAGCCAGATACTTCATGTCGGGATATTTCTTTCCGAAGAACGTGCGCCCTTTCTCAATCTGTTCGCCCACTGACAGCGACGGGCGGCAGTATTCGGGGTTGAACGTCTGGTTGTTGCAGTATGTGCATCCGCCGGTGCCTTTTGAGCCGTCGCGGTTTGGACAGGTGAAGCCGGCGTTGATGGCAATCTTCTGCACCTTGAAGTCGGGGAAACGCTCGTGGAGGAAGTCGGCGAAGTCGCGGTATGGCTTGTGCATTACAGACGGGTGGTTTTGTTGAGCAGATACATGTCGAGCACAGTCATTGCAGCCATGGCCTCCACGATAGGCACAGCGCGCGGCAGCACGCACGGGTCGTGGCGTCCTTTGGCTTTAAGCACGGTGGGGTTGCCCGAGGCATCGACCGTGTCGACGTCGCGCAGCAGCGTTGCCACGGGCTTGAACGCCACGCGGAAATATATGTCCTCGCCGTTTGAAATTCCGCCTTGTATGCCGCCTGAATGATTGGTCGATGTGTGGATTTTCCCATTGTCGGAAGTGAACGCGTCGTTCATCATGCTTCCTCGGTTGCCAACGCCGTCGAATCCCATTCCATACTCAAAGCCTTTGGCGGCGTTTATGCCCATCATGGCGTATGCCAGTCGGGCATGCAGCTTGTCAAACACGGGTTCGCCGAGTCCTGTCGGCACTCCTTTGACCACACAGGTCACCGTGCCGCCTATGGTGTCGCCTTCGCGTCTCACCTTGTCGATGAGGTCGTACATCCTTGCCGCCGTTTCGGGGTCGGGGCAGCGCACGGCGTTGGTTTCCACCAGTGCTGGGTCGTATTTGCGGTAGTCGGGGTCGAGGCTGATGTCGCCCACCTGCGAAGTGTAGGCGTAGATGGAGATGCCGAGTTGATCTAATGCCTGGCGTGCGAATGCTCCGGCAACGACACGGGCAATAGTTTCGCGCGCGCTCGAGCGTCCGCCGCCGCGATGGTCGCGCAGCCCGTATTTTTCGGTGTATGTGTAGTCGGCGTGCGACGGACGGAACGTCTGTCGGATGTTGCCGTAGTCGGCTGAGTGGTGGTCGGCGTTTCTCACCTCGAACCCTATGGGGGTGCCCGTTGTCACGCCCTCAAACAGTCCCGACAGCACTTCTACGCGGTCTGACTCTTTCCGTGGCGTGACGATTGCCGACTGCCCCGGACGGCGGCGGTCGAGTTCGTGCTGCACACGGTCGAGGTTGATTGCAATGCCTGCGGGCATACCGTCGACAACGCCGCCCACGGCAGTCCCGTGCGACTCGCCGAACGACGTCAGCCGGAAAATCTTACCAAATGTGTTCATCGTTGAGTTCTTCGTCTTTAGGTGTGACAATAATGTCGGCTGTCGAAGCCCCGACATATTCAATCAAATCCTTGGGGTCGATTTTCAGTTGCAGTCCGCGCACACCGGCGCTCACATAGATGAAGTTGAAATCAAGACACGAACGGTGGAAAAACGTGGGAAACGGTTTTTTCATACCGATTGGCGAGCATCCTCCGCGGATATAGCCAGTGGTTGGCAGCAGATCCTTCATGTGGAGCATCTCCGCCTTCTTGTTGCCCGACACTTTCGCTGCTTTCTTGAGGTCTACCTCGCAGCATCCCGGCACCACGCAAACAAAATGTTTGACCTTGTCGCCTGTCAGCACAAGTGTCTTGAACACTTGCTGAATGTCTTCGCCGAGTTGGTCGGCGATATGCTGTGCGCCAAGGTCGGTTTCGTCGACCTCGTAAGGCACAAGCTCGTATTTTATTTTGGCGCGGTCAAGCAGACGCGCCACGTTGGTTTTTCCTATTCCAGCCATATTGATAAATCTTTTTCTGTCTCCTATGCTTATACAAAGATAGTGCATAAAGTTGAAAGAATGGATATGAAAGATTAATTTTGCACTTTGAATTATGAGAATAAAGACTGAGGCAGACAGGTTGCTGGCGATGATCCGCGAAGGTCGGACTATGTCGGCTGGACAGAAGGTGCGCTTGGCGGTGATGCTGAGTGTGCCGGCGGTTGTGGCGCAGTTGTCGTCGATAGTGATGCAGTATATCGACGCATCGATGGTTGGAAGCCTCGGCGCTGAGGCCTCGGCGGCGATAGGCTTGGTGTCGACAACCACATGGCTCTTCGGCGGACTGCTGAGTGCCGCGGCTTCGGGTTTTTCGGTGCAGGTTGCCCACCGCATCGGTGCCGGCGACTGGGAAGGCGCGCAGCGCGTGTTGCGGCAGTCGGTGGTGGCGGTGTTGGCGTTCAACCTTCTGCTTGCATCCATCGGTGCCGGCATCAGCAGTAGTTTGCCTGTTTGGCTTGGCGGCGCCGAGTCGATACATCGCGATGCGTCGACCTATTTCCTGATAATATCCTTGTTTCTTCCAGCGCTTCAGATGCAGTTTCTTGCCGGCGGCATGCTGCGGTGCAGCGGCAATATGCACGTGCCGAGCATGGCGGGAGTGGCTATGTGCGCCCTTGATGTGGTGTTCAACTTCCTGCTGATTTTCCCTTCGCGTACGGTCGCTGTGGCTGGATTCGATGTGTTTCTCCCAGGTGCGGGACTTGGTGTTGAGGGTGCGGCTCTTGGCACGGTGCTTGCCGAAACGGTGGTCGTGGCTTGGCTGTTGTGGTATCTGCGCCACGGCACGTCACATCTGCGGCTTGCAGGGCTGCGCGGATGGAGACAGTCGATAGCCGACACGCTCAGAAAGGCGGTTAAAATCGGTTTCCCGATGGGTTTGGAGCATGGGGTGATATGCAGCGCTCAGATTGCGATAACCACCATTGTCGCGCCGCTGGGAGTGTGCTCCATCGCAGCCAACTCGTTTGCCATCACAGCCGAGAGCCTTTGCTATATGCCAGGCTATGGCATTGCTGAGGCTGCCACCACGCTTGTGGGGCAGAGTGTCGGTGCGCGCCGTCGCGACCTGACGTGGAGCTTCGCTAAAATCACTGTCGGAATGGGCATGGCGGTGATGGCGGTGATGGGTGTGCTTATGTATGTCGCTGCTCCCGAGATTATCGGGCTGATGACGCCTGTTGACGAGATACGCCGGCTTGGTGTAATGGCGTTGCGTATAGAGGCGTTTGCCGAGCCGATGTTTGCCGCGTCGATTGTGGCGTATGGCGTTTGTGTCGGTGCCGCCGACACGCTGAAGCCTTGCCTGATGAACTTCCTGAGCATCTGGGCTGTGCGCCTTACGATGGCTGCATGGCTTGCTCCAACAATGGGACTGCGCGGTGTGTGGATTGCCATGTGTGTTGAGCTGACGTTCCGTGGCGCCATCTTCCTTGTCCATTTGTGGCGCCGACGCTGGATGAAGGCCGTATAAAGGGGTAAAAAAGGTTGAAAGTTCGGTAATTCGGATAGGTGGGCTTTGCGGAAAAACACGTAAATTTGCAGACAGCATAGAACATTAAAAAACACAGTTATGGAACTGATAAAAGATAAGGAATTCGGCGGCGAGCGACCGCTGTTTGAGTCGCACAACCTACACCTCGACAATGTGGTGATACGCGAAGGCGAGTCGGCGATAAAGGAGTGCAGCAACATCAAGGCGACAAATTGCCGTTTTGAGGGTAACTATCCGTTCTGGCATGTGCACGGGTTCGTGATTGACCGTTGCCATTTCGATGTGGGCGGACGCTCTGCACTGTGGTATAGCGACCATCTGCGGATGACTGACACGCACATCGACGCGCCGAAAATGTTTCGCGAGATGCACGACATCGACATTGAGAACGTGGTGATGACCGATGCCGACGAGACGTTCTGGCGATGCAAGGGCATACGTGCTAAGAACTTGCGGCTGCAAGGAGGAACGTATCCTTTTATGTTCAGCAGCGACATTGAAATCGACGGCTTGGTGTCTGACTCCAAATACGTGTTCCAATATGTGAGCAACGTAGTGGTGCGCAACGCGAGAATCACAACCAAAGATGCCTTTTGGGAGGTGGATAATGTGACCATCTACGATTCGGAACTCAATGGCGAGTATCTGGGATGGCATTCGCGCAACCTGCGCCTTGTCAACTGCCACATCTCTGGCGAACAACCGCTCTGCTATGCCGAGAGTCTGGTGCTTGAGAATTGCACGTTTGATCCGGCTTGCGACCGCGCTTTCGAGTACAGTTCCGTGAACGCAACAATAAAAGGAAGCATAGGAGGCGTGAAAAATCCGCGCAGCGGACGCATCGAGGCTGACTGCCTCGGCGATGTGGTGCTCGATGGCAACATAAAGATGCCGGCCGACTGCCTGCTGATTGAACGAAACAAAAAATAATAGCCTGTATGAAATACGACTTCGACAAGACTATCGATCGGCGTGCCACAAACTCTTACAAGTGGGATAGCGCTCCCGAGGGCGTGCTGCCTATGTGGGTGGCTGACATGGACTTCCGCACGGCGCCTGCCATCATCGACGCGCTGCAGAAACGCGTGGCGCACGGAATCTTTGGCTACACCCGTGTGCCCGACGCCTACTACGATGCCGTAACATCGTGGTTTAGCCGGAGGCATGGATGGGACATTGACCGCGAATGGATAATCTACACATCTGGAGTGGTGCCGGCGGTATCGGCGGTGATAAAGGCTTTGACCGTGCCGGGCGACAAGGTGATTGTGCAGACTCCAGTCTACAACTGCTTCTTCTCGTCGATACGCAACAACGGCTGCGAGATTGTGAGCAATCCTCTGCGCCGCACCGCCGACACCTATGAGATGGATTTCGACGCTCTTGAGCGTTGTGCCGCCGACCCGCGCGCCAAAGTGATGCTGCTCTGCAATCCACACAATCCGGCTGGACGCGTCTGGACTCCCGACGAGCTGACGCGGCTTGGCAACATCTGTCTGCGCAACGGCGTGACGGTGGTCGCTGATGAGATTCACTGCGAACTGGTGTATCAAGGGTTCAAATACACGCCTTTCGCGTCGCTGTCGGACGCTTTCCTGCACCGGTCGGTGACGTGTGTGTCGCCGAGCAAGGCTTTCAACATCGCCGGACTGCAGATTGCAAATATCGTGGCGTTCGACAACGACCTGCGAAGCCGTATCGACAAGGCGATAAACATCAACGAGGTGTGCGACGTGAATCCGTTTGGCGTGGCGGCGACAATCGCTGCCTACAACGAAGGGGAAGAGTGGCTCAACCAGCTGGTTGACTATCTGCATGGCAACTATGAGGCTATGGCGGAGTTCTGCCGACGTGAGCTGCCGGAATTTCCTATAACGCGTCTTGAGGGCACATATCTGGTGTGGATGGACTGCAGCAGTCTCGGCATGCCGTCGGACGCGCTTGAGCATGCTCTTCTGGAGGACGCGCGCCTATGGCTCAATGCCGGCACGATGTATGGTGCCGAAGGCGAAGGCTACATGCGGTGGAACATCGCTTGTCCGCGCAGCGTGATGCTCGACGGACTCAACCGTTTCCTTAATTTCGTCAGAAGCCGCTAACCGTCTCTTCTTCTATACCAAATCGGCCATTGGAATCACTCGTTGCCATACGACACTGAGAAATTCCAATGACCGATTTTTCAATTGACTTGACTCGGTTATAGCTGCCACAACCAATATGTCTCTCGGCAAACTGTTTGTCGTGAACTTCATGCTAAATCCGTATCCTGTCGTATAATCACCCAATGCCCGGACTTCTGTGAACCCTCACGGTGAATGATGTCGTTGTCTTGCATTTTCTTAAGATGCTTAGACACGGCGCTCCTGTTGATGCCCAATTTGTTAGCCATTTCGCGTGAAGTGATGCTTGCGTTCTCGGATATAAGACGTAAGATGGCATTCCGTGTTTCTGGTCCACTTTTCCGGTCCACCTTGCTTGTTTCTGGTCCACCTGCTTGGTCTCCCTTTTCTTCTTTGAATGTGAAGTCATCATCCATCGCCTTCTTGTATTCAGTTATTTCATTTTTAATGTTTTTGATGTGCTCCTTCAGCATGAACATTTCTTGTTTGTTGGCATTGTTGAATGTTGAATTATTTGCTGTGACTTTATTTTGAGCCGATGGCTATGCACACTGGGTGGGGCACGTGGATGTCGTGGCCGGTGTCGGAGAGCATGCCGGTGTCGGGGTCGATTGCAAACACTTGGATGGTGTCTGCGTCACGGCAGGCACAAAGCAGGAAGCGTCCGTTGGGCGTTATGGCAAAATTGCGTGGATGCCGCGCTGTGGGCTGGTAGCCAGTGCGTGTGAGCATCCCGCTTTCTTTATCCACGCTGAAGATGGCTATACCGTCGCCTTGCAGACGGTTTGACGCGTAGAGGAAGCGTCCGTCGGGTGTCAGATGGATGTCGGCGCTGCCGCGGGCATGGCGGTCGTCGGCGGTGACGGTTTGAATCTGTGTCAGTTTGCCTTCGTGGTGGCTGAACACCATCACTTCGCCCGACAGTTCGGTGATGAGGTAGGCGTAGCGGCCTTCGTCGTCAAACGTGAGGTGGCGTGGCCCTGAACCTGCCGCTACATATAGGGTGCTGTCCACTTCCAGCCCGTCGCATGCGGCGTTGGGCTTGAGCGAGTAGATGCAGTCGTTGCCGAGGTCGCAGGCGAATGCGCGCCATTCGTAGGGGTCGGCGGTGACGCAGTGGAGATGGGCTGACTGCTGCCTTGTTTTGTCGGGAGCTTTGCCTGTGAGCGAAAACGTCATCACCTTGTTGGCTTTCTTGATGCTTCCGTCGTCGGCAAGTCTGAACTCCGTGATGCTTCCGCCCGTATAGTTGGCGGTGTAGATCAGATTTTTTGTCTGGAAGATGTTGCACGGCGCTTTGCCGCCCGTCGCCACGGCGTTGATGCGGGTCAATGGCTTGTCGATGCCTTCATAGCGGAATGCTGCAAGGGCATCGTCGTCGGTGCCCGACTCGTCGACGGCATAGACGTTGTCGCCGTTGTCGGAGAAAATCACAAACGACGGGTTGCGCGCCGGAGTGACGGCGGTGAGTTCTGCCGTTCCGCTTTCTTGGTTGAAGCGATATTGATAGATGCCTTTGCTGTCGGTGTCGGTGTAAGTGCCGACAAGCATCGGCAGCCATGCCTGCGAAGCCGCGGCGGCAAGGTCGAGCATAGCCATTGTTGATAGTGCGCAGAGTGATATTGCCATTGTGTCAGTGTTTTTGTTGCCGTAAAGTTACGAAAAAAATGCAATCCTAAAATACTCTTTTGCGTAATGCGCGCCGTAAATCCTTGTGTTTTCTATGAAGCATCGCTATAAAAACAATACCGGCGGCAACCATTGTCGGTCGCCGGTATTGTGTGGGGTTGTCGACGAGAGTTAGTCGTTCATTGTCAGGAGCAGCTCCTCGTTGCTGCGGGTTTTCTCCATACGGTCCTTGATAAACTCCATTGCCTCGATAGGAGTGCGGTCGGAGAGGAACCGGCGGAGAATCCACATGCGGTTGATGGTATCCTGGCTGAGGAGCAGGTCGTCGCGTCGAGTGCTCGACGAGATGATGTCGACGGCAGGGAAGATGCGTTTGTTCGACAGCTTGCGGTCGAGCTGCAGCTCCATGTTGCCAGTGCCCTTGAACTCTTCGAAAATCACCTCGTCCATCTTCGAACCGGTCTCGATAAGTGCGGTTGCGATGATTGTGAGCGAGCCGCCGTTTTCAATGTTTCGTGCGGCGCCGAAGAAGCGTTTTGGCTTTTGCAGCGCGTTGGCGTCGACACCACCGGTGAGGATTTTGCCCGATGCCGGCGACACGGTGTTGTAGGCGCGTGCCAGACGTGTGATTGAGTCGAGCAGGATTACTACGTCGTGTCCACACTCAACCATGCGTTTCGCCTTTTCAAGCACCAGTCCGGCAATCTTTACGTGGCGTTCGGCCGGTTCGTCGAATGTGGATGCGATTACTTCCGCATTCACGCTTCGTGCCATGTCGGTCACCTCCTCCGGACGCTCGTCGATGAGCAGGATAATCATGTATGTTTCCGGATGGTTTTCCGAGATTGCGTTGGCAATGTCTTTAAGCAGGATTGTCTTACCGGTTTTCGGCGGTGCCACGATAAGTCCGCGCTGACCTTTGCCGATAGGAGAGAACATGTCGACGATGCGTGTCGAGATGTTGCAGGTGGTGCGTCCCGATGTCAGGTCAAACTTCTCGTCGGGGAACAATGGCACAAGGTGTTCGAAAGGCACGCGGTCGCGCACGAATTCTGTGGTGCGCCCGTTGATTGAGTCTACGCTGCAGAGAGGGAAGAATTTTTCACCTTCTTTCGGCGGACGGATGTTGCCTTCCACCACGTCGCCTGTCTTCAAGCCGTTTTGCTTGATTTGCGACTGCGACACGTAGATGTCGTCGGGCGACGACAGGTAGTTGTAGTCGGAGGAGCGGAGGAATCCGTAGCCGTCGGGCATCACTTCCAGCACGCCTGCGCCTTTCACGATGCCTTCAAAGTCGTAGAGCGGCTGTTGAGGCTGTTGGCGCTGCTGTTTTGCCGCGCGCTGTTGTTGTTGCTGCTGGCGGCGGTTTGCCTTCTGGTTTTTCTGTTGCTGTTGCTGTTGTGGCTGTTGCTGTTTAGGTTCAGCCGGGAATGCCACAACTTCGTCTTCGGCAGGCTGTTGCTGTTGTTGCTGATCTTGCTGCTGGCGTTGCGAGCGGGGCACGAATTTCTGTCCGCCGCTAAACGGGAAGAACGAACTGAATCCGATGTCGTTTTTCTTTTGCTGTTCGGCAGGTTTTTCTTCTGCCGGTTTTTCTGCCGGTTCTGCCGGTTCTGCCTGTTGTGGCGTTTCGGCTTCAGGAGCGGCGTTTTCCGTCTCTGCCGGTTTCTCTTCCTGTTTTACGGCTGTCTCCACGTTTTCAGCAGGGGCTTCGGCCTCGGCTGCTGGAGCCACGACAACCTCGGCAGCCGGAGCTGTCATGTCGGCGGCAGGCTCAGCCTCCTTTTTCTTGGATGTGCGCTTTGCCGTGGTTTTCTTTGCTGCCGGTTTCTCCTCTTTGGGCTCTTCCGCCTGAGCGGTCTCCGCGGCAGGCTCTGCCTCCTTCTTTTTGCTGTTTTTCTTAGGTTCAGCCTTTTTGGCGGCAGTCTTTACAGCCGTAGCCTCTGCGTTGTCATCGCTTTTTGGCTCGGCTGTTTTTTTCTTGGCTTTTGTTTTGGGTTTTTTAGCCTCCGATTTCGAAGCCGATTCTTTGGCGCGGTTTATCGCCTGCTCGTCGAGGATTGTGAAAATCAAGTCTTGCTGGGCCATTTTGTCGGCTTTATTGATGTCGAATGTTTTGGCAATCTCGAGCAGTTCTTCTGGAGAGGCTGCATTTAAGTCCTGTAAGTTGTACATATATGTAAGATGTATTACATTTTGAATCTACGTCGCGCCGTTGTGCGCACGTGACTGTTCTGAAAATCTTTTTTTTGAGAAAATTAAAGAGTGGATGACTGCGGGAAGCGTAGTGAGTAATGGTGATTGATTATGCTTCCCTCAATCACGATGCAAAGATACGTCTAATTTCTTTTACGGCAAACAGAAATACAGACAAAAAATGAAAAAAAATTGAATGCTTACTCTCCGTATTCTTCGAGATAGGCCTCGCAGGCGGTGCGCAGCTCGTCGTACCATTCCTTGCCGAAGCGGCGCGTCAGCGGGCCCTCAAGAAACTGATACAGCCGCACGTGGTTTTTTCTGCCCATCACTTCCGCACATTTGCAGATTTTCCAACGATGGTAGTTGACGGCGGTGAAGTCGGGAAATTCCTGAAGGCGGGCAGGGTAGAGATGGCATGAGATTGGCTTGTAGAAGTCGATTTTTCCAGCACGGTATGCCTTCTCGATGGCGCAGAGACACATCCCGTTCTCGCCATAGCACGTAAACACACAGTTGCGCCCGTCGACAATCGATGTCACCAAGTCGCCTTCCTCGTCGACGTAGCCCACGCCTTGCTCCTCAATCACGCGTTTGGCAGCCGGCAGCAGGTCGTCCCACACCTCGGGCAGTATTTCCTTTATCTTGGCATATTCCTCTTTGGAGATAGGAGCGCCGGCATCGCCTTCGATACAGCATTCGCCGAGGCATTTGTCGAGATCGCAGCAGAAAAACTGTTCGATAAGGTCGAGGCTGACCAGTGCATTTCCGATTTGCAGCATAGTGACTTCTTCTTCTTTTTTCATTTCAGTGTGCGAAATTACTCGTTTTGTGCCGGATATGCAAGTGTGGCGGTGAAATGTGTTTTTAAACATAAAAAAATTTTTATGCATAACGGAAAAATTTCCATAATTTTACGCCCGCAAAAACTAAACTATTTTTTAAAGCCCTTTTTTGTAGATATTATGTTCTTAACCATTGTTATTGTTGCCGTATTTCTGATTGGTTACGGCTGTATTGCTCTTGAGAGCGGACTTAAAATCAACAAGACTGCGACCGCCTTGTTGATGTGTGCAATCTGCTGGTCGCTGTATATGATTGGCTGCCCTGATTATGTGGCAGAGTTTCATGCCGATGATTTTGCCCGGTTCTTCTCGGCGTTCCATCTTGACGACTCTGATGCCGCCGCGCGCCAGTTTGTGACGCAGGGCGTGCTGCTTGAGCATCTCGGCGATGCGTGTGAGATTCTGTTCTTCTTGATGGGAGCGATGACCATTGTCGAGACTGTCGACACCAACGGTGGCTTTGTTTTTGTGCGCGACCGTCTGCGCACCCGTAGCAAGCGTTCGCTGTTGTGGCGCATCGTGCTGATCACGTTTATTCTCTCTGCCGTGCTCGACAACCTGACCACGAGCATCGTGATGATTATGGTGCTTCGCAAACTCGTGCAGGAACGCAACGACAGGCTTATCTATGCCTCGCTCATCATCCTTGCCGCCAACAGCGGCGGTGCGTTCTCTCCGATTGGCGACGTAACGACCATCATGCTCTGGATCAAGGGCAACATCACGTCGATAGGTGTGATTAAGGAAGTGTTACTGCCGTCGCTTGTCTCGATTGCCTTGCCTACGTTCCTGTTGCAGTTCAAGCTCAAGGGGCAGTTGGCTGTGGTGGAGGACAATGTAGATTTCACAAAATCGGCACTCAGCCATGGCGAACGGGTGGCGGTGTTTGTTGTCGGTGTGGGCGGCTTGATGTTTGTGCCGTTCTTCCGCTCCATCACTGGTTTGCCTCCGTTTATGGGCATCCTCTTCGTGCTTGGCTTGCTTTGGGCGATGACCGAGATATTCCTGCGCCACGAACACGAGTTGGAAGGCTCGTTCTCTGAGCGCGTGTCAACGATTCTTCATAAAATCGATTTGTCGACCATCCTGTTTTTCCTCGGCATTCTGATGGCTGTGGCTGTGCTGAGCGAGGTGGGTGTGCTTACAAGTTTCGGACAGTGGCTTGAACACGCCACCAACGGCAATGCTTATTTCGTGACAGGTGTCATTGGAGTGGTGTCGTCGATTGTCGACAATGTGCCGCTTGTGGCTGGATGCATGGGTATGTACAACGTTATCCCTGCCACCGCCGTGACAAGTCCCGACATGATGATGTTTGTGCAGGACGGTCAGTTCTGGCAGTTGCTTGCTTACTGCGCCGGAGTGGGTGGCAGCATGCTCATTATCGGCAGTGCCGCCGGCGTTGTGGTGATGGGTCTTGAAAAAATCACATTCGGCTGGTATTTACGCCACATTTCGTTTGTGTGTCTGCTCGGTTATTTGGCAGGTATCCTGGTCTACTGGCTTGAGCGGATGTTTATCTTTTGCTGATTTAAAGTTGATTGATATGTATGTACGGCGGCGGGACATGAGATGTCCCGCCGCCTGTGCTTGATGGCGTTATATGTGTTGGCTCTATCGTAGCAGCGTTCCTCCGGCACGCATCCGCTTCGCTCCGCGACTATTGCCTGGCCAACGTTGCTGTTGTTTCATGGCGCAGAGTCATAACTCAACGCGCTCAGTGGCAGACAGCGCTTCGGAGATGCGCCACAACGGAAGCAACCGCGCCACCGCAGTCGTTTGCTGCGGTGGCGCGGTGCGTGTTGTTATGTTTGATATTCTCTACGGTTCAGTCTATTTGAAGTTGAATGTAGGGAAGTGGGTGGCGTCGGTTACTACTGAGCCTGGCAATTTGTCGTAGCACATGCATGCGAATTGGTTGCGTGCGCCGGTGAACAGGTTCAATTCTGTTATCTTTGCGCCTTCAAATGTCACGTTGTCAACGTTTACTGTAAGGTTCTTAAACTGCATTGCGGCGTTGGCTTCATCTGCTGTCTTTGAAGTGTGGTCCTCGAACAGGAAGAAGCCAACCCATTGTCCTGCTGCGTCTGTAGGATAGGTGTAGGAGCAATCTTTTACGTTGATAGTGAATTTAGTGTTTGTCTTGTTGCTGATACGCACAGCATCGCTTGTTTTTCCCAAGGTGAATGTGTTGTTCTCAATGTTAAGCACTCCGCCTTCAGCCATTCCGAACACCGTCATTGCGTTGTTTGAGAAATTGGCAAACTTGCAGTTCTTTACGGTCACGTTCTTTGAAACAACGTTACTTAGGTTGATTTCAATAGGATTGTAGCCGTCGGTGGCGTCGGTGTAGTCGAGCCCGTCGACAACAACATCGCCTGCCGTTTCAACAATTACGCGGGCATTTGACGTAGCTTTTGGGAAAGATCCAGTCAACTTCACGTTTCTCAGCGTTACGCCCTCTTCTGCCTTTGCGATCAGTTGGGAGGCGTCGACTGTTCCGTTTTCAACGGCAACGCTGTGGGCGTTGAGCGCGATTTTGCTGTCCATTGTCTCGCCGTTGAGGTCAACGATCACGTCTTTTTTGCTCAGGTCTGCGCCTGAAGCCAAAAGGTCTTTGAGTTGGCTTACGCCTTTTGCGTTGAGCACCTCATAGTTGTTGTCTGGGTCGTTGAATCCCGGAGCGATTACAACGTTGAAGTTGGCAGTGTTGGTGAGCAACGAGCCGTAGATGTTTGTGCGGTAGTTGCGTTGCACAGGCACGTTGGTGAACGTGCGGTTTGTCAGCGTGTAGTCAAACGCGATGTCGACAGTTTCTTTGTCCTTCGGCACGAGCACGTACGACATCGACAGATATTTGTAATCCTTGCTGTTTACTGAAAATTTAGAGTCCTCTGTAGGAATCGGTTTCTTTACGAATGTCGCAGTGACAGGGTCGCTGACCTTTTCTGAGAGAAGGTTGAGCGTCTTGTATGTTGCCACTCCGATGGTCGACTCTGAAACGGTGTAGCCGGCAGCTGCCGCTGCGTCAAAGTCGTCTGTTCCGATGTTGATCTGTGCGAACGGACGGCGGAGTTCCTGCGAAATGCTCATGTTGCCGCTAACCTTCAACGCTTTCTTCTGACCGAAGAATGCGTCAAGATTGTCGGTGTTGTTTTCGGCATTGGCGTAGTTGACGGTTACAGTCTGGCTTTCAGAGTCAAACGTGTAAACGTTGTCGCCGGGTGCGTCGGCCCAGAACACGAAGTCGTATTCCTTGCCTGTGGTCAGCTGCAAGGAGATGGTGGTTTGCAGACCTGTCATTGTGGCTGTACCCTCGAGTTGTCCCTTAGTGCCGTCGGCTTTTTTGCAGACTGCAAGTCTTGTCGTTGTGCCTTTCTCATAGACGGCATAGTGCAGCTCGGTGGCTTTTGTGCCGTCGGCAAATGCACGGGTGCCCATGTCGCCAGGCAGCTGGGCTGTGATTGTCACAGTGCTTTCAGCGTCGGCCTTCAAATCCGATGTCTGGTCATCGGCGCAGGATGTTGCCATCAGCATCAATGCCGACATGGCAACAGTTGAAAATAATATCCTTTTCATAGAGCACATAAATTATAATAATTGATATTAAATTGCTTGTTTCTTCTTTGTTTTTTATCTTGATTACAAGTCGCAGATTAATAAACCTGTGTTCCGTCAACAAACACTTGGCTATGTTTCTCTGTCTTGTCTTGCTTCACATTCCAGAGGCTATTGCCGCTCTTTGAGCCAGTGCCGAAGCCTGTCGCCGTGCAGTTGTTGATGTTAATAACATATGTGCCTGGAATAAGCGAGCTGTCAACTTCGATGGCTGCCTTGCCATCAACTGGCGCAGAAGCAATAAACTCGCAGTTGTTGAACGTAGCGTTCTGACCTATCACGGCACCTTCATTATAAATCAGAACACACCTGCCGGCGCTCTCAAACTTGCAGCTGTTGAAAGTGATATTCTTTGAACCATAAGTCCAAATGTTGTAGAAGTCGCTTGATGTCTGCTTGAATGTACAACTGTTGTATACAGCCTCCTCAGCATAAGAGAATGGCGTGCCTTCGATCACGCAACCCGTATAGGTCACAGATTTAGCACTCTGAATGCCAGTATAGTTCGCGTTAGGCGATTTCACTGTCACGCCAGAGAAGCCGATTGTCTTGCCGGTGTAACCGATAGCTTGAGGAATGGAGATAACCGTTGTTTCGTCGCCCGAGAAAGTGACGCCTTCAGCAACGTCCGCAGGAAGCGTATAAGTGGTGTTCTCCTTCAATTTAATCACGGCGTTCGGAGTCTGAGCGGCTGTTGCCAATTCGGTCTGTGTTGAAGCCGTGATTACGTTGTTATTGTAGTCAGGGTCGCTGAATCCAGGAGCGATTACAACGTTGAAGTTGGCAGTGTTGGTGAGCAACGAACCGTAGATGTTTGTGCGGTAGTTGCGTTGCACAGGCACGTTGGTGAACGTGCGGTTTGTCAGCGTGTAGTCAAACGCGATGTCGACAGTTTCTTTGTCCTTCGGCACGAGCACGTACGACATCGACAGATATTTGTAATCCTTGCTGTTTACTGAAAATTTAGAGTCCTCTGTAGGAATCGGTTTCTTTACGAATGTCGCAGTGACAGGGTCGCTGACCTTTTCTGAGAGAAGGTTGAGCGTCTTGTATGTTGCCACTCCGATGGTCGACTCTGAAACGGTGTAGCCGGCAGCTGCCGCTGCGTCAAAGTCGTCTGTTCCGATGTTGATCTGTGCGAACGGACGGCGGAGTTCCTGCGAAATGCTCATGTTGCCGCTAACCTTCAACGCTTTCTTCTGACCGAAGAATGCGTCAAGATTGTCGGTGTTGTTTTCGGCATTGGCGTAGTTGACGGTTACAGTCTGGCTTTCAGAGTCAAACGTGTAAACGTTGTCGCCGGGTGCGTCGGCCCAGAACACGAAGTCGTATTCCTTGCCTGTGGTCAGCTGCAAGGAGATGGTGGTTTGCAGACCTGTCATTGTGGCTGTACCCTCGAGTTGTCCCTTAGTGCCGTCGGCTTTTTTGCAGACTGCAAGTCTTGTCGTTGTGCCTTTCTCATAGACGGCATAGTGCAGCTCGGTGGCTTTTGTGCCGTCGGCAAATGCACGGGTGCCCATGTCGCCAGGCAGCTGGGCTGTGATTGTCACAGTGCTTTCAGCGCCGGCTTTCAAATCCGATGTCTGATCATCGGCGCAGGATGTTGCCATCAGCATCAATGCCGACATGGCAACGGTTGAAAATAATACCTTTTTCATAGAAATTATAATAGTTAATTTGTTTCTTCTTCGTTTTTTATCTGATTTCAAGATTGTATTCGCCGTCGAATTCCGTTCGGATGCTTACGCCTCCCGAAGCTTTCGACGAGAGGAAATTGCCGCGCACCACGGTGAGCTTGTTGCGCACCACTGGCACATCGATTGGCAGCGTGCTCGACAGCAGCGTTCCGTCGGTGTCGTAAACCTCCACCGAAACAGGCACCGTCGACTCTCCGCCGTTGACAAACACATAGTCGAATCCAAGTTCCACCTCCGTGTCGCTAAGCCGTTGCATCGTGCTGTCGAACGCGACGCCTGTCCAGGAGTCGGCTGGCTTGTTGGTAAACATATTTAATGAGCACGGCATGAAGCCTTGATAGCGGAACACTACGCGGAAGTCGTTTGTGTTGATGTTCTTGATGTCGGCTTTGGGGTCGGCCTTTGGGTCGGCAGACTCTGGCGACACTCCTTGCTGTGCCTTCATTTCCGCTTCTTTTTGGCGGATGGCACGTTGCTGGAGCACGTAGCTGAGAAACTTGACGATGTCGTGGGAGATGAATTTGAACTTTGCCAACGGACGCTCCATTTCAACCACTACGCGGTTTACGGCGGTCGACCGTGTGGAGTTTGACGTCAGCTCTGGGTTGTCGTACACTTCTGCTTCCTTCTCTCCGCGGAATGCGTCGCGGCGGTCGGTTGAGCCTGTATGGTTCTGACGGTCGGCGAGGATTATCTCCTCGAAGTTTGACGTGTTGTAATAGAGGTCGGTTTTCGTGCCGTGGACCACGTAGTCTGCCCACACAAGGAAGCGGTATTTGCCGGGGCGAAGGTTGAGCCGCAGGGTGTGGTTCATATTTTCAAGGTCGCTGTTGCAGACCACGATGGTGGTGTCCGACAGTCGGTTGCCATCGTTGCCGTCGATGCGGTAGGCGTTGACGGTGTAGCGTATGTCGTAGGTGATTTCTGTCTGTGTCTTCGTTCCCGACGGGCTGGCTTCGGTGGAGGCGCGCGAATAGTCGATGGTCTGATAGAAGCCCATGTCGATGGCGTTGGTGAAGTCGAGCACAAGTTCATACGGGCGTCGCTCCGGCATGTCGGGAAACTCGTGCACGTCGCATGCCGAGAAGCCCAAAATGGCGAACAGGCTCAAAATGCAATATGTCAGGGCTGATCGTTTCATCTTCTCTTGCGTTTAAGGTCGAAACGATAGATAAACGTCACTGCGGCATTGTCCACTCCGAAGAATGTGCGGCTTGTGGTGCTGACCATCGCACCGTTGGCTTCGTTGTGGAATGTGTCGTACTTCAGCCGGTAGCATCCGGCGCCGGCGGTGAGCTCCATCATCCAGTGTTTGCTCTTGCCGAGCGGTGTGCGCCAGCCGAAGCTCAGACCTCCGCCAAGTGCCGGGGTGTTGCCGTTATGGTCTTGATAGCGCCATTCCGACGATGATAGGGCATAGTTGTACTGTGCCACGCCGAAATGTGCGCCCACAAACCATTTGGGGGCAAACCACCAGCGCACTTCGGGCTGGAAGGCGAGTGTGCGCAGTTTGCGTGTGCGCGTAAAGTAGTTGAGTGCCGAGTAGTAGACGGGCAGCGTCACGCTCCAATACTTGTTGATGTCCACTTCCACGGCTATGTTGGAGATGAGCATTGCCCATCCTACGGCATTTGTTTTCAAGTAAAGTCCGCGTGTCCATTCTCCGCTGTCTCCAGGCTTCGCGTCGGGGATATCAACCGCTGGTATGCTGATTCCCGACAGGTCGTAGTCTGCCGTCGGCAATGCGATTTCTCCATCGGGTACAGATTCGGTTGTCGTAATCTGTGCCTTCGCGCTCCGCATCGAAGGAAACACGTTGCGGTTCAGTGTCTTGTATGCCTTCTGCCGTTGAATCTCGAAGGCGCGGCGGTCTGCCCATCGTCCGGGAAGATACTCGATTACGGTGGAGTCGGAGTGCAGCACGCGGTCAATCTCGTTGTAGCCAGGCTCTTGCGATGTGCGGATTTCTGCTTTCAGCATGTCCCATGGAATCGTCGCCGGCAGGCGCACCACCAGCGAGTCGGCAATGTCAATGCGCGAACGGATGTATTGCTCCAACGCATTGGCACGGGTTTCGCCAAGCTGCTTGTTTTTTACAGCAGGTCCTTCGGGCGAGGCATAGCCGCTGATTGTTAGCCTCTCAATGCGCACATTGGGATGGCTGTTTACGTATTGGATTGTTTTTTCGAGATTTGCGAGTTGACTGGCATTGTCTCTATATGCAGTGTCAACATTGCACTTCCCCACTTGGAAGTCAATGTCGATTTCTGTGATGTTGGTATGTGCGTTTGGGATTAAAAACATACCAAAGAGAAGCATCAATATGCCTACTCGCTTATTCATTTGGGTCGCTATTAGATTCTTGTCGCTATTAGATTTTTTGTAAATCGAGTGCTAAGATAGAATATTTGTTTTAAAAAAACAACAAGGCGTTGTAATTTATAAGGTTAATATTTGTTAAACATAGCGGCTCGTTGTCAGCTTTAAGGTGTATGTTGTTTAAAATAAAAGGAATAATAAGCGACTTTGATTTTTGTCACTTATTATTTCTTTTATGTCTGTTAGTTCACGCGGTTTGCAACTGGTTCTCCCGCAATGAATTGGCGCACGTTTTCTGTGGCTGTGCTCATCAGGCGCGTGCGTGCCTCGAGGGTGGCCCATGCGATGTGGGGTGTCAGGAAGCAATTGCGCGCGGAGAGCAGAGGATTGTCGCCGCGGGGTGGCTCCTGCGACAGCACATCGGCGCCGAATGCCGCCATTGAGCGCATCGGCGACAGCCTGCTCGTCGACAAGCGGACCGCGTCCGGTGTTGATCAGAATAGCCGATGGTTTCATCTTGGCGATGGATGCGGCATTGATGAGATGACGTGTCGACGGCGTGAGTGGGCAGTGAAGGCTGACCACGTCGGCTGAGGCAAGCACATCGTCGAGCGGTGCCGGCGTGATTCCTTCGGGCAGCGTGTCGGCGCTTTTTGATGTCAGAGCCACCACTTTCATGCCCATTGCAACGGCTATGCGCGCTGTCGCCATTCCGGTGTTGCCGAGTCCGACAATGCCCATCGTCTTGCCTGCCAGTTCTGTCAGCGCACTGTCCCAGAAGCAGAAGTCGGGGCAGTTTGTCCATTTGCCGTCGGCAACCTCGCGTGCGTATGAAGCCACGTGGTTTGTGATGTTGAGAATGTGGGCGAAGGCCATCTGTGCCACCGACATGGTGCTGTAGGCGGGGATGTTGGCAACCACCACACCTTGGCGTGCTGCCGCCTCGGTGTCGATGATGTTGTAGCCTGTGGCGAGCACGCAGATGAAGCGAAGTCGTGGCAGTTGTCGCAGCGTGTCGGCGCTGAAAGGCACTTTGTTGGTCAGCACGATATCGGCGTCGGCTGCGCGCTCCACGATTTTGTCGGCTGGCGTGCGGTCGAAAAGCGTCACGTCGCCCAAACGCTCAACGGGCGACCAATCAAGGTTGAGGGAATATCCGTCTAAAATGCAGATTTTCATTATGTCTTAGAATTTGTAAGAAGCGCAGAACGACAGATACGCATCGTCCCAATCGTCGACATATTGGTATTTGCCTTCAGCTCCGATAGCCCAGTGTGAATTGATGTCGTATGCGAATCCAAGACCGATGTCGACACCCAGCTTGTTGTAGTCGTCGGCGTGGAAGAACACCGGACCGAGGATTGGGTAGAGCGAGAAGTTGCGTGGCAGCTCGAAACGATAGCGGAAGTCGCCGTCGATGGTCAGCGTGTTGCTGTCGTTGAAATAATAGTTGAGCGACGGGGCGAACTCAAAGTTGCGCGGCAGCTGGAATGTCACTCCGATGCCAAGACCGAAATCGCTGCGGAGGTTTGCTTTCATATCGAGCGAACGTACTTGTGCTGATGCCGGAAGAACGGCAGCGACTGCAAGAATTGTAGCGATGAGAAACTTCTTCATAATATTCAAGTTTTTGATGTAAGTTAGTATGATTTTATTGTATAAACAATGAATGTTGAGAAAAGTTTTGGGCAATTCTGCAAAATGTGTTGTCCAATCCGTGATTTTGGTAATAAATGGTTGCTGCTCAAAGTGTAATTTTGCATACATGAAGACAAAAATAATTCTGGCGGCGCTGATGGTTGTCGGCGTGCTGTCGGGAAAAACAGAAAAGACGATGAACGAAACATTGAATCAAAAGCAACAGGCACTTGTTGCCGTCGCGGCATGCGAGGCAAAAGATGACCAAAAAACGTTGGAGAGAATTCTTGACGACGCTTTCGAAAGAGGTGTGCTGACCGTCAACGAGGCGAAAGAAACGTTGTCGCAGCTGTATGCTTATACGGGTTTCCCGCGCAGCCTTAATGCGCTTGCCTCGTTGCAGAAAGTAGTGGCTGAGCGCAGAAAAAAAAACAGGAGCGTGGAGGTGGGCTGCGACGCCTCGCCGTTGCCTGATGATTACGACGCTTTGAAACAAGGCGCCGTGGTGCAGACTCGGATGAGTGGAAAGCCGTTTGACTACGCTTTTGCTCCTGCTGTTGACTATTATCTTAAAGCGCATTTGTTTGGCGACATTTTCGCACGCGACGTGTTGACCTACTCCGAACGGGAGATTGTAACTGTGGCGGCTTTGTCGGCAATCGATGGCGTGGAGCCGCAGTTGAAGGCGCACGTGGCTGGTGCGCGACGGATGGGGGTTACTGACAGACAACTGCGTGCCATCCCGGAGGTGCTTGAGCAAAAAGTGGGGCGTATGGAGGCTTTCCGTGCGGCGAAAGCTGTGGCGGAGGAGTTTGGTGAGGTGTTTGTTGAAGGCAGACCAATAGAGCATCAGGTGTTTCCGACAGGTGAGCCAAACACGGAATATGCAAAATATTTCATCGGCAACAGTTATATTGCGCCGCTTCTCAGTGAGGGACTGCCGATGAGCAACGTGACTTTCGAACCGCGTTGCCGAAACAATTGGCACGTGCATCACCGTGGTGCACAGGTGTTGATTTGTGTGGGCGGTGAAGGATGGTATCAAGAGTGGGGAAAGCCTGCGCGGCGCTTGCATCAGGGCGACGTGGTCAATATCCCTGCCGAGGTGAAGCATTGGCACGGTGCTGCAGCCGACTCGTGGTTTCAGCATATTGCAATCGCTGTCCCGGCTGACGGGGCTTCAAACGAATGGCTTGAACCAGTCACTGATGAGGAATACGATAAATTGAGATAAGGAATGAACCGATTTTTGACATACCACGATGTGGATTTCAGCGACTGACTGATGCTGAACGGCGTGTCGCAGGAGTATGTCGACAATTGGGTGAAAAAATAGGAAAAAGATAGAAAAGGCGGCTGTGAAGCCTCCGATATTAATCACGAATTTGGTAAGTAATCAGTCTGCTTAGAGTGCGGAAATTCCCTGCCGCACTCTCTTTTTATATTTTTGTGCTGATAATAATTGCCATTCTCGCAGAAAAATCCGAATTTTGCAAAATCGGAATCATACGACAATGGCAACAACAATAAAAAAAGACATCTATATGACTTCGCTCGGAGAGGTGGCGTATTTCACCATCTGCGATGACGAGTGCGGCTCGGTGGTGCTGTCGGCGCTGGGTGCCGGTGTTGTGGCTTTGTCGGTCCCTGACGGGAACGGCGAGTATAGGGATGTGGTCATCGGCTATCCGTCGGCTGAGGCATATTGCCACGACGATCCTAATGCCGGAAAGTTTATAGGGCGCTATGCCAACCGCATTGCCCGTGGGGTGTTTTCGATTGACGGCAATGAGTACCATCTTGAATGCAACTGCGGTCCGAACGCCTTGCACGGCGGACGTGAGGGCTTTGCCCACAGGATATGGAAGAGCCGCACGGTGGGCGATAATGCCGTGGAGTTTTCGCTCACGAGCGATGACGGCGACCAGGGCTATCCCGGAACGCTGACAGTCAAGGCGCTTTACACGTGGATGCCGTCGTGCGGGCTGTGTCTCGACATCGTTGCCACTACCGACCGCCCTACGGTGCTCAATCTGACAAACCACTGCTATTTCAATCTTGACGGCCACAACAGCGGAAGCGTGTTGAGCCACAAGCTGCAGCTGAACGCGTCGCGCTATCTCGTGACCGACTCTTCGCTGGCGCCTACCGGCGAATTGGCCGACGTGAAAGGCACTCCGATGGATTTCATTCAGCAGAAGACGCTCGGACGCGACATCAATGCCGACTTCCAACCGCTTGCCTACGGCAAAGGCTACGACCATTGCTGGGCTGTTGACGGATGGCAGCCGGGAAAATTGTCGACGGTGGCAAGATTGGAATCGCCGATGGCTCGCGGACGTGTCCTCGAGGTGGAGTCGACGTTGCCGGCTGTGCAGGTCTACACCGGAAATTGGCTTACGTGCTCAAGTCCGGAAGGCAAGGACGGTGCCGTCTACAAGGATTACGATGCTGTGGCAATTGAGTGTCAGGGGTTTCCCGACGCGCCAAATCATTCTGGATTCCCGTCGCAACGGCTGAATCCGGGTGAAGAATACAGACAGACTATAAGATACATGTTTAAAAGTAAAGATTTAGAAAAATGAAACCAACACTTTTTGTTCTCGCTGCCGGAATGGGCAGCCGTTATGGAGGGTTGAAGCAATTGGACGGTCTTGGACCTCACGGGGAAACAATTATGGACTACTCCATCTATGATGCAATACGCAGTGGATTTGGTAAGGTTGTATTTGTGATTCGTAAAGATTTTGAAGACGATTTCCGCTCGAAAATCCTTTCCAAATACGAGGGACACATACCTGTCGAGGTGGTGTTCCAGTCGACCGACGCTCTCCCTGAGGGATTCACTTGTCCGGAAGGACGCACAAAACCGTGGGGCACAAACCACGCTGTGCTGATGGGCAAGGATGCCATCAAGGAGCCGTTTGCTGTTATCAACGCCGATGATTTCTACGGCCGCAACACGTTTGAGGTGATGGCTGCCGAGCTATCTCGTCCGCGCGACCGCAAGGGCGACTATTGCATGGTGGCGTTCCAAGTGGGCAACACGATGTCGGAAGGCGGAACGGTGTCGCGTGGTGTGTGCCATGAGAAGAACGGATTCCTCGACACTGTCGTGGAGCGTACCGACATCGGATATGCTGCCGACGGAACTGTCGAGTTTACCGATGAGAACGGCAACAAGCAGAAACTCGCGCCTGAGACTCCGGTGTCGATGAACATGTGGGGATTCACGACCGACTACTTCGACTACAGCGAGAAGGCGTTTGTGGAATTTCTGAAAGAGAACATTGATAAGCCGAAGGCTGAATATTTTATCCCGTCGGTAGTAAACCAGATGATAAACAGTGGCTTGGCAACAGTGCGTGTGCTTAAAACCTCATCGAAATGGTTTGGTGTGACCTACGCCAACGACCGCCCGGTGGTGGTGGCTAAATTCGCCGAGCTGCACGCGTCGGGCGAATATCCTGAAAAAATGTTTTAGCCAGACTTGATAAACAACGGCGGCGGCAGAAGAAATCAGGAGTCGGCGAGAAATCATGGTCGATAGTCCTTGTCTCTTACGAAAATTTAGTTGGGTTGATGCATGACAGTGCCCTGAATGCCGTTGTCGGCCAGG
>ENA-OOXM01000598-OOXM01000598.1-human-gut-metagenome-genome-assembly--contig:-NODE-598-length-32409-cov-5.999413_pt1 | contig 32409 bp, 31 predicted proteins | sample MGYA00241589_ERZ501347 | MGnify/ENA primary metagenome ERZ501347 (study PRJEB25962, sample SAMEA2042832) | human gut metagenome | biome: human gut; feature: human-associated habitat; material: faeces...
AACATTATCAAGGATATATCTCCTAAAAACAAATAATTAATGCAATATAAAACAAATGAGAGAAAAGATGCTTGCCGGAGAAATGTATTCCGCTATAGACAAAGACTTGATAAAGATGCTGAACGAGTGCAAGGATGCCTGCTGGGAGTATAACCAAATCAGACCGACCATGATTAAGGAACGCAACAATAAGCTTCAACAGATTTTAGGCAAGAGCGATGACGAAACGTTAACCAACCTTTCTTCTGTGATTATGGCAAACACATACGTGTAGGAAAAAGATTCTTTGCCAACTTCAACCTTGTGGTGCTCGATGAGGCTTACGTCACCATTGGCGACGACTGCTTTATCGGTCCCAACGTTAGCATATACACTGCTTGCCATAGCACCGACCCTATCGAACGAAATACACGCAATGAATGGGCACGCCCTGTTACCATCGGTAACAACGTATGGATAGGCGGCTCTACTACAATACTGCCTGGCGTAACCATTGGCGATAACGTAACAATCGGTGCCGGAAGCGTAGTAGTGAAAGATGTACCGTCGAGGGTAGTAGTGGCGGGAAGCCCTGCAATCTAGCATAGATATATACAATCTTAGGCGGAGATTACAACAAAAATATTAGAGTGATTTACTTTTTTTATTAACTTTGAACTAAATTAGTAAAAGGCAAACTATACAATAATAGTAAAAACATCGAGTATATATGAATGAAAACAGCTCAGAAGTAAACGAGCTTATTAAAGATACAGAAAAAAGGTACGGAAAGAAATTATACTCACCTATTGATTTCGAAGAATTTGTTGAAAGGCTGAATGCCTCCGGGCAGTACAACCTTTCTGTCTCTACTATGAAACGATTGTGGGGGTATGTGCCCTATGCGCATAAACCACGTCTAAGTACGCTGAACGCATTGGCCAGATATAATGGATATGCCGATTTCTATCAATACTGCAATTACAGGGACAATGACAGCAACAGCTCATCGTTCTTCAGTACCTGTCAGGTAATAGCCAGCGAAATGAAACCGGGGAAAATACTGGAAATAGGATGGCCGCCCAACCGATATTTACAACTGAAATATCTGGGAAACAATCATTTCGTAGTAGCTGTATCGCTCAACTCAAAACTACAGAAAGGTGATGAGTTCGTAGCGTCTGTATTCGAGCTGGAACAGCCCTCTGCATCTGCCCTACATAATGCGAAACGGAGAACGATTGCCGGCTTTCATAGCCGGAAGAAACGGTGGACTAACTACTCTAAACACTCCCGACGATGATGAATGACGATGATAACTCTTCCGGCTTCTTCGATGCTGAAATTGAACAGCCGGAACCTTCCGTGACCTTCGGTCATATAGAAGAATTCTATGTTTCACCTAACGGATACACCCGCCTGTTCCGAGCCAACAGATACGGAAAGAATCTGATTCTGAAAACGCTGAAACCCGAAAATCGGGAAATGCCTTTCTACCAACAAGCCTTGCAGAAAGAATTCGCCATCGGTTATCAGTTGACACATCCGCACATCTGCTCTACCATCGGGCTTGAAGATGTGCCGGGCATTGGTACGTGCATAGTTCAGGAATATATAGACGGTATTACTCTGGCTCAATACATGCAGCAGGGTAAGCTTAACAAGCGCACTGCCCGTAAAATCATTACGGAGCTGTGCGATGCTTTGAAATATCTGCACAGCAAGCAGATTATTCACCGCGACCTGAAGCCGGACAACATCATGATTACGCACAACGGAGATAATGTGAAACTGATAGATTTCAGTCTGGCAGACAGCGACGACTCTACGGTGCTGAAAATACCGGCAGGCACACGACGCTACACAGCTCCCGAGGCTCAGGAGAAAGGATACACGCCTACGCTACTGGCTGATATCTATTCTTTAGGAATTATTATAGGCGAGATGGGCGAAACGTTGAAAAACAAGCGATTGCTGCAAGTAGCCAGTAAGTGCACCAGCCGATTACCCGAATGCAGATTGAACTCAACCACAGCCGTAATGCAGGCCTTGACGCATACCAGCATACTGCGAATCTTAATGGTGGCAGCGTTTTTTGCATGTTGCCTCATAGCTGCCGGAGCATACTTCTATCTGCGTCAGCCCTCAGTAACAGGGCCTGACATATACCCTACCTACGGAAATATCCCCGAAAATAATGCTTGTCGCGAACTGATCAGACAAAAGGTGGCAGAACAAAAAGGAGCGTCACTCACTGAGGTAGACAGCCTAAACTTAATGCAAGGTATAGAAGCGTTGCTACAAGAAACGTTTCCCACCGCATCTATGCAGGCTACACCTGTTTACCGCAACCAGATAGCGTACTGGAGCCGTGAGATCAGCAAACTCATGAAGATCAGCGTAGATTAAAATCGCCTATACTTATCACGTCACCTTCGGGCAGCGGTGTCTTGTCGTTCAAGAATCCGGGCTGCCAGGTGCGCACGTGAATCTGCGGCGCATCCTTATCGCGGAAGTCCCAAAGCAAGAATAACCATCCGTCGTCCGAGTAGCGGTCGGACTTGTATTGCTGATGCAGCGTCACACCGTAAATGCCTTTCATCGATGGGTGCCTGCTGATATGAAAGTCACTGAACTTCAACTTAATTTCTTTATTACTCTGGAATACTTTTTCCAACCGACTTAAATATTCTTTTTTAGTCTTTACCGAGAATGCTACTTGGTCTTGCAGTATTTGGTTCTCTTTGGTACGAGGGGCAACTTTAACTACATGTCCCACCACTATAAGAGCATCATCACTAAACAGCTGATTCAAGAAATCTATGTCTTTAGTGGTATACGAAGTACGCAGATGTTCCACATAGTTAAGTATCATACGTCGGCTGTTGGCATCGTCTTCCTGTATATTGCTAGATAACATTTTGGAAGCCTCCTTATAGAACGGATGATTCTTTGCCACACGCTTCCAGTCGGTTTGTTCAATGTAAGCGTCATGCTTCTGAGCAGACGGTTGTACCTGCTCCTTAAGAGTCTGTACTTCATTTACCGATTTCAGGGCTACAGTATCTTTCTGTTCTTTCTGAGTAGCGAGTATACGCACAAACACTTCCGGTTTTTGACGCATGGCTTGCGGTGTAACTTTTACGCTGTCCATCCATGCTATAACACTTCCGTCCGTACGAGCCAAAGCCATGTGTCCTTCTGCCGATATCAAGCCCCCTTGTTCCGAGAAGAACAGCGGACAGCCATCCAGATTTTTTATCTTCTTTCCATTTTCATCGGTCAGCATCCAATTGTTTTCTGCTTGCAACGCCAAACGATGTTTGTTAAGTACTTCTATCTGATTATATTGGCAAGGCAGAACTTCCTGGCCATTTTTGTCTACCAATCCCACGCCGGAACGTGCGCTAACCACGGCCAGCCCCTGCTGAAAGCGTGACAGCGACAAAATGCTATCGGGCAGAGCAAAGTATACTTTACCTTTCTCGTTAAGCGCCCCACAGCCGCCCGATGGGAAACGGCACGTCAAACGTCCGTCGCCGAAAGCCGTGTCGAATGCGTACCACACATGTTTCAGGGTGGTAAGTAAATTTCCATCCGAGCCTATAACAAAGAAGCCTAATTTACCTTCGGCATCCGCCTTTCCTACCAAAGCCTTCCCTTCGCTAAAATCGGCGGCAAAATCGTAAACCGGAGGCACTACTAATTTCCCGTTTGTATCTACAAAACCGAATTTTCCTTCATCGGTACCCACCAGCGCCAGTCCTTCTGAAAAGTTATGCGCCATTACTATCCTATAGTCGGGATAATAATCGAGCATAGCCACCACGTCGCCTTGCTTGTTGATGAGGCATAAGGGACTACCTTTTTCCATTTGCGCCACGGTTACTTGGTCAAAGAAATAGCCTATCCGCAAGTATTGCCCCGACGAAACGGCGTGCGTAGGGTTGTTCACGTTATATAATCCTACGGTTCCGCCAATTTCGGGCACGGTAAACATGTCGTTTATCACAGCCGACGGACAAGCTACATAAGTTCCATCAGACACCATCCGCTTGCCGGACAAATCCATCAATCCCCAACCCTTTGCGTTGGCCGACTTAAACGGAAAGCCTTCCACGCCCTCATGACTTGTATTCTCACTACAGCCTCCCAGCGTCAAGGCCGACAAACATGCAGCAGATATGATAAAGCTAAAAACAATAGTCCTCATTGATAAAAACTCCTCCTTATTCCGTCATTGCCTTTATGATGAGTTTGCCCCATGTAAGGTGTCCTCTATATATTGCCATATATTTTTTCGGTACATATACCTTAAAACGCGTTAAGTCGATGCCGGCAAAAGCGTTATCTTCGCACACGGGCGGATAAGAAGCTTGCACATAGAGTTCTTCAAGCGAAGTTCCGTTGAATGCATAGTCACAGATATAACTCATCTCACTTCCTAACGTTACTTTCTTCAAGCTACTGCATTGCGAAAAAAGTCCCTCGTCCACTCTCGACAATTTATCGGGCAGAACTATAGATTTTATCTCAGACTTAGCAAACGCGTAATCGTCTATTAGAGTAACCGTCTCGGGCAAAACTATTTCGCCGATGGCACACCCCTCAAAAGTGTATTTCTTAATATGAGTCAGTGTAGCAGGAAGTGTAAGACGTTCTGCTTTAATGCAACGCGGACACCACAGTAATTCGGTTCTATCCTTATTGTAAAGCAAACCGTCTATAGTAGCGAATGTCTGGTTAACCTCACTGATTACGATTTCACTCAGAGAAGTGCATCCGGTAGAAACCGAAAGTTTATTTAGAGATAAGGGGAGCGTAACACTTTCTAATGCGGTACAATTGCCGAAAGCGTCTTCATCTACCTGCACCGCTGATACTGGCAACACCAAATTCTTCAGTGCCGGCATATCCGAGAACATACCCGCTGTCACAACGTTTGCTTTAGTAAATCTACTGCCATCGTAAGATATACCTCCTTCTACTATGGTTGCTCCAGAGAGATTGATTTCTTCCAGTCGCCCTGCGGTGGCCGATTCGCCTATGATTCCGCATCCAGCCATACTGCGCAAGAAGCGAAAATCGTCTCCATTCATCGGAGACTGAATATTTATAGTAGTATAAGTATATCGATTCTTCTCACCTATCACCTTACTAAGATCGCCAGCTTTAGGATAAGTCACGGCGTCATCAGTAGTAATACGGAGCTCTTCAGAATAAGAACGTCCGCGCGAATTCTCGGCAAAGGCACGTATAATGTATTCAGTATGTTTCTGCAGCGAAGGAAGCAACTCCAGAATCTCCATTTGTTCGCTACCCGGTTTAGTAGATATTTCAGAGTCTTTAGCTTCACTGGCTGCACGATAAGCGAAACCTACAGAAAAGACCTCTCCACCGCCATTGTCTGTTATAGGACAAGATACCCACAGGCTAACGGGCGAACGACCAACAAGCGACACCTCGCCAAGTTTCACCGGTCCGTCGGGTTCTGTGCTAAACCGCATTACCTCACTGCGAACCTGCTGTCTACCGTTTCCAGCCTCCAGACAATAGTAATATTCCGTGCCCGATTTAAGATCTTCAACTTGAGCCGACAGATTACTACCTTCTTTGCGAGAAGATATCTCACGCATCTCCTCTTCCGACGTTCCGAACATAAGTCGGCATACAGATATCGTGCTTTCTCCCGATAAGCGCACCCCTCCGCTCAGTTCCGCAGAATGGCGAGTCACGTTCTCGGCTTCATTTACCCATACCTCTGGTAAGAATGAAGTTGGTTTTTCAGTATTAACGCAGGCAGTAAAGCTGCAAGCTACACACCATATTAAAAAAAGTCTATGAATTAGTTTTTTCATTTCTTTAGTCCCTTTCAGAAAAATACGCCCACTCCCAACAGGCCGTTCCAATTATTTCCGGCCATCTTTTGCACTCCGGCCTGAACATGAAGATTTCTTATTCTATACATCGCACCAATTTCGGCAGCAAATCCTTTTACAGACAAAGGTTCATTGCGCATCCATTCTCCGTCAGAAGTTTCCCACGCCAGCGAATTTCCGCTATATCCCACGCCTTCGTAACAGTAAAAATGCGTAGAAAGCCGATGTATACCACCAGCCGTAAACATATAGACAGAAGTCGATGTCTTACCAGAATAATAAGGAGTATAACCTTCGGAAGGAATAGAACCGTCGGCAGCACATTCGCCCGAAGTAGACGGTATTTGTTTAAAGTTGGTCTGCCCGAATACGTAGAAACCGTGACATTTCATCACCGCTACACGCATACCTGGCAAGAGTTTTTCTTTTCCGGCAGAGGCTGTAAGCGTTACAGCCCACTCCCAATGCAACGTCCGCTTTCTCTTTCCTACAGATATATCAGAAGGATACAGCGAAACTTTTGCTTTTGCGAAAGACACCTTCGACGGGAAACGGCGCACCACCAACTGCTTAGCATCGTTGGCCGAAGGCGGAAGAGCGATTACTAACTCATACGTCATGCGCGACTCTAATGATTGCGGAAAACGGTAATCGCGAAGCACGCCCCATTTAGGGTGCTTAATGGTTAGCAAACGAGTACCCTTAGGCACATAAAGCCACACCTCGCCCACTTCGGAGTGACGTTTCACAATACCAAGCGGCGTAGAGAAAGCAAACTCTTCTGGAGCAACAACCTTGATAAGGGCACAAGCTTCATCATTCAGGTCGCGCACTGGTTGTATATAGGCCGAGATGTCATTGGGCAACGGGCGAAAATTGCTTACCGTAAAATTTTGCGCCTGAACCGTCTCTCCAGCCAACCACCATACGGCGGTAAAAAGGATAATAATAGATAGTTTAATTTTACTCATAATTCCAAGAATACACAAATATACATATTTTCTCTGCACTCCTTATAAAGTTGGTTTCAAATTCTACTTTATAGCGCATTATAGCAGATGCAGAAGCTTTATCGCATCCAGGCGGTATGGTTCAAACTAGAAGTCATTACGAGCCATACCTACCAATATGATGCATTCTCTATCAAATGAGATTATACCTAACCAATTTTAATATCCACTTTTTTTCAACTTCAAATCCTTATCATATTCTTTCGTTGCGTCATTCTCAAAATGTCTGTTCAAGGCATCGGCTATAGTCTTTGCGATGGCTATACGGCGTGAGTCCCACAAACAAGCACTCCAGGCAATACGCAGAACTATATTGTTTTTACAACCTTTACCTTCGCTATATCTACGAGCAAAAACATTTGGAGACGAAACATTATGATAGCGTTGGTGATCGGAACCCATATCGAACTTTGATTCTAATTCGGCAGACAAATCTTCATAGAATGATTTATATGCCACCATATCCTGAACAATCAGATTATCTCCCTCAAATCGTTCATCGCCCTTTGCACCTCCTGCCGAGAAGTGGAATATGGTTGGATAAGCAGGCTCATTAGCACCACTTGCTACAAGCGGAGTAAGTGTCCAACTACCCTCTCGTGAAGTCATCCGTTCCAAATCTTCCATATATAACGGCAGGTTCTCCTCTTGGTTATATCTGTCTGAAAACAAAAAGTAAGAACGATACGGACGCATTTCTCCAATTTCTCGGCTAATATAGTTAAAGCCTCCTATCAAAGCCAGATAATAAGAGAAGTTACCGATACAAGCGTCGGCAAGGCTTGCTGGAGAAACAATAGTAATTTTCGAGCCTCTATCTATACAACATCCATAAGGACGATTTATCATAAAATGCTCAACAGCAAGCTTATCCTGCGGATGCTCGTCAATAGTTTGGGTTGTAGCAAGATTAATCAATCGGAAGCAATCTGAATTATCCACAGCGTCGAAAATATCGTCTGTTTTCATTCCCATGCGCGCCTGGATATCGCAAATTGATAAATGCTGCGGTACTACTTGAAAACCTGTTGGACGATCGAGTTTGCGTTCGAACACTTTCTTAAGCTTCCCGATGTTTTTGCCCGTTACCTCTTTGTGTAACTCGTCGTCCATAGCCTCAGAGAAACCTGCGCCTATAAGACCTGCGGGCACAGCAAAGAGCGCTATCCCTAATATTCCGATTATACTAGCTATGAATTTTCCCGCTGTTGTGATAGGTGGTTCACTGACGATAATATTTCCCATATCACCGAGATATCGGGTAAATGCCCATAATGCCGACATAAGAACATTGTCATAAACATCGGGTTGTGCAGCATTCTCATAGAAATAGAATACAAACGAGAGCATTATTGTCACAATTACCAAGACTTGCAACGAGATAAACATTTCCCTCGATTTTGACGATATGGCTTGGCATAGCAACCTGAATGAACGCATATAACGAAATATTCGCAGAAGACGAAGCACTCGCAATGACTTAAGCACCGTATATGGCAGCGGCATAAATAAAGCGATGTAAAAAGAGTACGTTGAGAATATATCAATCAAGCCATAGAAAGTACAGCAGTAACGTACACGTCCCCAGAAGCCTTTATACTTAGGGCTTATTTCATCTGCCGCCCATATACGCAACGATACTTCAATGGTAAATGTAATGACAGTTACTATATCGATTATATGCAACACGCGCTCACAGAATGGCGAGATATTGAATGTAGAAATAAAGACCGACAAGGTGCTGATAACAATCAGTCCTATAATGGCATAATCTACAAAGTTTTCCCACTGCTTGGTGTGCAGATCGTCATCGAAAATATTAGCTAACTGCTTCTTAAACTTCTCTATTTTTGTCATATATTTCTTTAATTATAGTTTGTACAGCCTTTACCATTTCTGCCAAAGGCATTGTGGGTTTTCCCGATTTTGCAGAAGATTGTCCTTCATAAAATGGCAGATGAACGAATATCGCTCGCATTTGTTGCTCCTTACATCTGCTCAAAGCTTCGTAATAGAGTCTGTTGCAAACATACAGTCCGCACGAGTTCGAAATTTTAACTTTTACTCCATGCTCCTCGATTTTCCCCCGCAATGCCTTGATTGGCAAATTACAAAATAGAGCAGAATCTCCACCTTCATCAATAGGCTCCTCGTTTGGGATATAGCCATCGTTGTCGGCAAGTTTTGCATCCATCATGTTCAGAGCTACACGCTCAAGTTTCACCTTGTCGCTTCCACCCGACTGACCTAACATTATAATTAGATTGGGATTGTGCTTTTCTATAGCTTCCCGCAAAGAGTATGCTACTCTTGAAAAGCTTACGGGCATCTGTTCAATGGAAATATCCACCCCATCAACAAAGTAAGCGGCTACCTCCTTGGCAACCGCCCACGATGAATTGTCCGAATAGTCCCAATATGGTTCAAATCCTGTTATAATAACCTTAAACATACTATTTTATTGAATATTTCGTAGTGTAATACTGTGTAGTTGGTATCACAGCGTCAACCTCAACCCACAAGTAGTTTGTATAGCGCACACGCTCATTCTCAAAAGCAAGATAAATAGTTTTAGCCCCTTTTGTTGGAATGCGACCGTTGCACGACTGAGTACCAAGCGTAGAATAATCTACATCATAACCAAGCAATGACGCGGTTTTTGTTCCATCTTGAAACAGCTTGACTTGCGCTTTATTGCGGAATACATACATATTGCAATACGCATCCTCATCTCTAAGCGGACGGTTATCGTCCAATAGCATACTTAGTATTCCTGTACCATTCTCCCTCTCATAAATGGGCAAGCCTAATAACTTCACCTTATTATATGAGACTGTAAGATTTTCGTGAAACTTGCCATCGCTCGAACGGTCTTGTTCGCTCGTCGCCATACGCATTGAGTACAATATATCAGTTGCACCCGCAGGAACCTGTACCGCTATCAAAGCCTTTGAACTACCAGAAAACGCAGCCTTGAGTTGCCCTCTCAAAGTGAACTTACGAGGTTCATCAAAACATTTTTGCAACGAAACGCCTTTTATAGGCTTAGCGCAGAAATCTGTTTTATCACACTCTATCTCCTCTTTTTTGACAGGCGTAACAGTGTTAAATCGAGAAAGTTCATTAACCTTATAGTTGATATCCAAATCAATATATTGCACACCATTAGGGTTAACTTCAATATAATAAATTGCAGTATTGGCAATGGTGATAGAATCTATAACAGCAGATTTACCTGTGCAAGTCTCTAAAACATTTCTACTATCGGCATTACATAACTTTACAGTAATAGGCTTCTCGCTCGTTATATTCCAACGCAGTTTTTCGCCACGCTGTAAATACACTGGGAATGTTTCTGTATTTTCAAGCAATAGGCCATTTTGTTCCCAAGCTGAAATCTTAGAATTTACAATCAGCCGCCTTATCTTTGCAGTTATTTCAGCACGAAGCTTATTAACTCGTTTTTTTAACTTTTCACACGCCGTTACCTGCTCTGGCTTCAAATCCATAGGATTGTAGTCGTAATACAGTTCTTGATTCTCGTCATAAATTTTAGTAAGCCCATCACCCGACATAAGATCCCAATCAGCCTGATTAACGATTTGTTCCAGAGTGGTTATTCGTTCATAGACTTGATTATATTCTTCAAGAGTTTTTTTGGCTGTTTTACTTGTACAACCAGAGAGTAATATCACAGCTAATACCCAACAGATTCTTCTCATAGCATTTTTACCTACAGCGTTTAAGGCTATCTTTTGCACTCTCAATCTGTCTTTTGTAAGAAGCTATCTGACGATCGTGATATGCAGCCTTATCTATTTTATATTTACGATAACTAGCTTTAGACGACGGAGATGACGCTCCCTTTACCATTCTAGCGTAATACTCATTGTCACGTTTCTTTGCTTCTTTCTCCTTCGCCATTGATGCGCGGAGGTCGATAATTCTTTTTCTATAGTATTCCTTACTCATGACTTTAGATTTTATTGGTTATTTTTTTTACAATCGCACCACCAATTTTGCGTTCCAAACCTTGCTTGGTAGTAGGGATGCCAACTTTTTTTGCGACTTTGTTCTTTAATCCACTAATGCCAACGGCTCGCTTTGATGAAAATGATAGCCCAGGAATCTTCATGGTATATTATTCTTTATTGATAATACATATATATGGGGCGGTTAAACCCCATATATAATATATGTATAGGTTATTATTTTCCTGCAGCAGCAAGTGTGATGCTGTTGTCGGCCAACTTGCTATCAGCCTTGTCTGCTACCTGAACACCGATACCGTACAACTCGGCAACTTTCTTTTCAAAATTGCCAACCTGCATATTACCCTTCACTGCGAAAGAACCGCCCTTCGCACCTTCTGCGCGGATTGAAGCCAAAGTTGCATTTTCATCAGCAAATGCACCCTTGCAAGATTTATTCTTATATACGCGAAGAGTTGCACCAAAGTTTTCCTTAAAAGTAGCCTTCAAAGTCTTAACCTTTAAACGGCCATCCAATGTAAATTCTGCCATAATTTTAATTTTTATTGGTTAACCTATAATATTATTCACCTTGTTTCTCTTTAAGAAAGTCTATCAACTTAGAGCCAAACTGGCGTGTTGTCCAATTTGGGTCGTACTCAAAGCCTTCTTTCTCTGCAACTTCACGAAGTGCACCTTTTACATTATCGTATTTACGATAAACTTCAATACTTCCGCTTTCCAATACAGACAATACATACTCGCCTGCAGTTACTGATTTCTTTGCCATAGTTTTTAAGTTTTTAAATTGTTACTATACAATAATAAAATTCTACTTCATCTACTGTCTTCTGATGCCACTTGATGTTATAAGTATGCTCAACTTCAAAAGACTTGTGCGCTTTGGCACACGAACTATTCTCGTCTTGCCAATGCTTAATAGGAGAATGATCGCCATCGGCCATGTTTAATAAGTAGTTGTTCGATGTTTGTCTGCCGACTTTGGTATAGGAAGCATCGTTAGTGACAAAAACCGCCAGGCCATTCTTTACATTTTCAAAGCGGTTACGAACCAATTCCACTCTACGCACATCCTTCCAGAAATCATACATTCCCAAATCTTGAGCGCCTTGATTCTTCATTACAATAACCTTCTCGCTAAGCATCTCATCAAAACGAGAGATTTTTCGCTCCACTTTCTTGGTCTTGTACTTCAACTCAACTGGGCAATATTCGCCTTTTTTCATGACTACGATATCCAGTCGCAACTCACTCTCCCAAATGTAGTTTTCGAGTTCCTGCCACGGCACATAGTACTCTACATCTACATCATCATAGTGATTTGCCGAACTTCGAAGCCATATGGCAAGGTGCATCTGGAAATCACGCTCATTAAATAGCAACTCTTCATTCTTCTTCAAGAATTCAAATATATCCTCCTTGACTAAATCAACAAGTTGTGCCATAACTTAATACTTTTGTGGCGCTACGGTAAACCATATCGCTTATGTTTTTAGTTATTTATACATCTCTTTGTTTTTCTATAGCAAAGGAATAAATTAAAGCATAGCGCCACAAGTTCAAATTGGTTCATGTTTTCAAAACTGTGTTTTTCATAGTAAAATCTAGGAATAACGTAGTTTTTTGTGGCGTTACTGTTATTGAATAATAAATTCTTTTTTGATATCCGACTTTTATGGATACTACTAAAAGGCTATCTTTGCTTCATGAATATTAAGTTTGATAAGGATTAAACGCCCTAGTGTATCTTCAATCTTAAACAAGATACGGTAGGCTGCAGTAATGTTGTAAACACCTATGAGAAACTTTGCAGCAATAGATTTCGAAACAGCCAACAACGAGCGTTCATCAGTTTGCTCTGTTGGTGTAGTAATTGTTAAAGACGGTGATATAGTAGATAAGTTCTACTCACTCATCAAGCCCGAACCAGAATATTACAAATATTGGTGCAGCCGAGTTCATGGTCTTTGCGCTTCCGATACAGAGAACGCTCCTATTTTTCCTGAAGTATGGAAGCAGATAGAGCCTAAGATTACAGGTCTCCCGTTGGTAGCGCACAATAAGGCATTCGATGAAAGTTGCCTTAAAGCCGTATTCCGCGTTTATCAGATGGACTATCCAGATTATGAATTCTACTGTACTTGTGTAGCTTCGCGTAAAGTCTGGCCAGAAGGTCGTCACAATCTCGACATTATAGCCGCACGCTGCGGATATGATTTAACAAGCCATCACCACGCCATGGCCGATGCTGAAGCTTGCGCCGCTATAGCATTGCAAATACTGTAACGTATAATAGCAGGTAGAAAGGTAGACATAAATAGTACAAATTCATCCATTATAAACACTATGCATAATATTCTCGCCTACTATATTATTATCATCAACGCTGTTGCATTCATAGTGTACGGCATAGACAAATACAAGGCTAAGAAAGCCAAGTGGCGCATTTCGGAAGCCACGCTCTTGATGTTGGCTGTTCTTGGAGGAAGCATCGGGGCATGGACGGGAATGCGAGTCTGGCATCATAAAACTATGCACAAGAAATTCAAATATGGCGTTCCTGCTATTCTGTTGATACAAATTGCAGCAATGATGTATCTGCACATGAATTACTGACAAAAAGAAGTTTCAAGAAAAGAAGTCTATGAATATTGATACAACCAATCTCTGCTCGCATCTTCAAAAAAAGCTTTTTGATACAGATGGAATATATCATCCTATCTGGCAAGCCATACAATATGATGAAGAGCTAACTGCTGTAGTTCGTTCACGCCAGCTACACATCTATCGCGACGGCAAGAAGATTCTCATTCTTGCGGGCAAGGCCCAGCCGAAGATAATCAGAGAGGATAAGCTGAATAAATTGATAACAATATAAAAAACGAAGCATATGAAAAGTTTTGCACCAAAACCATGGGTTGTGCCACAACCTGTGTTGATTATTGGCACATATAATAAAGACGGAGTCGCCAACGCTATGAATGCCGCTTGGGGCGGTCAATGGGACATGAAGGAAATAATGATTTCCATGGGTTCACACGCTACGACAGATAACCTGAAACACAATGACGAGTTTACCGTTGCCTTCGCTACCAAGAAAACTATGGTGGCTTCTGATTTCGTGGGCATTGTTTCTGCCAAGAACGATCCGAAGAAGATGGAGAAAACGGGATGGATTATCGAGAGGGCAACAATGGTTAACGCTCCTGTGTTCACAGATTTCCCGATGACTCTAGAGTGCCGCATCAAAGAGAAGTATGAGGAAAGTGAAACCGGCTATTACCTCGTTGCCGAAATAGTCAATATCCTTGTGGATGAAAAGTATTTGGCAGAAGATGGAAATCCTGATTTGGAGAAGATGGAGCTGATTGTCTTCGACCCTATTCACCATGGCTATATCCAGTTGGGCGACAAGGTTGGACAGGCTTTTTCTGACGGCAAAACTTTGAAATAAACAGATGGAGACAGAAAGAATACAACTCCGCCGTTGGCAAGAATCTGATGCAGAGGTGCTCTTCAAGTATGCTTCAGACCCTGATGTAGGGCCTCGTGCAGGATGGCCGGCACATAAGTCAGCAGAAGAAAGTCTGGAGATAATACGAACTTACTTCAATAATGACACGACATGGGCGATTGTGTTGAAAGAGACTGACGAGGCTATCGGCTGCATAGGATACTACAACCATGAAAACAGCAATATTCCTATAGGAGAAAACGACTGCGAGGTTGGCTACTGGATTGGAAAGCCTTTCTGGGGAAAAGGAATCTGCACCGAAGCATTAAAATTGATGCTTGACTACTGCATTCATATTAAGCATTTCGAAAATATCTGGGCAGACCACTTTACAGACAATCCTGCATCAGGAAAGGTTATGGAGAAATGCGGCTTCACAGACACAGGAATGTTGAATAAATGCAATCAACTTGTTGGTGGCGACAAGAATATGGTCAAGGTGTTTAAGTACGTAACACTAAAAAATGAATAGAAAATGAAAATACTGGGTAACATTATATGGTGGCTATTTGGCGGACTCGAAGCCGCAATAGGTTATTTCACTGGCAGTCTGGCTTTGGCATGTACTATCATCGGCATTCCAATTGCCTTACAGACATTCAAGATTGGCTTGCTCTGCCTATGGCCTTTTGGCTCTACCGTTGTAGACACAGACAGTCCGATGGGTTGTATACGCATCCCGCTGAATCTGCTTTGGCTGATTTTCGGAGGATTGTGGGCTTGGTGCATGCATATATTATTTGGCTTGCTATTATGCATTACAATTATCGGTATTCCATGGGGAAAGCAACACTTCAAGATGGCAGGGCTTTCGCTTGCACCTTTCGGCAAAGACGTGATGTTTGGATTTTAATTTTATGACACCACTTCAAGATAGACTATCCGCTCTGCAGGATAAGCAGTACGCTGCTTTTCAAGCCAAGCTGACACCGGGTGTGCCAGAAGACAGTTTCATAGGCATCCGTGTGCCTGTGCTGCGCAAGTTCGCAAAAGAATTTGCAAAGGAGGCGGAATGCGAGTATTTCCTTCAACAGTTGCCTCACGAATACTACGATGAGAATATGCTTCACGGACTTCTTATCTCTCAAATTAAGGACTACGAAGAATGCATCCGCCTTACAGAAAGCTTCCTGCCACACATAGACAACTGGGCGGTTTGCGACATCATGTCGCCCAAGGTGTTTGCCAAACATAAGGAGGAGTTATTAGCGAAGATTAAGACTTGGAGCCAATCGTCACACGTTTACACTTGCCGTTTTGGGATAGAGACGCTTATGACCCATTACCTTGATAAGGAATTCAAAACAGAGTATCTTGAAATTCCCGCATCAGTAAGGAGCGATGAGTATTATGTAAAAATGATGGTGGCATGGTTCTTTGCTACAGCACTTGTCAAGCAATGGGAAGCGACGATTCCTTACATCGAGCAAAAACGCCTTGCTCCATGGACCCACAACAAGACTATCCAAAAGTCAATAGAGAGCTACAGAATATCATCCGAGCAGAAGGAATATCTGCGGAGCTTGAAGATAAAATAATGGTGGAAACGGGAAATAGAACTATTAAACAGAAACCGACTCTACAGCACCTTCTGGAAGTGGTGAAAAAACATTGCGATGAATCAAGTGACGGAATGCGAATTGCAGGTGTGCAATATGCGAATTGTTTTTTTGCGAATCGCATTCTTTTTTTCTTCTTTGTTGAGACTGTTTTTATGTACAATAATTTTACACAGAATAAATCAAGAAGTGTAAATCTGCGAACATTGAGCCGCAATGTCATTTTTCTCGCTTCTACAGCGAATAAACCAAAGAAAGCACTTATCTTTACGGCAAAGGACCACCGTATAACGGTGTATTATTATAAAATACTAACAAAGCAAATTATGAAAACAGAATACGAAAAAATGCTTGCCGGAGAAATCTACTCTGCAATAGACAAGGATTTGATAAAGATGCTGAACGAGTGCAAGGACGCTTGCTGGGAGTATAACCAAATCAGACCGACAAAACTTAAGGAACGTAACGATAAACTTCAACAGATTTTAGGCGAAAGCGATGACGACACGTTCATAAACCAACCTTTCTTATGCGATTATGGCAAACACATACGTGTTGGGAAAAGATTCTTTGCCAACTTTAACCTTGTGGTGCTAGATGAGGCTTACGTCACCATTGGCGACGACTGCTTTATTGGTCCCAACGTAAGTATATACACGGCTTGCCATAGCACTGACCCTACCGAGCGTAATACACGCGATGAATGGGCACGTCCTGTTACCATCGGCAATAATGTATGGATAGGCGGTTCTACTACAATACTGCCTGGTGTAACCATTGGCGACAACGTAACCATCGGTGCCGGAAGCGTGGTAGTGAAAGATGTACCGTCGGGGGTAATAGTAGTGGGAAATCCTGCAAGAGTAATAAAAAAACTAGTATAGGCACATAAAAACTCAGCATATATTTATACAATCTCATGAAATATGCTGTTTCAAAATCTGCCCTACAGCACCTTCTGGATGGGGTAAAGTTTGCTTATCAAAGTAATAAACAAAAAAAAGACGTACAAGCGGCATTTAAACCCTTGTACGTCTTTTCTATTTTAGAAATGTCTTTCAAGAAGACCTTTTATTATTCTTCCATATCACTGGCTTCCTTAACTATTTCGTCGGGAACCTTGTCGCAACGCTCGTAGCGAAATACATCGCCTTCGTCGTTCTTGGATGTCCAAATCATTGAACCGCTCTTGAACAAATCGCGCACTATGTACTGCTGATTCCAGTCGCCTACACCATTATCGTAAATACCGCCTACAATGTAACCCAAGTATGGGTCTTGCTTTATGAAGAAGGAACCTGTGGTATGTACTGCATACATACTGTTCAAGTTATCGTACATCTCCATAGTGTTATCACGACGATGGAAAATGACATAACAATAAGTACCTTCCTGCATAGGCTGTCCGTTGTTCCACTCCGTCATCTTCCATACTCCGTCAAGATTGGCAGGAGTAACTGGCAGAGCCTTTTCTACGATAATATCATCATCGCTGCTGCAAGCTGTGAAACCTACAGTAAGGAGCGCTACTACCAACAGGCTGAAAAGTTTGATTAAATGTTTCATATTCTATAATTCTTTCTGTTCTTATTATTTATAATTACTGTTTTCTATTCACTACTACCGTAATAGTTCTGTCGCTTGGCTTGGCATCTATCCCTTCTAATATTATCGGGAAGGTGAAGTCGGGCTTCATAGCAGGCGGAATCTTGTCTACCACAAGCGTGATAACCAAGTCGGCTTCTTCGCCCGGCTGAATTACCGCCGGTTCTGTTCTCACATCGGTGTACTGCGGAAGAACAAGGCTTGAAATACGCAAAGGCTTCTTACCGCTATTGCCGCAAAGTATTCTCGCTTCGGGCTTCTTGCCTGCTTTCAACTCGCTGAATGTTACCTTTGATTGCTTCAACCTGAGGTCGCCCATCTTATATTTGAAGCGATACCAAATGTCGGCGCTTGGAAGTACCATTCCACGTAATCCGATTTTAGCGACCGGTTCCGTTCCGGCATCCTTCAGGTAAACGAAAGCACGGGTATCGATTGTACCGGGATATCCGTTGGGAGTAAACGTAAGCTGAATTTTGCAACTGTCGCCCGGCTGCAACTTCATCTTGCTGACACCATACTTGGTACATCCGCAAGTGGTCTGTACGCGCGAAATCTCTTGCACGCTGCCACTAACGTTTCTCGCCACAAATATATAAGTACGTGGCGCATCGTCCTCGGTCATCGTACCGGCATCTATGAGCTGACAGTCAAACTTGAGCTGCTGCGCCCAAGTATGACCCAAGCCCATCAGGCTGAGAACGATAAGGATTATAGTGAATCTCTTTTTCATCTCAGTAATTACCGTTTTAGATTACATCCAACCGTTATTGTTGGCAGCCTTACGTACAATGACAGTCACAGTCTGCTGCTTTCCACCAACTGATACGGTCAGCGTTGTGCTGCCTACTGCCAGACCTTTTACGGTCAAAGTAGTACCTGTGATAGTAGCAGAAGCTACGTTACCATCGGCTACAGAGCAAGTATAACCCGATTCCACACCTTCGAAATATGAAGGAAGGTTCAAAGTAGTAGTTTTTTCGAGACCGATGTAAACGTTAGGCAACTTCATGTCAGAACTGTTCTCCTTATTCTTGATGTTATTCAATAGCTGAACTGCATCAATCAAACCAGTACCCATCTTACCGATGTACTTAGACAGATTTACAATTTCAGGAGAAGCTCCTACTGTAGTATGATTCATATAATAAGTCTTGGTAGCGCCACCTGTATAGTAGCCATCCAGGTCTTTAACCGATCTCTTCATCAGGCTTACGAAGTCGGCCGCACGGTAGTGACGGTGCTGCTTAACTGCGTACGACAAGCCAAGAGCTGCTACACCCGATACGTGAGGACAAGCCATTGAAGTACCTTCCATGTAACCATAAGCAGGCTTACCGTTCTGAATCATAGTAGAAAGGATTGCGCCCTTCTGCTCGGTAGTTTCTGCCCAAAACTCATCTTCTGCCTCGCCTATCTTACCGTAATATTCCAAGTCGCCGCCCGGAGCGCTCAAAGTAACGAGTGTACCGTAGTCTGTATAGCAAGCAGGAGTAAAGTCGGCTGCTACAGAAGATACGCATACACACTTAGAGTAAGCTCCCGGAAAAGCCGGATTGCCTGCATACTCGTTACCGGCAGCGAAGATAGCGATACCGCCATCGATAACTCCGTTAGGAGAACCTGCGTGATTGATAAAGTAATCGAGCGCTTCTTTTTCCAATGGATAAGTCTCAGCCCATTCCTTTTCGGTAGCCGGACCCGGTGTATATCCGTTGATGATGCTCGACTCAGAAGAGTTGTAACCCCAGCTACACTGAAGAATAACCGCTCCGTTATCGGCAGCATATTTGATAGCTCTCGCCTCGCCTGCCAATGTTACGCTGTTCTCGCCAGAGAATACCTGACAAGACATGATCTTAACACCAGAGTTAGGAGTTCCGTCGCCACCTGCTACACCACAAACACCGATTCCGTTGCCATTTACTGCAGCTACGGTTCCGGCTACGTGAGTACCGTGACCTGTATCGTTAGAGTCTGTCCAAGTGATATCACCGCTATCAGTAACGAAGTTATAACCGTGGAGGTCGCCTTCGTATCCGTTGCCGTCGCCATCGGTCTGAGCGCCTTGCACGCTTTCGCCCGGATTACACCACATATTGGCAGCCAAGTCAGGGTGAGTATACATCACACCTTCATCGAGCACAGCTACGATGATAGAAGGATCGCCAGTACAAGTCTTCCATGCTTCTACAGCGTTAACGTCGCAACCAGCCTTAGCACCAGCTTGGTTCTTGTTAAGGTTCTCGAAACCATAATTTCCGGCACCCAAGTTGTTGTAGTGCCACTGATGAGACAAGCCCGGATCATTAGGAGTACCTTCGGCTATAGCGCGAGATGCCGCTTTAGCCTTTAGTGCTTCTTCATTAAGATAGATACGTTTGCTGTCGGTTTTATAAGCACGCTTAATGCGGCCGTTAGTCTGCACCTTAGAGATTTCGCCCAACTGTTTGAGGCGTTCAGCGGCAGCTTTCAGGTCGGCACCCTTATTAAATTTAACGGTGTACCACAGGTGAAGACCAGCTTCACGGGTACGAGCCTCTGTTTTGGCGTCTACAGGAAACACACGTGTGAAACTGTAGCTACCCAAAATGTCGAGTACCTCGTCGGTAGAAGGGATTCCCGAACGGGAAGACTTGCCAGAACGAGACTTGCTCAACTGCGATTGGTCGAGGATATCGCTCATCTCCGGGCAGAACTTAATCAGCAACTCACCAGCTTCTGCATCTGCAGGGATGATGACTTCTGAATTGCCTTCGGAAGAGCCGGCTCGACAGGTTGTCTGTACAACCTGCCAAAGCCAAAGCGACCATTGGTATATAGAATAACTCTTTCTTCATTGTTTAGTTCTATATTTTTAGAATTTATCTTTTTACTTGTTTTAGTAACGTATTCATTATCTCTTGTACATGGCCATAACAGAAGTTTCTTCTACATCGCCTGCTGCTACGTATGCACGGTAGTAAAGCGGATAAGCTACACCTGGAACATTCCACTGTGTACCAGGATCGGATGTTCCGTAGTAGTAGTTGAGGCTGAAGCTTTCTTCTGTCATGTTAGAGAAGCCTACGGCCTGACCAGTACTGTTCTTACCGCGTGGCTGCTGATTGAATACCATGATAGCCGGACTCCATTCTACCAAGTGCGGGTGGAAAAGAATCCACTTAGGCACATCGCCAGTGAAGAAGTTCAAGTTGACAGAGAAGCGGCGGCAGTTAGGCAACACGCGTGGCACATCAGGAGGACAAACCTCTTCGCATACTACAGAACCGTCTTTGTGTTTGCAGGTTACAGGATTATCCCAGCCTGAGAGCAACCACTTACATGTATCGCCTACCAACTTATCACGGTAATCAGCCTTGTCTTCAGAGAAGTCGGCTCTGCTGTAACGAGTAGCCTTGCCAGCAGCTTCGAGAGCGTCGGTCATTTCTTTATCAGTAGGAAGCTCGCCTTCCAAGAAGCAGTAAGACAATTCCAACACGTTCAGTTTTTCCCAAGTGAGGAGCTTCAAGAGCGCCTGACGATCGGCTGTACCTGCGCTTACTTTACCATAAAGACCGATAGTGTTGTTATTGTAAACATAGTCGCCATCACCGTTCTTATTTAATGTAGACAAGTCGATAATCACATCGTTACGACGCTGTGCGTAGAATGTGAAGTTACGCAATTTAGGGAAGTTGGTTTCATTAACTACGTTGGTAATGTCAGACAACTTATTGAAGTTGTTACTTACCAAGTTGAGCGATTCAAGGCTCTGTCCCAACTTAGCGAAGTTAGCAGGCAACTTAGTCATACCGTAAGCTTGAACAATCAAGTTCTTGAGGTACTTCAATTCGCAGATTTCCTCGCCCAACTCTACTTCACGAATCTGGTTATTTTCGTTAGAAGCAAGAGAGAATGTCTCAAGGAACTTTAGGTTACGCACTTCCTTAGGAAGTTTTTCGCCAGTCTTCAAGTTGAACATGCTGAACTTAACAGAACGAACACGGCCCAAAGCTTCGGGATGCTCCTTAACGAAGGCATCGGTAGACTCCCATAGGCTTACGCTACTCCAGTTACGCATATTGTCGCTGGTATCGAAGGTAGCCATACTGCCCAACTTCTGATTAATCATGATGATAGACAATGAGTCTCCGGCACGATTATCTTCAATCTTAAGAGCAGGCTTCTGACGTACTGTCAAAACTACTTCTTCTGTAGGATTTCCGTTAGTATCGACCAACTGATCTTCTGCGTTTACAGGAACAAAGTGTACCTTAGCCACACGGGTTACAGGCACGATATTCATAGCCCAACGGAACTTGAAGTTAACGCTACGTGGACGGTACTTCTTATCTAAAACGATACCCAAGTTAGTACCAACCAACTTGTTTTCGTCCTTACTGTTCAAGAGCCAGCCTTCGAGTTCCTTTGTGTTGTCGGCTTTCTCTTCTTCAGTCAAATCGCCTTCGTAAGAATACTCTATTTTACCAATCTTACATTCTACGTTGGCAGAGATTACGCTCTGGAAAGAACGGTTGTCGTAAGAATCAGTATTCTCAATTTCTACGGTAGGCTCTTTCAAGAAAATCTGCTTGCCATAACCAAACTGAGTAACTGTAAGCTTGCAGCGCTGACCGTTGGCACCCACGAATTGAAGTTCGGTGCTACGGAGCGTGTTAGAAAGAGTAGAATCTACCTTGATGGTACCCTCTACAGAACCCACGCCATTGGCAGGCGAAAGCATCAGCCAAGGTTCAGAGGTGTTTGCCACCCAGTCTTGCGAGGCTAAAACGGCAATCGACTCTGTACCGCCCTGGGGACCTATTTCTATTTCTTGCTTGTCAAGGGCAAGGCCTCCGGGGATTTCGATACCGTCATCATCGCTGCAGGCTGTAAAAAGACCTGCAGCAAGAACGATACCTAATGTCAATTTATTAATATATTTCATATTACAACTTTCTTATTGGGTTTAATTTTCAAGATCCAAAGCATCGCAACCGCGGATATCCTGAGTCTTATCGTAGAACAACATGTACAAACCTGCCTTGATGTACGGACAAACGCTTGTTACATCGATAGAGATGTTAGGATTGTCGGCAATGTTAACGATGTACAGGTGCGAAGTCAATGTTTCTTCTACCTTACGGATATCGTTAGAACCTATCTGGAACTGAATCAAGCTTGGACAAGTAGTGATTCCTGTAGGCCAAGTACGCAGACAACGCTGGTCGGTGACCTCATCGCGCTGGTGGTTGATGGCAAACGCACGGAGAACAGCACTGTTCAATGGTTCTACTGGCACCTCTGTGAAGCAGTTGTAGCTCAAGTCCATATTAGTAATGTACGGCAATGTAGTTGAGCGGAAGTCATCAGACAGGGAAGTCAACTTGTTGAATCGAAAGTCGATTATCTGCAAAAGATGAGCATTCTTTCCTTTGATTGATCCCTTAGGAATAGTACGCATCTGGTTACCACTCAAGTCGAGCGTAGTGATAGGAGAACCTGCAGCAAACAATTCTGAAGGGAACTTCTCTATCTTGTTGTTCGACAAGCTGATTGAAGCGGCATTAATACCTTTATATGTACCATTGCTATTATCTACGCCTGTAATCTCATTATAAGAGAAGTCTACAGAACCCATCTGACGGACAGAGCTTGCATCGAAGATGTTAGGTATCTTAGTCAGTTTGTTGTGAGCGAATGTCAGACTTTCTACGTCGTCGGTAAACGCACAGAGGTTGGCAGGGATTTCTTCAATCTGGTTGTTGTTCAGATAAAGAGATGACAAAGACACTCCTGTTCCGAACGGATGCAACTTCTTGATATTGTTATAAGCCAAGTCGAGCAATCCGAGGTTAACCATCTTGCTAAGAGCAGATGATTCTGGGAACTCTTCCAAGTTGTTGTAGCTCATATAAAGAATCTGAACAGTCTTACCTGTCTTTTCTTCTGCCAAACGAGTCCAGTCGGCTCTCAGCTGATTTGCAGATATACCTTTGCATCGTGCCAAGTTCATTGCCTGCAAAGCCGGAAGGTTATAATAGAACTCCGGCAAGCGAGAGATCTTAGGACAGTTATAAAGTTCGATATCGGTAAGGTTGGTCATGTTATCCCATGCTTCTTCTGTAAATTCTTCAGCAAACTTGCCGTAAGTAGCATCGTCTGCATTATAGAACTTAGCACAAACCTCATCAGAAGTGATAGATGAGTTACCGATGTAGAACTGCTGCAATTTAGTAAGACGGTAGATAGCCTTTGACACACCTGTAATACGGTTAGTCAACGTTCCAATCTGAGCGTCTTTCAAGTTGATGCGGCCGTCTTTCTTGATTCTGTTCTTCTGCTCTACCTTAGGATCTGAGTTGTAGCTTTCTACAATCATTTCAGACATGAAGGCGCGAGGGTCGTATTTCAAGAACTTGTTTTCGTAGTCGTGACGCATTGCGTTCTTCTTGGCAGCATCCAGATTAGCGGCGCTGTAATCGTTGAAGATGTTAGCACCAATCTTTTCGTCGTGCGAACCAAGGTTGAACACCTGAAGTTCTGTAAGCTGACCGATAGCGTCGGGCACGATACCTCTTGCACCGAAACCTGCGATAACGAGACCGATTACACGTCCGTTGCTGTTAAGAGTAACACCCGGCTGATCGCCCCACATATCGAGTTCCTTATTGAAGTTCCAGTTAGCGCCCTTGAAAGTAGCGTCGCCATAGAAGCTCCAGTCTTTACCGTTCAGTGATTCCCAGATAGCCTTCAACGCTTCATAGTCCTTGATGTATTCTTTAGTCTTAGAGAGCAATACTGGCACCTGAGCGTCGTCAGTAAACTGATTATCCTTAACGATGAACGACTTACCGTTTACCGGCTGAGTTTCGTACTTAGTCTTAACCGCACCAGTCTTACCGTATGTAGTATAAGATGTAACCTGATAAGTACCGGCAGGAAGCCATACAGTAGTATCGCAATATGCGGTACCTATCTGCATATACTTATCGTTAGCGTTATCCGGGTTCTGATGCTCTTCGCTCATTTCTTTATACTTCACCTTCATGTTAGGGAAAGTAAAGGTTTCGCGAGTGAAGAGGTTAGTTACGTTTACGTCAATCAAGCGGATGTTAGAGAAAAGGTACTCACCCTCACCGGCGCGAGACTTCTGCCACTCTTTCACAAGATTGAACTTAACCTTACCACGCTCTACAGCCGAAACTGTAAGATTCTGTACAGTCATACCGCCACCCATTACATTAAAGGTGTTATCGGCAGAAGAGGCCAGCAACTCTTCGTCTACAGCGTCATACAGATAGAAACCGATGACAGTGTAAGAGCCAGAAGTAAGTTGCAGTTTATCACTTCTCAAACCGTACTCTGCATTCTCTGTATTATAAGAATTGAGCACCAATGTCTGAGATACAGTAGTACCGTTATGCTCCATAACAACCTTGATTTTCTTGGCATCATCCAATTTCTCAAGTTTGTCTATGGCTGCGGCACGTGTTTCGCTCGACGAAGCTTTCTTGATGAGCTTGAACTGCACATATCCGTATGTGTTGTCCCATCCCTCATTGTCATCGTCAGAGCAGCTTGTCACTACCATGGTAAACGCAGCTACCAGGAGCAACAAAAATGCCTTGCTATATTTTTCGAATATCTTCATTATTTCTTAATGCTTCTAAATCCCATATTAGTAATAAAGACTACACGTTGGTAAACGCCATTAGCATCGCTGAAACCGGCAAAGTAAGGATATTTAGCGCCATCGGCAGAGAAACCGATATAAAGGCCCTTATCGTCCTGACCCAATTCCATGTTTTCTACGGCTATCGGATTAGCTTCACCGTCGTAAATAACTACAGAACCTTTGCCTTCGCTTGGATTCCATCCATCCATCTGCGGATAGATACATACATAGCCACCCCAAACAGTTGCTTCGAATACGTCTTTTCCTGTATAGTTGAAGAAGCCTTCGGCATACGACTTATATTCTTCGTTTTCTGTCAAAGCGCATTCCATATCCATGCCCATGCTTGTTACAAGAGGAAGCTGAACTTCTGCTCCACCATTGCTCTTTTCTTTCTGAACGATGTTCATCAAGAAGTAACGGTCGTAATCGCTCTTAACGGTAGTGAAGTCTTCTTCCAACATATCGTCAGTTCCGTTTCCTAAGCTTTCGTATACGCTTTGCGGCAAAGCATAAACAAAGAATTCACGGCTACCGCTACCCAAAGGAGCTACAGTAAGCTTCATGTCTCCCTTTTCGCCTTGCAACTGAACAGCACCCATCATGTCTTCTTTCAAACCCCATTGTTTGTCAGTTTCGAACACTACCAACTGGTATGCGTCGTTCAATGTAGAAAGTTTGAACGGAACGAAGTTGTTGAATGTGAAAGCGTTTGTAGCGTCATTATTCAGGCTTGAACCATTCTGAGTATATACCGCACCGTCCATAGATACATTCCATACAGCCCACTGATTAGAAGTAGGATAAGTGATATCCATAATATCAGCTGTCATACCGTCGAATATAACAGGAACTGTTACGGCAGCCTTACCATCTTCTGAAGTGAATGTGATAGTATAGTTGTCATCCTTAGTTACAGCGTACTTAGCGCTAAGACCAGCGTTTTCCTTGAAAGCTATACCGCCTTCGGCTTCCTTGTTAGGTGTACCTACCATGAAACCGCCTTCAATGTCAACCCATGCCGGAGTATTAGTAACTGCGAAACGATAGTTAGACTTTACATAGAATTTGTTGTAGATAGGCTGACCTGCGATATTCTTGTAACCTACAGTAAGACCTGTTTTAGTAACGTCGATTTCTTCATTTTCAGAAGTCTTAACGTATACCTTAAGTTCATAGCCTGCAGCTGAACGGCTAACTTCGGCAACAGATATTTTCTGACCGCCCATAGTAAGGTACAACTGAGCCACGCTCATTTCCTTGCTTTCTTCGTCGGCAGTAAGTTTAACCTTTACTGTCTGCTTACCTGCAGCACCGTTAAGTACGAATGCGGTATTGTCGCCCTGTACCAACTTACACCAAATGGCAGAAGAAGAAAGGCTCCAGTTCATGTTGGCATCGAAAGTGAAATCCAGCTCGTCGCCAGCAGCACCTGTGATAGTCTGCACCTGTGGGAACACAGGAGTTACGGCATCGTCGTCATCGCTAGAGCAAGCGGTGAACACGCTCACTGAAACCAGCGCCATAAGTACGAGCCAATATTTTGAAATCAATGTTTTCATATTGCTTTGTTATAATTTTAAAATCCTTGTTCTTTTAATTTCTCTGCTTCAGCATCGCTAATCCATTCAAACATGGTAATGAAGACACCTACATTACCGAAGCTAGAGCCATCCTTATTATCCACGCTCATACTTACATACTGGAACACGTAGTTCTGGCAAGTATTATAATAAGAGGTGTAAACAGAAGGCTGACTGATGCGCAACTTGCCGTCGCCATAGATGGTACCGAACGCCTCGCCTGTAGGACCGGCTATCTGATCATCCATCTCAACCTTGGGTTCCAATGGGTTATTGGTGTTGAACTTCAGCTTAAGGTTATATCCCTTATAGTATACATCCTTAAGAAGCACTGTGTTTTCCTCTCCTTCTACCACTTCGGTCTTGATCAAACGGTTTTTTACGTTATTCAAGTATTGGCTGTAGAATGTAGAAGTAGCCACACACCATCCTGAGAAATTGTGAATATCGAAAGGACAAGACTTCTGCATCACCACGTGAGTATAGTCTTTGTAAAGGTCAGTCCAGTTATACTTCTTAGGAACCACCAACTTCAGGGTGACACCCAGCGAGTCGGTCTTACCGATATTGTCATAGATACCCTGCATCTGTACGTTTCCTACCATCTCTCCCGCCTTGATGGTGACGGTGTTATTGAGCAAACGGTAGTGTGTGCCTTCTACGGCATTGCTCTGCTTGTCTATAACCTCTACCGCAAAGGTACGGTCGTAGTCAACTTTCTCGGTAGCCGATACAGGAACATTATAAATTTCATTAGATTCCTGCACAGCGTACTGATAGAGCGTATCAGAGAACATGATATGACTCGGACCAGAATATTTGGTATAATCTTGCGAACAGCTCGCAAGAGCGATGAGTGCGGCCGAAGCCGACAAACATCTCATCATAATTTTCTTCATGATCGTCTCTTTATTAATAATCTGTTATTTATTACTTTCATTAGGTTCTATTTGTGAACCCGGAGATTCCAACTCATGCTGCGGTATAGGCCAAACAAAGAGAGGATCATCCTTTTCTACCTTCAGGTTACTCTGTACGAAGTTAGCCGCCGGCTGGTCTGCAACTTTACGTTCAAATCCTTTATGCCAACGCTTAAGGTCGTTCAGACGGAAACCTTCCATATAGAGTTCCTTGACACGTTCTGCCGCGATAACATCCATAGCGTTGCTTTCACTAAGAGTAGTGTTACCACCGTATGTAGAGTAACGAGCCTGACGGATAGTTGTGATATCCTTACCTGCCTTGCCGTAGTCTTTCTTCATGGCGTATGCCTCGGCACGAATCAGGTACTGCTCTGAAAGACGGAATACTGTAGGCTGATGCACATGCAGGATGTTGTTGTTCAAGAAATCAGAGTCACCGAAGTACTTGCTGAGCAAAGGCCACTGCAAACCGTGTTCGTAACCTGTAACACGAGTTTTGAAGATAGCTGTAGGACGAAGGTCGTTAGCCTCGTATGAGTTGATTACCCATTTAGCAGGCACATAGTCGGGACGATAAGTCACGAAGTTGAAGTTATCGAAGATGGTTCCGAGTGCACCACCGTAGCTATTTACGGTAAAGCCAACCTTCCAGATACCTTCTGTAGAGTTACCAGCTGTCCACTGATACTGATAGAGACTTACGTTACCAATCTTCTGAGAGAAGCTTGCCAATATATAACGCTTGCTATTGATAACCTTCGATGCATACTTGATAGCGTCATCCCAGCGGTGCATATATAATGATACGCGCGCGCGAAGAGCGTGACAAGCATATTCGTTGAAGTAGATTTCATCGTAAAGATTGCCTGTAAAGTCCTCGTCTACCTTCAAATATTCGGCAGCTATTTCCAAGTCTTTCAATACAAACTCGTACGATTCCTTCAGGCTGGCACGCTTCTGCGGCTCATTGCCCCAATAGTGTTCGGTGATAACCACACCGAGTTCTTTCTCAGCCTGTTCGTCGCTATCGTAAGCCTTGCAGAAACATTTGATAAGTTCTGAATAAGCCAAGGCACGCGCAAAACGAGCCTCGCCCTGATATTGCTCCAACTTATCGAGCAAATCGTCATCGTTGGTGTCAGCCTTAACCTTCTCAACATTGTCGAGCAGGAAGTTAGCTGTATTGATTACACCGTAAAGAGCAGCATATACCGACTCAATCTCAGGGTTGGTAGCCTTAATATCTTTCCAACGATAGATATCACCGTAGGTATTAGAGTAACCTTTAACACAGTATACAAAGTCTGCTTGCAAATCGGGTAAGATAGTAAGATGACCTGAGTACAAGGCGCTACTCTTAAAACTGTCGTAAAGACCTATAACCAACTTGTCGATATCGTCTACCGTGTTGATAGCTTGGTCCATGCGGATAGAATCCTCTGGATACTTGTCAAGACACGAAGAGAGAGACAAGAGTAAGCCTGCCGACAGAATGTATGTCTTTATATTCTTTATATTCATTTTTTATCTCCTTTCTTTGTTTAGAATGACACTTCTACACCCATAGTAAACTGACGTGATGCAGGATACTGTGCCTGGTAAACATTCGATGAAACTTCTGGATCGAGACCGTTGAAGCCTGTAACGGTGAAGAGATTCTGAGCCTGTCCGAAGATACGAACCGAAGAGAAGAAGTTGCTCTTACGCAAAACTCTCTGTGGCAACGAGTACGACAAGCTTAGGTTCTTCATACGCAAGAAAGAAGCGTTCTCTAAGTAACGGTCGTCCAGCTGATTAATCTCACCCCAGCGAGGGATATCAGTGATGTCGCCCGGATTTTTCCAACGATCGTACAGCAAACGGTTAGACTGGTTATAAGCAGTACCGAATGTCACACCGCTTTCTTCGAAGAAACGGTCATTGTTGATAACGTAACGTTTGCCAATCCAGCTGAACTGAGCCGACAACTGCAAGCCCTTCCAACGGAGGCTGGTACCGAAACCACCCATCCAAGGTGCATCGTAAGTCTTGCCAGTCATAACTTTGTCGCCTTCGCGGAACTCGTTAGTAACGTTTCCGTCCTTGTCGTACCAAAGCTGTTCACCGTTAGCCGGGTTAACGCCTGCGTAACGGTTCAGGTAGAACTCGCTTACAGAGTGACCTACTACATATTTCAAACCGGTAGTAGAGTTCACGTATTCTGTTACACCATTATATAATTCTTTCAAACGGTTGCAGTTATAAGAAACATTGGCACTTACATTCCAAGTAAAGTCGTCTGTACGAACCACATCACCGTCTGCGCTCAACTCGATACCCTGGTTGCTCATCACACCCACGTTCTTCCAGCGATAACCTTCGCCAGTTACAGTGTACGATTCGGGCACACGCATCAACATGTTCGAAGTACGCTTGTAGTATGCCTCTACGCTGAAGTTGATACGATCAATAAATCCAAGACGCAAAGCGAAGTTGCTTGCCCAAGTAGACTCCCAACCCAATTCTTCGTTACCGCTCTGTGCAGGATAAAGACCAGCAATATTATCATAGCTTGCATCACCGTTTACCAAAGCCAAGTGGTAGTAGTTAGGAATTTCAGAGTTACCCGAAGTACCTGTACTAAGAGCCAACTGAGCGTTGGTAAGCCATTCGTACTTCTCAAGCATTTCAGTCTTCTTCATATTCCACATGAAACCTACCGACCAGAATGTACCCCAACGATGGTCTTTACCAAATCTTGATGAAGCATCGGTACGGAGAGAGAAATCAGCGAAATACTTCTCCTTATAATTATACTCGCCACGCATAAAGAATGACATGTAAGAATAGTCGGAAGAAGAATCCGACCAACGGCTGGCGCGTGTACCCGATGATACATTAGTCAGCAAGTCATTGTTCTGTCCGCGAGAATATACGTTAAATCCTTCAGAGTGATAGTTTACAGCTTCCTGACCCAACATCACATTGAAAGAATGAATATCTTTCAGAGAGAAACGATAATTGGCGGTAGTAGTCTCTGTCAAACTAAGCATATCACTGCTCTGACGAGCCGCAAGACCCTGTCCGTTGTTTGAAGAAAGACTCGGGAATGACTGCATAAACGCTGTAGAGTGATTGAAATCGGCACCGAACTGAGTACGGATAGTCAAGTTTTCGATAGGATAAATCTCAGCATATACGGTAGACAACACCTTATATTTCTTATTCTTTATAGGATTCTTGTCCATGTAAACGATAGGGTTCTCGCTAGTACCCGCCCAATTGCCGGCAGCAAGCGAAGCCAAGCTACCATCCGATGCGTACGGATTCCAATAAGGAAGCATGAAACGACAAGCAGAAATCGGAGTAACGGTAGTATAAGAACCGTCATCGGCCTGCTGTGCCTCTTCGTACACTGCCATGGTGTTAGCGCCCACCTTCAACCAGTTGCTTGCCTTCACGTCAGCGTTGGCACGCATGTTATAACGGCGGAAAGTAGAATTCTGAGCGATACCGTCCTGATCATAAAAGCCACCAGAAACATAATAGTTCAAACGATCGGTAGCACGGTTAATAGAAAGTTCGTAGTTCTGCAGCGGAGCGGCATCGTTAAATACTTCGTCAAGCCAATTAACGTTCACTCTCGACAAGAGGTTATAGTCTTTACCTGCATCCAGCCCTACTTCCTTCTCAAACTGAATACGCTCTGCAGTGTTCATCATCTTCCAGTTTGTCTGCGCCAACTGTGAGAAACCATACTGTGCGCGAAGTGTCACCTTAGCCTTATCCATAGCAAGACCGCGCTTAGATGTAATAACGATTACACCGTTGGCAGCACGAGCACCATAGATAGAAGTAGACGACGCATCCTTCAATACAGAGATAGACTCGATATCGTTAGGGCTTAAAGTATTAAAGTCCGAGCTTGAGATGGGCACACCGTCCAGGATGAACAGAGGCGACTTACCAGAGTTGATAGAGTTTGTACCTCGAATTTGGAAGGTGGCAGCCTTGCTAGGTTCACCAGATGCACTGATAACCTGAAGACCGGTACTCTGTCCTTGCAAAGCTTGGTCAAAGCTTGCCGCAGGGACATTTTCAATTTTCTCAGACTTCACAGACGAAACGGAACCCGCAATGGTACCCTTCTTACGAACACCATACGCTACTACTACAACCTCATCTGTCACTTTGGTGTCGGAAGCAAGCGCAACGTTAAGCGTTTTCGTCTGTGCATTGACAGAATGCTTCTGTGTAACCATACCGATATAAGAAATAACCAGTATGGCTTTAGAAGCACCCTTTACTTCGATGGTAAAGTTACCGTCAAAATCAGTAACAACACCATTCGTTGTACCCTCCTGAAGGATTGTCACACCAATCAGCGGTTCGTTGTCGCCAGCGGAAACAACGGTACCCTTGACGCTAAAGCTTTGCGCCAAGGCTGCTTGGATAGTCAACACAATAAGAGAGACAAGCAACAGGGAAATTCTTCTCATTTTTGTTTGTTTCAATTGTTGTTTATAAATATTAATTATTATTCGTTCTCGTTCGGTAAAATCTATTCAACTTTAGTGACACCTCACATGCATTTGTACAATTTTCGCTAAAATACACTCTTGGGGCTTTACAAAAGCGATGCGGAAGTACGAAAAAAATATCATTTTCTCCCAAAATTACGCTAAAATCTGCTGAATAGCTTAAAATGAGCGATTTATGAGTTTTT
>ENA-OOXM01000609-OOXM01000609.1-human-gut-metagenome-genome-assembly--contig:-NODE-609-length-32073-cov-4.212662_pt1 | contig 32073 bp, 26 predicted proteins | sample MGYA00241589_ERZ501347 | MGnify/ENA primary metagenome ERZ501347 (study PRJEB25962, sample SAMEA2042832) | human gut metagenome | biome: human gut; feature: human-associated habitat; material: faeces...
GTCATTCGAAACCGGTATGACCGCTAGAGGCGCACCGAAATTGCCGTCAATTGCATCGATTCACATTAACGGCTAAAAAAGATATAAATCTTAATCAAAAAAAGATGTATATTGTTATTCAAACAAGGCCGAAGAATTTACCGAAGCAGTATCGTAAACCTTTTACATTTAGAAATGAGGTTTATAAGAAAGATCCTGGTGGAAATGAAGAAAAAATAAATGCGAGTGATCAAAAGCTTTATTATGGTGGAGATATTTTAAAAGAGTTAGGTCAAGTGTTTACTTATGATGGTTCAACTGTTACAAATTTAGTTCCAGGTCAGGACAATGGAGATGTAAGTAAGATTGCGACAGGTTTATTAAATAATACGAAAGGTGTCTATGCATCTTGGGTATTTAAATTGAATCATTCTGGGGAATTAAATGGTACATATCGGGTGTTAGAGAATATCCCAGAAGGTATGGATCTTGCGTATATTCGTGTGAAATGGCGAGGGCCTGAGGCTTGTCAACATGTAAATTCTAAAGAAATAAAGGGCTTAGATCCGAATTGGAACAGAATAAAACATACCTATGATGGCGATGGTAACGAAAATAGAAATTTAGAAACTATATATTATGTTAAGGATAAACAAGCATTGATTGAATTAGGTGGTTTTAGAGGAACGAAAAGCGATGATAGGGAATCTGTAGATGTTCAAGTTGTTTGTAAAGTAAAAGATCCTGAAGTTTTGTTGGGAAAACAAAAGGAATTCACAAATCATGTTGTTCTTCAAACGGTAGATGGAACGAATATGAATACAGCAAATTCATCAGCAACAATTAATGTTGATAGTTTAAGTAAATCTGGTACTCCAATTGAAACTGAATCAAAGATTAATTATGAGATTATCGCAAATCCTCTTGGTCAGAAGTTGTTAACGAATTCTGTAGATAAGTTAACTTTAATTGATGAATTAGGAGAAAATTTGATTTTAGATTCATCAATTCAAGCTATTAATATAGATACTAATGAAGTTGTAAACATATCTACAAAACAGAATGGAAACGTATTGGAAATTGAAATTCCTGATGAGACACCTGTTAAGATCACCTATTCGACAATGGTGAATGTACAACCAAATACACCTGTAGATGTAAATAATAATGTATATTGGAAATCATACAAAGAGAATATAATACGAAACAATATAGATTTTACTTATAGAATTGATGCAGGTGGTAGTGGTAGTGTTTCAGCAAATCCTGAATTAAAGATTCAAAAATATGATAGTGATAATTCGTCTAAAAATTTAGGAGGCGTTAAGTTTACAGTAACTGAATGCGATCTACAGAATGGAGAAATAAATCCAATAAGGAATTCTGTGAATATTACTTCTTCCAATGATGTACTTACAATTCCATCAAGTCAATTCAAGATGGAATATAATACAATTTATGAAGTAAAAGAGACTTCAACTGTAGAAGGTTATATTCTTGATGAAAAGCCATACTACATTATGTATGCGAAGTTAATAGACAACAATTATCCGGATATTGTAGATGAATTTAATGCGTATAAAGAAAAACAACAAGATAAAGAAAGATATAAAATAGTATATAGAACAGATTTATTTAGATTAAATATTCCAAATGCACAAAAGGGTATTACAGTTCAAAAGGCATTTACAAACAACGCGGCTGAAACAGAACATAATCCAGTGAGTGGTACTTATAGATTTGGATTGTATGATAATGCAGAAGGAACTGGAGATCCATTACAAACCATAGAAATTGAGTATGGTCCTAATGATACTGGTGTTAAGTCTGCAAAATTTAGAAATCCAGATAATCTAGGCGGAACATATTATGTTTTCGAAATAGGTCAAAATAATCAACCGATTAAAGCTTCTGATAATGAAGCTACAATAAATTCAATGCAATATAAAGTAGATTATGAAAATAATAAAGTAACTACAAATAGTGCAAAAGTCGGTGATAAGGTTATTGTTACAAACAAGAGCCGTACAAAGATATTACCTTCAACAGGTAGTATGGGAACCCTGATTTACAGGTTATTAGGAGCAACGTTGGTGGTTGCTAGTATAATATGCCTGTCAAATATAAACAAAAACAATAGAAAAGAAAAAAGGAGAAAGAGATGAAACTAATTAAAAAGATTGCAGCCATTATGTTTGCGTTCATGATGGTATTCACATTAAGCACAAACGTAAAAGCAGAAGAGGGAACGGGAAAAATTATACTTGATGATATTGTTGAAGGACAAGTTTATAAGGTTTACCAACTATTTACTTTAGAAAGTTATAAAAGTGACATCGATGAATCAGGAATAGATAAAGGACCTTATTCTTATAAAATCGATCACAATAGCAAATGGTGGGACTATTTTACTAATAATCATGGCAGATTTTATGTAGATACAGAATGGATTGATGATAATTATAGTTACATTGATATTAAAGAAAGTGCAAAGACACCGGAAAAAATGCGTGAATTTGCTACTAATGCATTAGTTTATGCACAAGACAATCGTGAAACAATAAAACCAATTAGAACATCTGAAAAAGTTACCCAAGGAAGTACACAAATAACATTTGATAAATTACCTTTAGGTTATTACTTGATTGAATCAAGCACGGGGAAACTTTGTAATTTAACTACAACAAATCCTACTGCAACAATAAAAGAAAAAAATGAGGTCCCAACAGTTCAAAAACATATCGATACAGATAAAACGGAAAATTATGTGAATATAGGAGATAGTGTTAACTTTACAACTACTATTAATTTAAAAGAAGGTTCAAAAAATTGTGTCTTGTATGACGAAATGTCTGAAGGATTTAAACTAAATGATATAGCAACTATACCTTTAAAACCAACTTTTAATAAACAGGTAAAAGTTTCTACTGTATCCGATGAATTAGCGGAAGATGAATATGACTACGAAAAGATTTCTGATCGAAGTTTTAAAATTACTTTTAAAAATAAATTTCTTAATAAAATTAATACTGAAGAATACATTTTTGTTCAATATACAGCTACTTTAACAGGTAATGCTAATATCACCTATGCTTCTAATAAAAAGCCAAATACAAATAAAACATGGTTAACGTACGGTGATGAAAATGTATCATCAGATATTAAAATTACTAATACATATACGTTTGGAATTCCTGTCTTTAAATATACAGGCGCTGATAAACCACTTAAAGATGCTAGTTTTAAATTATATAAAGATGATAAGGTTATTGATTTGATTAAGGTAGCCGATGTAGATGGGGTACCAACATATCGTAAATTTATAAGCGGAGATAACGATAGGGATAAAATAGATGTAATTAATACTAACGAAAATGGTAAGTTTAATATAACTGGTTGTAATTTAGGAACATATTATCTTGAAGAAACAAAAGCACCTGAAGGGTATAATAAGTTAAAGGATAAAATTGAAGTGACTATTACAAAAGACGGTGTTGATAATGATACTTTTGTTAAACTATTACAAGGTGGTGATGAAGAGACAACTCAAATTAAAGTGTTAAATAAATCAGGTACATTGCTACCATCTACTGGTGGTATGGGTACAACACTAATTTATTTGATTGGTGGAGCATTAGTACTAGGTTCTGGATTTGTTTTGGCTAACAAAAAAAGAGCGAAAGCTAAATAATTGAATTGAATGAATTTACGTTGTTGAGGGAATGTTCTACATTCTCTTAACAACAGTAATAAGAGGGTTGTAGCGGCAATTTGTTTGTTACAGTCCTGTTCTTACTGTTGTTGAATAAAAGGATAAAGGATATGAAACGGATTAGGAGAATTGTAGCTGTCTTATTTATATTTATGTTTGCCTTATGTGATAGTGTAAGTGCAAATGATATAGGTGGATCGATTATTATTGATAATGCGATTGATGGTGAGACGTATACAATTTATAAGATGCTAGATTTAGAGAGTTTTGATGGAGATAATTATTCTTATAAGGTTGTTTCTTCAGAGTGGGATGAATTCTTTGATTCTGGTGATGGTCGTTTTTATTTTGATGTAAATTCGAATGGTGGTGTAACTTTTGTCGGGGATGAGCAAAATATGAGTTTGGTTGCTCAAAAGGCATTGGTTTATGCAAAATCTCATGAGGGTATTACGAAAAAAAGTCAACGGGCAGTTGGAGGTATTGTTGAGTTTAAAGATTTAGATTTGGGTTATTATTTAGTGGATTCAAGTGTAGGTGTTCTTTGTGGCTTGACTACTACGAATTATGTGGTTCGTGTTGAAGAGAAGAATGAAAAGCCTACTTTATCGAAGTATGTGAAGATGGATGGTACGGATTCTTTGGGTAAGTATGCTACGGCTGGTATTGGTGATGTGGTGTATTTTACGAGTGTTATAAGTAATTTTAAAGGTGCTGAAAATCTTGATTTTACAGACGAGATGGAAAAGGGTCTTTCATTAAATAGGGATTCACTTGTTGTTTCTTTGGTTAATGACAATTCGATTATAAATCTAAATGAAAATGAACATTATAGTGTAACAGATTTGAAGAATGGATTTCAGATTTTATTTACTTCAGATGGTTATAGAGTTTTAGAAAAGTATTATATAGGTTTTGACATAAATATATCTTATAGTGCTATTGTTAATAAAGATGCACTCATCAATAATGCGAATGTTGTAACTTTGAAATATGGAGATCATCTTGTGTCGCTATTGGATAAGGCGCATGTTGGTGTATTGAGTATTCCAGTGTTTAAGTGTACAGTCAATAAAAGTCCTTTGGCTGGTGCTGAGTTTAGTTTGTATACAAATGAATTGGATGCATCAAATGATGTGAACTGTATTCGTTTTGTTGAAACAGAGGATTCTTATGTGTTTCAAAAGTCCGATGTAGGTCAAAGTATTATAAAAACAGATAGTACTGGTCGATTTATTCTTTCGGGTTTGAAGTCTGGAAGGTATTTTCTTAGGGAGGTTCAGGCTCCAAGGGGATACAATAAGTTAAGTGACCTAGTTACTATTGTAGTAAATCCAGTTGTGAATTCTACAAATGAAATTACGGGCCAGTCTTTCTTTGTGATTTATGGTATGAATATGGGTAAGGCTGAAGTCGAGGTTGAAGTTCAAAATCGAAGTGGTAGTTTGTTACCATCTACTGGTGGTATGGGAACAACACTAATCTACTTAATTGGTGGAGCATTAGTACTAGGATCAGGATTTGTATTGGCTAATAAGAAAAGAGCGAAAGCTAAATAGTTTTTATTGATTAGATTATGTTGTATGGGGGGAATATTGTTTTCCCCTTCTATACAACAATAGGGAGAGGGTTGTAAGATGAGAAAACATATGTCAACTATAATTGCGATACTTGTTTTTATTACAGGCTTGTCCTTATTGTTATATCCTACGGTGAGTAATTATTGGAATTCTTTACATCAAAGTCGTGTTGTTGCGAATTATTCGGATACTATGGCTAAGTTATCTAAACAGGATAAGCAGGCTGAGATTGATCGGGCTGTTGAATATAATAGTGGGTTAATCAATAATGGTGGTCGTTTTACTCCAAGTGATTCTGAGCTTAGTGAATATAAGAGTTTATTAAATGCGGATGGTACGGGTATGATGGGATATGTTACGATTCCTAAGATTGGTGTAAAGCTTGCGATTTATCATACGGTCGATGATGCTGTATTGCAGGTGGGTGTTGGTCATTTAGAGGGTTCGAGTCTTCCTGTTGGAGGGAGTGGTACGCATTGTGTTCTATCTAGTCATAGAGGTCTTCCGAGTGCGAAGTTATTTACGGAACTGGATCGTATGAAAAAGGGGGATGTATTTTATCTTCATGTATATGATCAGGTTCTTGCGTATCAAGTAGATAATATCGCAATTGTTGAACCGAATGATTATGGTTTATTAGAAATTGAAGAAGGTAAGGATTTATGTACTTTATTTACTTGTACGCCTTATGGTATTAATACACATCGATTACTAGTTCGTGGCCATCGTGTAGAGAATGTGATGGATGAGAAGAATTTAACGGCAGATGCCGCAAGGGTGAATCCTTTGGTTGTGGCTAGTATTATTGGTTTGATTCTATATGGGATTGGTTATGTTGTATATCGAATTCGAAAGAAGGGAGTGTAGGTAATGAAAAGAATAGTTTGTTTCGTATTTTTAACTTTATTATGTTGTTTTCTACCTATGACTCTATTTGCAAATTCTGATTTCATGAATTTGGTTGTTAATTGTCCAGTATCAAATATGCAGGTATCTTTATATCGAGTAGCGGATGAGAATTATAAATTAGTTGATGCATTTTCTCATTATTCCATTGATTTAAAACAAGATGTACAAGGGGCTGCCAATGCATTAGAGAATCGTATTTTAATGGATGGAATAGAAGCAGATGCTTCTAATTCTTCTGACAGTTCGTATAAGGCTAGCTTTACTGGTTTAGAATCCGGTATTTATTTAGTGGTTGGAAAAGAAGTTTTTCAGGATGGTGTATTTTATATGCCACAAGTATCCTTAGTTTCTTTAAGTGGGGATTTGAGTGTGGATTTAAAATATGAAATGAGTGATAAGCCTAGTCGTATTCATGTATTAAAGGTATGGAAGAAGGATAATAAGAAGTCTCGTCCTAAATCGATTGAGGTATGTTTATTAAGGTCGGATGGTATAGTGGTGGATAAAGTGGTGTTAAATTCAGACAATCAATGGTCAACTACTTGGGACAATCTTTCTACTTCATATACATATAGCGTTATGGAAACAAGTGTTCCTTCTGGCTATAAGGAGAGTTGTACTCGTGAAAAGGATACGATTGTTTTAACGAATACGGGTAGTGATAAATATCGTGTTGAAAAGAAAGATGAAGTACTTCCAAATTCAGGTCAATTGTGGTGGCCAGTTCCCGTATTATTATTTGTGGGTCTTGTGTTGTTTGGTTTAGGACGCCATTTGAAAAATGAAGAATAGATTGTATCGATATGTTTCTTGGATTGGAATCTTTTGTATTGTGTGTTCCATTTCTTTATGTGCATATAATGTATATGATTCGTTTCGATCGTATTTAGTTTCCAAACAAAAGATGAATGCGTATCATGTTGTAAAGACAAGTACAGGTACTATACCGGATTATGTATTAAATCCAGATATGGAAATGTCGGAAGTGGATGTGGATGGAATTTCTTGTATTGGAACATTAGAAATTCCGAGTTTAGATTTGAATCTTTGTGTTACAAGTACATGTAGTGATGAAAATATGAAACAACTTCCTTGCCGATATTATGGTAGTATTTATAAAAGTAATATGGTGATTATAGCGCATAATTATTGGTTTCATTTTGGTAGGTTAAATACATTAAAGAGTGGGGATGCTGTTATTTTTACGGATGCTTCTGGAAACCAGTTTAAATATAGTGTTGACGCAATGGATGTAGTGAGTCCAGAAAGTGTAGCTGAAGTAACCAATGGTAAATGGCCACTTACTTTAGTCACTTGTACTTTGGATAGTCAAAATAGAGTTGTTGTTAGGTGTAAATAGGATGCTTATGAAGGTAAGTGTCCTTTTATTATTTTATGGATATATAAAGCTTTAAAAAAAGAGTATAATATATTTTGGCTAAAAAATATTGAGCTGATATAGTGTGACAAAAGTGTATTTCGTGTATCATACATAGCCTAAACACGATTGGAAAGAAGGTTGAATAAGACCTTTAATGCAAGAAGGTAAGGGGGATACTATTGCAACTGCAGCTATTTTTTTAGAAAAAGAAATTAAATCGGCTGAGGGATTGAGGTAGCGTGTAAAAGGGTCTGATGGAAACAATCACGGAATGTTTCAGAAACATAAAATTTGAGTATTGAACGAAGTTTTATCAGACAACTGAAATAAAGAAGTTGTTGTAAGAGCCCATGTTACAACTCTTAGCACTATATTGAATTTTTATGATAAGAGTACTAATTGAGAAAATTTACTGAGAATTATTGACTGGATACCATATATTATAGAACTGGATTTTGAAGGTAATAAGTTGATTGGTAAACATGAGCATTGCAGTGTGGAGAAGGAATTTAAGCATAATCAGTGGTGGATAAGAAGAGGAGAGGAATTAGATGGATACACGACGTTATATGGTCATTATCAAGGGTGTAATAAAAACATCCGAAATAAAGTCATGTGATTACAATAGAAATACTCAAAAATGGGATGTAAAATTCAAAAAAGGAAAGAAATATTCGTATATATTTTCGAATGTGGAAAGATTGATTAATCCAGTTGTTTTAAATCCCGATATGTATCGTATCAGCATAGAAGGACGAGAGTTCTTTAATGTGATGTCAATATATGAATTTAGGAGTAAAAACAATTCTTATTGGCATATCTGTTTTGATAATGGCTGTGAAAAAGATTATCGTCGTAGCGACTTGCATATTGTTGAATCATGCCTTACTCAGAGCCAGTCATCAAATGTATTTGAATATATAAAGCAAATTGCAGGTTTGAGTAATATTAGAAATGAAGAAACTGGTGAAAAACTATTGTCAAAGAGGTTTGACAAGATTTCTTTTGTGGGTAGTGATGTTGCCTTAGCAAAGTATTTGAATCCATCATCATTGCAAGGAAAAAGAACAGGATGCAAGTATGTTCCAATTTTTCCATTTGGATGTAATAATAGTCAATATACGGCTGTAAAAAATGCTATGGAGAATCAGATTAGCGTTATACAGGGGCCTCCAGGAACGGGAAAGACACAAACGATATTGAATATTATTGCCAATATATTAATGCAAGGAAAAACGGTGCAGATAGTGTCGAATAATAATTCGGCAATAGAAAATGTATATGAAAAATTATCTTCCCCAAGATACAATGTTGGTTTTGTTGTTGCGGCATTAGGAAGTTCTAAAAATAAGAAATTATTTGTTGAGCATCAGGACGCTACTTATCCTGATTTTTCGTCTTGGAAAACGCAAGAAGATTTAAGTGTTTTGCAGAACGGAATTGCAGAGCTATCTAGTCAGTTGAAAAATGTTTTTGATAAGCAGGAAAAACTGGCATGTTTAAGGCAGGAACTTTCACAGTTGGTTACTGAGCAGAATCATTTCAATCAATATATTGAAGAATCAGAAGTTCATATAGATAGTATTAAGTTCAAGAAAAAACTATCTTCAAAGCAATGGATGTTATTGTGGCAGGAGTGTCAATTGATTTCAGAAGAGAAAACGACAATAGGATTTTGGTTTAAGATAAAAGCCTTATTTAAATATGGAGTAACAAATTGGGGTATTTATAAGCAGGATATTTCAAAAGCAATTACAACTTTTCAAGCAATGTTTTATCGTGCGAAGCAGTCGGAGCTGTCTGTAGAAATTGCAGATATCGAAAAGTATTTAAATAGTGTTAACAAAAATTTGCTTGAGGAGTTATGCAATCAGTCAATGGTTGTCCTAAAAGACAAACTGGCAAGAAAATATGAAGGTAACAGCAGCAGAAAAATATTTAGTGAAGATGATCTGTGGAAGAATTCATATGATGTACTGGCCGAGTATCCGGTTATATTAAGTACAACATTTTCATCAAGAAACAGCCTGAATTTAAATGTGGTATATGATTACCTTATCATGGATGAAGCATCACAGGTAGATATTGCAACCGGTGCGTTGGCATTGTCATGTGCAAAGAACGTTGTTATTGTGGGTGATACCAAGCAACTACCTAATGTTGTTACAAATGATATAAAGACCCAAGCAAAATCTATATTCGATGATTTTAATGTGAGTGAAGGATATCAATACACAAACAGTTTTTTGCAATCCATTTTGGATGTTATGCCTAATGTAACACAAACATTATTGAGAGAACATTATAGATGTCATCCTAAAATAATCAATTTTTACAATCAAAAATTTTACCATGGAGAATTGATTATAATGACAACGGATAAAGGTGAAGATGATGTCTTATCGGTAGTAAAAACAGTGGTGGGAAATCATGTGCGTAACCATTATAGCCAGCGCCAGATAGATGTTATAAAAAATGAGATTATACCAAAATATGTTTCAAATCCGGAAGAAACCGGAATTATTGCACCATACAAAAATCAAGTAGAAGCTTTAAGAAAGGAGATTACAGGTATTGATGCTGCTACAGTGCATAAGTTCCAGGGCAAGGAGAAAGAGAATATTATTATATCTACAGTGGATGATGAAATATCTGATTTTGCGGATGATTCATATTTAATCAATGTTGCTGTATCGAGAGCCAAAAAGAAGTTGATGCTTGTTGTAACGGGTAATGAACAGACTAAAGAACGAAACATAACAGAATTGATAGATTATATTCAATATAATAATTTTGAGGTTGCGGACAGCAAGATTTACTTGATTTTTGATTATCTTTATAAACAGTATACTAAGGAAAGACAGGTATATTTGCAAAAACACAAAAAGGTATCAAAATATGATTCCGAAAATTTAATGTATTCATTGATAGAGGATATTATCTGTGCTAACAAATATTCAAGCTTGGATGTTGTTTGTAATTTTCCGTTGAATATGTTAATTAAGAATCCAGAACTATTAAATGAGCAGGAATGTCGGTATGCGTTGAATCCAGCAACACATTTAGACTATCTGATTTATAACAGAATTGGTAAAAAGCCTGTGTTGGCGATTGAGGTTGACGGATATTCATATCATAAAGAGGATACGGTTCAGGCTTCAAGAGATTTATTGAAAAATCATATTATGGAGTTGTATGAAATTCCATTATTGAGATTTAAGACTAATGGCAGTGGCGAAAAGGATAAAATTGTAGAGATGCTGGATAAGTTGGTTTGATAGTATAAAAAGAAAAAAGATAAATTACTATGGCGGTATCTTATAAACGATTATGGAAATTATTAGTAAATAAAGTTGGTATTTTAAGTAGTCGTACGGTAAATGAAGTGATGACTGTTGGTGGTGGAAGAATCACATACTATTTGACAAATATGTTGTTAGAGTTGGGTATGGATGTAAAGATCATTGAAATCAATAAGGATAAGTGTGTAAATATAGGGACACATTCCCAATAAAGGAGTTAAAATAAAAAGTTTAAATATCGACTTTAAGTAAGCGTTAAATTTGAAGGTGGTACAAAATATAGCTGAGACATGACATAATCTTTGTGTAAGGAGATGGTGATTTAACTACATGGCTAAGATCACAATGTACACAAGGATGAGCCGGATACTTTTGATTTTGTTAAAGTGAATGTATTGGATGATAAAACTAGAAATGGTAATGATTGTACTGTTCGTTACAAGGGTGTTTCTTTCTGTCTGGCAAAAGAAAACATGGACTTGGTTTTTGAGTTTATTCAGAGGATGAATCATGCTGGATCTTTCTAAAATCGGAGATATCTATTTAGCTCCTGGAGCCACGGATCTAAGAAAATCAATCGATGGATGTAGTAATATTGTTCAGTATCAAATGTTTCTTGATCCTTTCAGTCCTTCTATATTTATCTTCTGCAACCGAACAAAGACAACAATCAAGGTTTTAGAATGGGATGGAAATGGATTCTAGCTTCATACAAAAAACGGATTGGTAAGGATCGTTTCCAATGGCCCAAATCAAAAGAAGAAGCGAGTATGCTGATTGACAAAAGACAACTGTCATGGTTGCTGGATGGCCTTGAAATTGAACAGAAACATGCTCATCACAAAATAGATGCAGTCATTTAAAAAAATGCTTTATTTAAAGTGCAAATGACTGCATTTTATGGTATAACAAGCAGGTAGAAATGAGGCCTGTAAGACTGTAAAAGATATTGATTCCATGTCGTTTGACGAACTTTAAAATGAATTTATCCAGTTTAGAAAAATGATGATGGATCATATTTCAGAACAGGAAAAACAAGTCCAGGACTATAAGAAGAAAAATGAAGAACTGACTGTAAACATTAAAGAATTACAGTTGGAACTGGCTATTGAAAAAGAAAAATACAAACAGGTGGTAGCTGCTTAATACCAGATACAGAAGAATCAGATTGCACTGGATATGCCAAATTTATTTGATGATATAGAAGAAGAGGCATTAAAAGTTGAAGATTCAGAAATTGAAGAAGTAATAACAGTCGGTGAACACACAAGAGTTCGCCGTCCAAAGGAACAACATTTGCCATATGATCACCTGCCAAAAGTAGATGAATATCTATCTGTACCGGAAGGTGAAGATATCTGTGAAAAATGTGGTTCAAAAATGCAAATAAAGAAATATCAGACAAAAGAAGAATTGCTATATGAACCGGCTCGTCTTTTTATATGTGTTACACATATACCTGTATTAGAATGTGAAAACTGCCAAATCTATAGTGAAGAAGGAAAATCAACATATCATACAGTAACACATCATTTTTTATTTGACAGAAGTATATGTTCACCAGAACTTTTGGCATACATAATCGACATGAAATACAATAATGGTCTTCCATTGTATACAATAGAAAAGATATTTCAAAGAGATCACGCAATCATACCAAGACAAAACATGTCAAACTGGGTGATTGGAAGCATGAAATATCTGGAACCACTCTACAATCTGATGAAAGAGGATCTGTTAGGGATGAAGCTTATACATGCAGATGAAACTACAACTCAGGTATTGAATGAAGAAGGAAAACCGAGCACATCCACATCCTATATGTGGGTATATCGTTCCAATAAGCATGAAGTGCCGATTGTACTGTATGATTACCATTCTACAAGATCAGGAGACTGTCCAAAAGAATTCCTAAAAGGATATAGCGGATATCTAGAATTAGACGCATACGACGGATACAATAAAGTCGAAAACGTGGTTCGATGTCTGTGTAATGTCCATGCCTTAAGGAAATTCAAGGATTCATATAAACTGCTTCCAAACAATAAGGAACGAAAAACGAGCGATGAGGTAAAAGCCATACAGAAATATGACGAAATCATCCACCATTCAAATCTTATTGATGAAAAAGCAGCAGAAAAATATTCGAATTCTGAAAAGCGAATGGAATATATCACAAAGAGACGAAATGAAGAACTCAAACCAAAGTTTGAGAAGTTTTTATCGTGGCTTGAAGAAATCGAACCAAGAAACAAAGGCAAATATTCCATGAGCAAAGCGATCCAGTATGTATTGAACAACAAAGAAGGACTTATGGAATTTACAAATGATGCGATCATCCCACATGACAATACAAGTTGTGAAAGAAGTATACGCCCATTTGTAGTCATACGAAATCGATGCAAATTCAGCGTAAGCGTACATGGAGCACAAGCAAGTGCCATGATCTATTCATTAGTAATCAGCTGTATAGAAAACAAGCAGAATCCATACATGTACTTTACCCATTTGTTTGAAAATCTACCAAAATTAGATTTAACAAATAAAGAAGAACTAAGAACGTATCTGCCATACAGTCGAGAACTACCAAGCTATATCCGAACATTATCAAAGAGCGAAATAAAAGCCATCCTTAATGAAGCCAAATCACAAGTGTGATCCAGCAAGGATGGCTTTATTATATATTCGTCAGCAGTTTATTTGTACCACCTTTAAATTTGACGCTTACGGTGTAAGTAGGATGCTTATTTGATAAGTGTCCTTTTTGTATATTAAAAACGTAAAATCTGTTTGAATATTTTGAAATTGATAATATAATTTAAATATAAGGAAATAAAAACGTAAAAACCGTTTTTAAAGGAGAATGCATATGAAAATACTTCGTGTTACGGCAAATGGACTTCCACTTTTTAAAGAAGATTTGGATATTTGTTTTTACACACAACAACGTGTAAGTGAGAACGATAAGTGTAGTTTGTATAACTTGGTTGATAATCATTATCTTCATACAACGAATGCTTTTATTGGTATTAATGCGTCTGGTAAAACTTCGGTATTAAAGGTTATTGATTTAGCTTTGAATATCGTAAAGAATGAACCTATTAATCATGTGGAATCCAAAACTATTCTTGGTGGAGCAAAGCAAGCTACAATTTGCGTTTATTTTTATGATAAGCGTAAGTATGTTTGTTGTCTTGAAACTGTAATTACTGCAAAAAAAACAAAGGCGGATGATTATATGTATTCCATTTTGTCTGAAAGATTGTGGGAAAAACCGATTGCGAGTATCAAGTCGAAAAAGTATTTGACTGATTTTACAGGGGTAGAACCTGTAGCATCTCGTGATAGTAGCGAGGCATATCTATCTGACGATGTTAGTTTTATTATTGCGCATAATAAAAAAGAAAATGATACAGTAGAGATATTTAGCTTAATGTCTTATACAAATGTAAATGTACTTCCTTTTACAGAGGATATTTCTTTGGAAGTGATTGCATTTCTTGATCCAACAATTGAAAAATTGTGCTTTGAAAAACTGGATGGGAAGACATTTATTCATTTGAAATTTAGAAATGAAGATGAAATTGTTTTAAACAATGCGAGGGATTTGGAACAATATTTATCTTCGGGTACAATCAAAGGTATTATTACATTCTCAATGGTCAAAGAGGTGCTTCAATCTGGCGGATATCTTCTTGTAGATGAAATTGAAAATCATTTTAATAAAGAGATTGTAACAACAATAATTCGATTCTTTATGGATAGTCGTCTAAATAAAAATGGTGGAACGTTAATTTTTACTACGCATTATTCTGAATTGTTGGATGAATATGATCGTAATGATGGTATTCATATTGTAAGAAATCGTAATGGCATTACAGTTGAAAATTTGAGTAGTATTCTAAAGCGTAATGATATTAAAAAAAGTGATGCATATCAGAGTGGCTTTTTGCAGGGAACGACACCTATGTACGAGTCATATGTGAAGTTGAAAAGAAATCTTTTTGACTCAATTCATTAGGAGAAACGCAAAATGGAATTGGCAAAATATAAGGCGTGTATTTGTGAAGGCGCGGCTGAAGCAGCAATTATTGATATATTAGTAGATAATGATCTTTTGATTTTTACTAGAGAAGAAATGCTTGAAGAACAAGTTATTCGTTGTAGGAATGCAAAAAATTTTGAGGCACGCTATTTGCGTAAAGATTTTATGGGTCAGATTTCTATTATACGGATTTTGGATTCACGAAATGAAGAGTTTCGGCTTAGTAAGGCATATAAAAATAAAATTAATGTTATTAATGTCATTACAGCACCAGAAATAGAAATGTTGATTATCCATGCTGAGGGGCAGTATAAACAGTTTAAACATTCTAAAAAGAAACCAAGTGAGTTTTGTAAAGTGAATCTTCGTATGCATGATGTAAAATCTTATGATTTTGTGAAAAACTATTTTAATGACGCTAAGAAACTAGTTGCGGCAATTAAAGAACATCAAAGAACGGCTAAGCTTATAAAGGGAACGTATGGTTTGAATGATTTGTTGAAAGACAATTAGAATAGATATTTAGTTGTTAAGATTAGTGAATTTTAATTATAGGATGCTTATTTTGGTAAGTGTCCTTTTTTGATGGTTTGTATTTCGATATTGATAATGTGTTCATTAGTTGTGATCAATATACCTATTGCGTTCATTACAAGCCTTTGTAGTACTAGTTTTTATAAATGTTTTATATTATACTTGAAATGGTTCCATATGGGAATTCATTTTTTTTGGAGGAGTTATGAAAATTATTGTAGTGGGTGATGGAAAAGTTGGATTTGCGATCGCAAAACAATTGAACCAGGAAGGTCATGATATTACAGTGGTTGAAAATAAATCGAGTGTTCTATCGAGTACCATGAATCAGTTGGATATTGTTGGCGTACAGGGAAATGGTGCGAGTTTAGATACTTTAATGGAAGCTCGTGTTTCATCTTCGGACTTGTTGATTGCGGCTACATCAACGGATGAGGTTAATATTATTTGTTGTTTATTGGCAAAGAAATTGGGTGCAAGACATACGATTGCACGTATTCGTAATCCGGAATACAACAATACCGTTCGTTTGATTAAGGATGAATTGGGATTGAGTATGAGTATCAATCCGGAGCAGGCTGCGGCTCGTGAAATTTTGCGGGCGATTCGTTTCTCAAATTCGATCAAGGTTTCTTCTTTTGCGAAAGGAAGAATTGAACTTGCGGAAGTGAAAATTAAAGAAAATTCGCCACTTTCAAATATGCGTATTTGCGACATCAATCGTCGTATGAAAAGTGAAGTGTTATTTGTGGCTGTTCAAAGAAATGGGGAAGTGATCATTCCAAATGGAAATACCGTCATCTATGAAAAGGATCGTGTCACGTTAACGGGTTCGACTACACAGCTTGAAAAGTTTTTTATTAAAGTTGGTATTTTAAGCAATCGTACGGTCAATGAAGTAATGATTGTTGGTGGTGGAAGAATCACATATTATTTGACAAATATGTTGTTAGAACTGGGAATGGATGTAAAGATCATCGAAATCAATAAGGATAAGTGTGTGAATTTGGTTGAGAAATTCCCACAGGCTACAGTCATTCATGGCGATGGTACGGATCATGAATTATTATTAAGTGAATCTTTAGAGGAAATGGATGCGTTTATTGCACTTACAGATAATGATGAGGAAAATGTCATTATTTCAATGTTTGCCCAAAATCATGGTGTTACGCATGTACTTCCTAAGGTAAACCGTGTTTCTTTAGGTTTCTTGTTGGATAAATTAGGACTTGAAAACTCGATTACGCCTAAGTTTATTACGGCCAACCAAATTGTGCAATATGTTCGTGCTATGCAAAATACGGTTGGATCGAATGTTGAATCTTTGATCAAACTTGTCGATGATAGGCTAGAGGCATTGGAATTTAGAGTGCGTGACAATTGTCGTTTTATTGATGTGCCAATTAAGGATCTAAATATTCGTAAAGGGATCATCATTGCGTATGTAACGCATAAGGGTGTTTCCAAAGTGGCAACGGGAGATACGCGTATTCAATTGTCAGATACGGTTATTATTATTAGTAAAGTTGCAGGATTGAGGGATATCAATGATTTACTATCTTAAGCACAATTTACATAAGTTAAACTGGGCCATGATTGGTAATGTATTGGGTATGGTTTTAATTGCGCAAGCTTGCCTAATGGTTTTACCGGTCATTGTGGATTTGATCTATCAAGAGGGATTGTATGATTCTTACTTGATAGTGATTGGAATCTGTCTAGTTTTAGGATATGCGCTAACGCGTACACGTGCAAAAGTCAATAACTATTTTGCGAAGGATGGAATGATTGCGGTAGGACTTGCGTGGATCGTTGTATCTTTCTTTGGTGGTTTGCCCTTTTATTTATCGGGTGAAATTCCTTCTTTTGTGGATTGTTTCTTTGAAGCCGTGAGTGGATTTACTACAACAGGATCGAGTATTTTAACGGAAGTTGAAAGTTTGAAGCATGCTACACTTTTCTGGCGTAGCTTTACACACTGGATTGGTGGTATGGGAATTTTAGTCTTTATTTTGGCAATACTTCCAAAATCCAATGATCGTGATATGCATATTATGCGTGCAGAAGCACCTGGTCCTACCATTGGTAAGCTTGTGCCTCGTATGCGTCAATCGGCTATGATTTTATATACAATGTATATGGGTCTTACGATCATTCAAGTGATTTTACTTTTAATTGGTAAAATGCCATTGTTTGATGCGCTTTGTAACACATTTGGTTCAGCAGGTACGGGTGGTTTTGCCATTAAGAATACAAGTATTGGTGCCTACAACAATTCGTATTATGAAATCATCATTACGATTTTTATGATTTTATTTGGTGTTAACTTCAATATGTACTATTTCCTTTTAATTAAAGATTTTAAACAAGTCTTTAAAAATGAAGAGTTGCGTGCCTATTTAGGGGTGATTTTATTCTCTATTGTTTGTATCACAATCAATATTTTGTCTATGTATAATTTTGATGTATTGAAATCCATTCGTCTTGCGAGTTTTCAAGTGGGTTCAATCATTACAACAACAGGATATTCAAGTTGTGATTATAGTGTATGGCCACAATTTAGTAAGATGATTCTATTCTTATTAACAGTATGTGGTGCAAGTGCTGGTTCGACTGGTGGTGGTGTAAAAATTAGTCGTCTATTGATTATTGTAAAGAAAATCAAGTTGGACATTCAAAAGTTATTACACCCACAAAAAGTAGAGGCCATCACAATGGATGGTAAAGTAGTGGATACAGAGGTTGTCAATCAGATCATGGCTTATTTCTGCAGCTTTATCATCATTGTTGGCATCTTATTGTTCTTGGTTTCTTTTAATAATTTTGATTTTGAAACAACCATCACATCCGTCATTACATGTATTGGAAATGTGGGTCCTGGATTTGGCTTGTGTGGTCCAATGGGCAACTTCTCCATGTTCTCTGATTTTAGTAAGATCGTATTATCTTTTGCGATGTTGATTGGTCGTTTGGAGATTTATCCAATTATTATTTTCTTGTCTCCAGTACTTGGAGTTCGCCATGTTTCTAAATCATTTCATAAGCGTAATAAAAGAAAAATATAGGCTCTATATCAGTAGATGTGGGTGAAGAATATAAGGGAAACAATGAATAATGCTTTTCTTATAGGATATTTCTAGAATTAGTTGATAAAAAAAGACATATGATATTTTTCGAGTTCTTCAAGCAGAAAGGTATATCATATGTCTTTTAAAATTACTAAAAAAATACTAAACGTGTCAAATACGCTCAAGGAAAGAATCCAGATAATTTAATGGATTATCAAAAGAATAAGCTTGATGAGATACGAGAAGTGTACTTAAAATTCTTTAAAAGGTATCCGTTAAAAGAAGGGTTACGAAAAGTATTTCAGTGTAAAGGTGAAGAAGTAGAAGAAGCTGATAGTTGTCATGGACATGTCGTTGTAGAATAGCATCTTTTGTAAAACTTAGTCAAAAAATGAAGGCATAGGGTAGCTATTATAGCAACAGTACATCGTGGATTATCCAATGCATGAATCGAATCGATGAACAACAAGATTAAAGTCATGATACGAAAAGCATATGGATTTCGAAACATTCAAAACCTCATAGACATGATTATGATTGTATGTTCAAATCTGTACAAAGAAATAAGACTTCCTTGTGAAATACTTAAATATAACAAAGTCTATTCAAAGAGTGTTTTGGCAACAATCCAAAAACTTGTTTGTTCATATTAATCAAACAAGTTATTTTTTTTATTAAAAGTCCAATTGCGTATTTTTTAAAAAGTTTATTTCAAGTGAAGATATTCATGTTTATTCGATCGATGAATCCTTCTTAGACATTACTACAAAATATGCAAAAGATTGTATGTAATTTTTAGATAAGACTTGCTTAAACAGCTTATATGGCATCATCAACCAATTACAGATATTTGGTGATAGAACCTGGAATTGCTAATAAATTATCAAAGTTTGGAATCAAAGATGTTTATGGTATAGCTTATTTATTTGGGTGTTTTTCTATACAAACTTTTTTTCGAGGTGTATTATTAAACCATAAAAAACGAAAGGATGATTTATTATGAGATTTTTTGATTATATGGATACAATTGAAAAGCCTACGATTGATTGTATTCGATTGATATATAAGGCTATTAATGTGAAGTATGATGAGCTCATAGATATGGCGGTTGAACCAAATAGTAAAAATTATAATAAATGGATGCAGACATTGGATTGTTTAAAGGCCTCTGAAGATTTGATTATAGAATGTATTGGAAAGAATGCGATTACGGATATGGAATGGCTTCAATTGAAGTGTAATATTTATAAGTTTCAAGTAAAATATGGAGGCTTAAAATATTTGAATGTAGAAGCATAGATTTTAGGATATGTATAGTGCATATCCTTTTTTTCAAAACAAAATAAAAACCTGGAATTTCCAGGCTTTAGTTTAGCTTATCTTGTACGATTTTTTTGACCATTGGATAGGCGACTAGCGCAATCACAATGCCAGCTACACCTTGTACAATGTTAGCTGGAATTTCACTAGCTGCAACGATCCAGCTTCCTTTTAACATATATTTGGCGATGAAGTATCCAAAGACCATAATGACAGATCCTAATACGTAGCTTGAGATTTGTTTCGGTTTTGAGTAATTTTTCATCAGTAGAGATACGACAATACCTTCAAGTCCTTTAATGACTAGGGTAAAGAAGAAGTAGTGTCCATATCCTCCGGCAACATCGGCTAATGCACTTCCTAGTCCTCCAATTAAGAAACTTTCAAATGGATTTAAAAAGCTTGCGAATAATAAGATAAATCCATCGCCTAAATTGAAATATCCATCGAGTGCGTTTGGAACTTTGATAAACATGGTTGCCACAAAGACAAGTGCCATGCCAAGTCCTGTTAATACGATTTCATAAGTTTGTTTATTTTTCATCATCATTTCCTTCTTTCTTACAACTTAATGACTATTATACTTGTTTCTGTATTTAAAAAAATATACAATTATAAAAAATAAATAGGGGACAGTTTATGAAGAAATATGAAGTGATTTATAATACATATAGGGAGTCGATTCTTTCTGGAATCTTAAAATATGGGGATCGTGTCGATTCGATTCGTGAATGTGTCAAGAAGATGAATGTATCTAAGACAACGGTGGAGCTAGCTTATAATAAGCTTGTGTTAGATGGGTTTATTTCAAGTAAAGAAAAGGTTGGGTATGTTGTGAGTATGAATCCGGAAAGGGTTTTATTGCATCATGAAATCTTGGATTATTCTTCAAGTCACAAAGAAAAGGAATATGATTATGATTTTCGAATCCAGTCGGTTTCGATTGATTCATTTGAGACATCGATTTGGAAACGATATATAAAGGATGTATTGAATGATAAGAGATTAATGTCAAGTTATGGTTTAGCTCAAGGAGAGTATGGTTTAAGACAAGCTTTGTGTAAGTATGTTTATCAAAATCGAAATATATTGTGTTTTCCTGAGCAGATGGTGATTGGTTCTAACTATCAGTCTTTGTTGTATATATTTTGTGGAATGTTGGATAAACAAAAGGTGATTGGCTTGTCAACTTTGGTGGATGAACAAGCTAAACAAGTATTTTTAAGTTATGGCTTTTCTGTGAAATATTTAGATCCAGATCATTTTATTGAAGATATTCAAACGAAGTGTGTGGATGTTGTGTATGTGAATACGACTTGTTTTAGTAAGAATCGTCAATCTATGTGTGAAAAGTTGAGAAAAGAGTTGGTTGGGCTAAGTCATATTTTGATTTTAGAAGATGATTATAATGGGGAACTTGTGTATGCTTCTAAAATTAAGACGAGTTTATGTTCTATGTCGAATCATGTAATTTATTTTTCTTCTTTTTCTAGACTTTTACTTCCTAGTCTTCGTATTGGATATATGATCTTAAATGAGGAATATACAAAGAAGTATTGTGCTTCTTTCTTTGGTCCTACGGCTAGTAAACTAGAGCAGGTAGCTTTTAGTCAGTATATTGTGGATGGGTATTTGCAGAAGCATTTAAGGAAATTGGTGCGTGAATATAGAGAGAAGCATTTGTATTTAAAGAAGTTATTGGATACATATCTTGGTTGTTCTTATATTTTGGATGAAACGTATATGGCGTATTGGATCAAGTTGGATGTGGATATGGAAAAGTTCAAGTCTTTGTGTGAATCAAATTTAATGGGTGTTAGTTATTCAAGTAGTGGGATAGGCTTATCTTTTGCGAGTATGGATAAAGAATTGATGAAAGATGGTGTGATTCGTCTTGCAGAATTGGTGAAAGAGTGTTAGAATTTTAACGATTCGACAGTGAAGAAGATAAGTAGAAAATAATTTTCTTGTCTAGAGAGAGGGCGTTTGGTGAAAGCCTTTCAGAGATTTATTTTTGAAGCTACTTTGGAGTTGAAACGTAGTCGGCGTTAACGAGTGAATTGAGGGCATTTTTCTATTTTGGAAAATGAACTAGGATGGTACCGCGTAATTATACGTTCCTAGAAATAGGAGCGTTTTTTTATTGGAGGAAAGAAAGATGAAACAATTAACTGGTAATCAGATTCGTCAGATGTTCTTGGATTATTTTAAATCAAAGGGACATATGATTGAGCCGGGCGCAAGTTTGATTCCGCACAATGATCCAACTTTATTATGGATCAATGCGGGTGTTGCGGCTTTGAAAAAATATTTTGATGGTAGTGAAAAACCAGCTTCAAATCGTATTGCGAATGCACAGAAATCAATTCGTACAAATGATATTGAAAATGTTGGGCGTACAGCTCGTCACCACACATTCTTTGAAATGTTAGGAAACTTCTCGATTGGAGATTATTTCAAAGATGAAGCAATTCAATTCGCATGGGAATTTTTAACAAGCGAAGAATGGATGGGTATTGATAAGGACAAATTGTATGTGTCTGTATATACAGATGATGCGCGTGCTTATGAAGTTTGGACTACAATTTGTGGTGTAGATCCAAGTCATATCTTAAAGACAGATGATAACTTCTGGGAAATTGGTAAGGGACCTGGTGGACCGGACAGTGAAATTTTCTTTGATCGTGGAGAAAAATATGATCCTGAAGGATTAGGAGAAAAATTATTCTTTGATGAAATGGAAAATGATCGTTATGTAGAAGTATGGAATGTTGTATTCTCTCAATATGATTGTGATCCAAGTATTGATCGTAAAGATTATAAAGAACTTCCTCAGAAGAATATTGATACAGGTATGGGTCTTGAGCGTTTGGTTGCCTTAGTTCAGGATGGTGAAACAAACTTCGATACCGATTTATTCTTGCCTATTATTCGTGCCACTGAAGCTATGGCAAAACATCCTTATGAAGGGGAATATAAGATGGCGTATCGTGTTATTGCGGACCACGTTCGTACAGTGACTTTCGCATTGAGTGATGGAGCTAACTTCTCAAATAGTGGTCGTGGATATGTGCTTCGTCGTGTACTTCGTCGTGCGGTTCGTTATGGTTTAAAATTAGGTTTGGATGAACCATTCTTATATAAATTAGTTCCTGTTGTTGCAGATTTAATGAAGGATTTCTATCCATACTTACAAGAGCATGTAGAGTTCAATCAAAAATTGATCAAGGTGGAAGAAGAAACTTTCAAGAAGACTTTAAAGGTTGGTCAAGCATTACTAGACGAAGAGATCAGCAAGGCTAAAGATGGTAAGTTGAGTGGTGAAGTTGTCTTCAAATTGTATGATACATATGGATTCCCATTTGAATTAACACAAGAAATTGCGGAAGAAAGTGGTATTACAGTAAGTCATGAAGATTTTGATGCTCAAATGAATAAACAAAAAGAGCGTGCTCGTAATGCGCGTAATGTAAAGGATTCTTTTGCGTCTCAAAATGAAGAGTTGATGAACTTCAATGAGCCTAGTGAGTTTATTGGTTATGATCACTTAACTTGTGATGGTAAGATCATTGCCTTATTTAATACAGAGGGTAAGATGGTTGATTCTTTAGAAGATGAAGGAATGATCATTTTAGATAAGACTTGTTTCTATGCCGAAAGTGGTGGACAGGTTGCCGATAAAGGAACATTTAGTGCAGATGGTGTAGAAGTAGAAGTATTGGATGTTCAAAAGACGCGTAATAAGCAGCATATTCACACAGTTAAAATCAATGGTGGTGTATTAGAAAAGGGTATGGCTTTACATGGTGAAGTGAATGTCAAAGATCGTTTGGCAACTACAGCGAACCATTCTTGTACACACTTATTGCAGTCGGCTTTAGTTAAAGTGTTGGGGGATCATATTCACCAAGCTGGTTCTTACAATTGTCCTGAATATTTGCGTTTTGACTTTAATCATTATGAAAAGGTTACAGCTGAACAATTGGCTGAAGTGGAACGTATTGTGAATGAATATATTAGTGCGGCTTATCCAGTTACTAAAGAGGTTATGCCGATTGAAGAGGCTAAGAAGTCTGGTGCAACTGCATTATTTGATGAAAAGTATGGAGATACAGTTCGTGTTGTTACAATGGGAGATGTATCGAAGGAATTCTGTGCAGGATGTCATGTAGAAAATACAGCTCAGATTGGTTTATGTAAGATCATTAGTGAGGAAAGTATTGGTTCGGATTCTCGTCGTATCACGGCTAAGACTAAGTTTGCGGCTTATGAAGACTTTGCATCTGAACATGCAATGTTAGAAAATATTGCGGATAGTGCAAAACAAAAGGGTATTAAGAATATTGATACAAAGGTTGAGGCTGCTTATAAGACGATGCATGATATGCAAAAGGAAATTGATAATTTGAAAAATCAAATCTTTACTTTGAAGTCTAAAGAATGGGCTACAGAGGCTAAGGATTTTGGTAAAGTCAATGTATTGATCAAATCTGTTTCTGGCATGGATGCAGGTGCATTAAAGGATATTGTTTCTAACTTAAAAGCGAATGATGACAAGATGGTTGTATTCTTTGTGAATACAAATGGTGAAAAGGTTGTCTTTGTGTCTGGTGCAGGTAAAGAGGCTGTTAAGGCTGGTGTACATGCGGGTCAATTGGTTAAAAAAGCCGCTCAAATCTGTTCTGGTAATGGTGGTGGAAAGCCAGATATGGCTCAAGCCGGTGGTAAGGATGCTTCTAAGGTTGATGAGGCTATCCGTGCGATCACAGAAGAATTAAAAAGCTTATAAAAAATATTAGGGTATGCCATGTGCATATCCTTTTTGTTATGAAATTGACATAACGAAATATACATTTTATAATTTTTGTATGTATTGAAAGGGTTTTACGTATGAATAATGAACATTGGTATGTGTTATTGACCATTCGTTCTAAGGAAGAAGAGGTTTGTAAATATTTGAATGAGAATGATGGTATTTACGCTTTTAGTCCGAAGATGGAATTTTATCATAGAGTTTCAAAACAGATTCAACAAAGAGCTTTATTTGGTGGGTATGTATTTGTGGTGAGTAAACTTTCTCAGGTTGAAGTGGATGCGATCTTTAAAAAGTTTCCTTTGCAGAGTGTTTTTATTCATGAATTGAAATATGAAGAGGAAGTTTCAGCTTTAACGGATGAGGAGATTCGTATTTTGAATATGTTGTTGGATGATGAAAAGGTTCTAAGAATGTCGTATGGTGAATTAGTAAATAATAAGATTCATGTGACTCAAGGTCCACTAAAGAATATGGATGATTATATTGTGAAGTATGATAAGCATAATCGTTTGGCTACGTTGAATCTTAGCTTTTTGAATCAGATATGGAAAGTTGGAGTTACGATTCCAGAATAGTATGGATGTGTTAACAACATGTCCATTTTTTCTTATGGGAGGTATTGGGTGTGAATGTACATATAACAAATATTTATGGGTTTATACATGATCAAGATTTAAGAAAGAAACAAAATCAATTTGCGGATGCAGCTCATGCGTTGGGATTTAAGGAGATGGGCATCTTTAATTTTGATGTGAGTACAGATACGGAGAATGAATTGTCAAAAAGAATAGATGGAATCATTTCATCCCTTCAATTTAATGACTTGGTGTTTGTACAATTACCTACTGGAAATGGTGAACATTATGATAATTTACTTATCAATAAAATTAAGGCTTATAATACAAAGGTTTGTGTTCTTTTACATCAAACAATTGAATATGAGTATGTATTAAATGCTGCTGATTTGATTATGCCTACAAATAATGAGGTACATGCTTATTTGAAGGAACATAATTATTCCAATGTTTTCTATAAGAAGAATATTAACTACGAATTTTCAATGATTTCAAATTCATCAAATATTTTATCTTCAGATTTTTATATCAAGAAGTATTTAATAGATGCAGTCGATCAATTAGAAGAATCTGTATTAAATGAACAGGATGAAGACATCATTCATGTTGGTTTTGGATTACATGATAAGGATGGTCATTATAGTGTTTGGGTTGGTACTGTAATGCAGTCTATACTTGAGCATACGGATTCTAGAATTTGTTTCCATATTTTGCATGATGAGACAGTGAGTGAAGAAAATAAAAGAAAATTAAAACAAGTAGCACATCAAAAGGGGGATAGTATACAATTTCATTTTATTGATACCTCAATATTTGATGATGTAAAAGAGAGATTGCATACTTTTACGGTAGGAACAATGTTTAGATTGATGTTGCCAGAAATACTTCCAAATTTGAATAAAATCATTTATCTAGATGCAGATATATTTGTGAATATAGATATAAAAGAATTATGGGATATAGATATTTCTAATTACTTTGTAGCAGGAGTTAGGGATTATGGTACATGCCATCATACGTTCACGCCTTATCCGGTTCGAAAAGGGATGGTTGATCGACAAAATTATATTAATGCGGGAGTTTTAATATTAAATTTAGATAAGATTCGAAGTTATGGTAATGTGAAAAACCAATCCATTCAATATTTGATTGATAATCCAGAATCTAATTTATTTGATCAAGATGCATTGAATGTGATTTATAAAAATTCTATTTTGTTGTTGGATGAAAAATGGAATAGTTTTGTGCTTGTATTAAAGTCAAAAAATGTGAAAGAAATGGAAAATAGAATATATCATTATGTAGGGGATTTACTAAAACTATATAGTGATTGCCAAATTGATAAAGAATATTTTAGAACAATTTGTAGAACTCCATGGAAAGACTATGAAATGAATCATCAATTGGATTTATGCTTTGATAGGTTGAATGATCGAGTTTATCAGTATCAAAATATGCTTCAATTGTTAAGTAATCCAGGCGTTAAACATATTTTTTATGGAGAAGAGAATGAGCTTTTAAAAACACTTTATAATCGCATTCATCTAAAGGATGGTGATTATCGAGTGTTAGAACATGCAAAAAATATGGAATCTGATATTCTACCATGTAAAGACTTGTCTGTATTGAAGGATGAAAAGGGTCCAATCATTATTTTTGTCAATTGGGAATCAGATGATTGTAGGGCAATACAAAATTTAGAAGAGCTAGGCTTTAAAAATGGAAAAGATTTCTTTGTCGTCGCGAGATTCTTTTCGGTTAATGATGGTGGTTTTATGTAGGGGGTTATTATGAAGTTACACATATCTAATATTAATGGATTTAATGCTTCTAAAGAATTGTTGGATGCTCAGACAAAAATTTCTAAGGTTGGTATTGAATTAGGGGCCTATGAAATGGGAATCTATACATATCCTGTTGATAGTGATAGTGATGTAGAATTGTCAAAGCGCTTGGATGGAATAATTTCGGCTTTGGGATTTGACGATATTGTTGTATTACAGTTACCAACATCAAATGGGTATAAGTATGATAGTTTATTGATGGCAAAAATCTTGGCGTATCGTACAAAATTAATTATTTATATGCATGGGGAGTGTTTGGATTCTAGTTATTTAAATCTTTTAAAAAGAGCAGATTCTATCATTGTAAATAAAAATGTGAATTACCATTTTCTTAAGAATCGTGGCTTTTGTAGTGTATTTTTAGATTCAAATTATGGTCACACAAAGAAGTGTTTGATGGATGCTATTGAACGTTTATGCTTTGTTGAGAATACATTACTTTGTATGCGTAATCGTGTTGTTGAAAATGAAATACAAGTGGGTTTTGGCTTGTATGATAAAACAGGGGATTATACGTCTTGGGTTGGTGTGACAATTCAGTCTATATTGGAACATACAAATTCAAAGGTTTGTTTCCATATACTACATGATTCTACTTTGAGTAATGTGAATAAAATTAAATTGATTGAGATTGTTGAAAAGTTTGATGATCGTATTCAGTTTTACTCTTTATCAGATGATTTGTTTGAAGAATATAATGCTCAAATGGGAAATTATACGGTTGGAGCTATGTTTAGAGTAATGTTGCCAAAAATTCTTGGTGATTTGAATCGAATTATTTATTTAGATGCCGATTTATTGTTCAATAGAGATATTCAAGAATTATGGGACATTGATATTAATGATTATTGTTTGGCTGCCGTGCCGGATTTGAATGTGAAAAAAGGCTATATTTGGACATATCCCACTAGAGGTAAAGTGATTGAAAAATCTAAATATTTTAATTCGGGTGTTTTATATATGAACCTAGAAAACATTCGAAAAAAAGGTGATTTGCATGCGCAGACAATTGAATATTTGAAAGAACATCCAGAATCAGATTTACCAGATCAAGATGCGTTGAATGTAATTTATAAAGATGATACTTTGTTGATTGATGAGAATTGGAATTATTTTGCGGAAAGTATTCGTCATGCGGATGAAAGAGAATTAAAAAATAAGGTGTATCATTATGTTGGAACATTATGTACTGTAAATAGTCAGACAGAAATGGATTATTTGTATTATAAAACATTGTTGAATACACCTTGGTCCAATGACCCATTTGATTTTTTGAATCGTTCAATTTTTAAGGTGGATTTTCAAATAGAAATTTTTGAGAAACTATTTACACGTGTTTCAGATGTGAACAATATAAATATATATTATGGAAGTAATATTCGTTTAATAAATCAAGTAAAGCCTTTGTTTCATACGATTCATACGGCAGAAGATTTTGAAGCTGTTAAGAATATAATAGACACAAATGAGGGACATTTATTTACTATCATTGTAGATACGGTAATAGATGGTGGAAAAGCATTTCAAAATTTGGAATCAATAGGATTAGATTATAATGTTGATTTCTTTGATGTTAGATGTTTACTTTCGTATGTACAAGGTGGATATGTATTATAGTTAGAAAATCGGAGGATGTTTATGAGAATACATGTGACAAATGTTTATGGGTTTAGCCCGAGAAGCGTGGTTCAATTATCGCAACATGAAGTGGTAGATATTTTAAAAGATTTATGCGATAGCGAAATTGGTTTGTTTGTATATTCTTACGATAAAGAGCCAAAAAATGAATTATCTTCGCGATATGATGGGATAATAGCTAGAGTTACGCCTGGAGATGTCGTTATTTTTCAATCACCTACATGGAATATAGTGGATTGGGATAATGGTTTAGTTGATAGAATTAAGGCGTATGGAGGAAAAGTAGTATTTTTTATTCAGGATGTTCCTCCAATTCAATTTGAGAACAATTATTTTTTAATGCCTTATTTTATTGATATGTACAATAAAGCAGAATTGGTCATTGTTCCTTCTGAAAGAATGTATCAAAGACTTGTAGAAGAAGGGTTAACTGTTAAGAAATATGTAGTACAGAAGATGTGGGATTTTAATGTGCATATGGATTTACACACACCTTCTTTTGAAAGAAAACTTTATTTTTTAGGGGATGTTTCAAGATTTCCTTTTTTCCAGAATTGGCAATATGATACACCTCTTCATGCCTTTGGTAACCATAATTCAGATTATGATTATTCTAAAGTACATTTTGGTGGATGGTTAAATAAAACAGAATTATTGTTGGAATTATCTAAAGGTGGTTTTGGATTGGTTTGGGGTAATCATGAAGATCCCAAAGATGAAAAAGCGTATTATAAAATGAATTGTTCGTATAAGTTAGCTTCTTATTTATCAGCAGGTATTCCGGTTATAGTTCCTGATTATTTATCAAATGCAGATTTTGTCAAAGAGAAAGGAATTGGTTTTGTAGTCTCAAGTCTAGAAGAGGCTAATGAGATGATTCAAAATTGTACAGAAGATAATTATAATCAGATGGTTTCGAATCTAAAACATGTACAATATTTAATAAATAATGGCTATTTTACTAAGAAATTATTTGTAGATACAATCATGGCTTTGGACTAGATGAGTTTATCTAAATATAACTCCGGTTAGCATACTGGTTATATTATTTAAATGCTTATTTTAATATATGTTCACGCATATTAACAAATGTAGATTTTTTAAAAAAAATTGGTTAGAAATCGTGTTTTTTACTTGAATAAATCAAGCTTTCCGTTTACTATTAAACCTAGTAAGGGAAGAGTACATCTTTTCGTGTGCTCTGCTTGATTTTTTTATTTCTAATTTATGGGCTATATAGAAATATAAAAGTTTTTTGGGAAGGAATGAGTAGAATGTCGAAAAAGAAAAAGAATATAAGAAGAAAAAAATCGAACAATCTTTTAAAGGGAATGGCTGCTGCTGGTGCTGTTGTTGGTGGCGGAACTATTTTTGCAGGTAACAATGCCGTTTATGCTGCTGAAAATGAACAAGGTGTTATTCATTCAGAAGAACAAATTATTGAATCTCAATCTGTTTCTGAATCAACAACAGAATCTTTATCTCAAGTTAAATCAGAAACTAGTAGTTTTGAAAGTGAAGCATCTGCTGCAACTTCTGCAGTTGAAGGTAATACTGTTCAAACAAATCATAAAGCATTTGTTAAACGTGCACCAAGATTCTTTAATAATGCACAAGCACAAAGTTCAGATGAACAAAATATTATGCTTGCTGATGAGACAGGAAATGAAAAAGCGGTTAATGAAAATGGTGCTGAACAAGAAGCTGCATCTTTATCCGTATCTGGTTCTGTATCAGGATCTATTTCAGAAGTTGGATCACAAATTTCTAGTGAAAGTATTTCTGGAAGTGAAGCTGAAAGTGAAATGGTATCTGAATCTTCTTCAATAAGCGCTAGTACAGAAAATTTTAAATCTGAGTCTGAAAGTCTTTCATCAAGTACATCTTTAAGTACATCTACAGAAACTTCTACTTATACAAGTGAATCTGAAAGTTTATCAAAAGAATTTACAAGTGCTTCTGAATCTTTTGAATCTCAAAAGAATGATACTTTGGAAGACTTGATTAAAAAAATCAATACAGCTAAGAAAGAGTTAGAGGAAATTCGACAAGCTGCAATTAATGATAAGCATCAATATTTAAATGGTAAATATAAAGATGATGCTTATCGTAAAAAAGCTGATGATTTAGCTAAGTATTTAGCTCAATATAATTTCTATCAAAAATATGGTGTTGGTAAGGTTACCGAGATAAGTACTCAATACAATAATAATGGGGTAAATGAAGATGAAAACGGTAACGCTACTTCAAATACGAAATATGATAGAAATAACTTTTTTGTGAAATATCAGACAGCAGATAATAAAATTTACACAGGTTATTTTGACTGGGTTGCGGTAACAGAGAAAAAAGATGTTTACGGTAATACTTTAAAAGATGAGAAGGGTAACATTTTATATGAATATACTCCATATTGGGAAACTGATCCATCAAAAGTAGATCAAATTATGGTTATTGAAAAAGCACCAATTTATAGCGATGATAGTTATAATAATCATGGAAGTAAGTTCTATTATTATGAAGATACAAATGGAAACATTCATGCATATTTTTCAGAGAAAGATGATTATTATACTGAAGGTTACTACCATAAGAAATATTATTATTATCCTAAATTCGAAGAAATAGAATCTTTTAGTAAAGATGACATTATATCTGAGAATGGAAGTACAATAAAATTTAAATATAAAGGTAAAGAGTATACATTTACTGTAAAGAAAAAAATAGATGACAATAACCAAGAATTTCCATATTTTGGACAAGTGCAGGATGATTTAAATATTGATGCAAGTAGTAGTGGTACGACTATTAAAGGTAAATCATATTTCTCTATTAAAGATTTTGAAAAACAACAAACAGAGTATGATAAACAAAGAAGTGAATTTACAAGTGTTTCTGAAAAACAAAGTGGACATAAGAGTGATTCTATAGAGAATAGTCTAAGCAAGAGTAAAAGTTTGAGTTTATCAACTAGCAATTCTAATAGTAAATCTACTCTCGATACTTCAGATAGTCTTTCAAAATCAACAAGTCTTTCACTAGAAAATTCTGATATAGCATCAAGAAGCGTAAGTCATTCATTATTAGAAAGTACACAAATTTCAACAAGTCAAAGTACTTCAACTTCAGTAAGTGAGAGCGACTCAACTTCAATTAGTAACAGTCAATCAATTAGTGCTTCACAATCTACTTCAACTTCTGTAAGTCAGAGTGATTCAACTTCAATTAGTAACAGTCAATCTATCAGTGCTAGTCAAAGTACTTCAACTTCAGTAAGTCAGAGCGACTCAACTTCAATTAGTAACAGTCAATCAATCAGTGCAAGCCAAAGTACTTCAACTTCTGTAAGTCAGAGTGATTCAACTTCAAT
>ENA-OOXM01000632-OOXM01000632.1-human-gut-metagenome-genome-assembly--contig:-NODE-632-length-31230-cov-7.650521_pt1 | contig 31230 bp, 38 predicted proteins | sample MGYA00241589_ERZ501347 | MGnify/ENA primary metagenome ERZ501347 (study PRJEB25962, sample SAMEA2042832) | human gut metagenome | biome: human gut; feature: human-associated habitat; material: faeces...
CCGCCGATGCGTTCGTACTGATGAAACCATAGGTTGCCCCGTACCGTCACCTTGTCCGAGCCGTCCCGCCAGACATATTCCTTGCCGGAGCGTTTTAAGTGTTCGCCCTGACTTTGCAGAAGTGCGACCAAGTCTGTCTGCCGCGCCTGCTGCTTTTGTTCTTCTGTAAAATGAATGTATTCGGTTGGCATTTTTTGATCCTTTCTGATATAATAGTTTCGGGTTCATATTCTGAATATTGGCGAGAAATTCTGCATATACTGCTTATGAACATATTTCGGGGCAAAAGGGCTTGACAAAAGTCCGATTCCCGTGTATAATATGTTCAGTGATCGAGTTGCAGAAACCCGCGAGGCCTGCGACCGGGGGAGTTCCTGCGGGAGCTCCCTTTTTTATTGGAGGATGTTATGGCAAAACCGTTTTTATCTTTTGAGGAGCAGATCAATAATTTAGAGAATGAAAAAGGGCTTGTTATTGCCGACCGTGCGTATGCCGAACGAATGCTGCGTGAGATCGGCTATTTTGGGTTGATCGGCGGATACAAAAGCCCTTTTAAGAACCCGACCACAAAAAAGTATAACGACGGAGTTGCCTTTGAGGATATCGTTGCGCTGTATAAGTTTGATGAAAACCTTCGGGAGCTTTTTCTGAAATACATATTGCAGTTTGAACGCCATATCCGTTCACTGTTATCCTACTACTTCACGGAAAAGCACAGCGAACAGCAGTCCTGTTATCTTACTGCTTCGAATTATGATTCCAATCCAAAACGGCGTAATGATGTTGGCAAACTGATCGGGACATTGGACAAACTCGCAAATCACAACAGCGATTATCCGTATATCAATCACCAGCGCACCGCATACGGCAATGTTCCGTTGTGGGTGCTTGTGAACGGGCTTACCTTCGGAACGCTGTCCAAGTTTTATGCTCTTGTCACGCCGGATATCAGAGTGAAGATCTCAAAGAATTTTGACGGCGTTAACGAAAAGCAACTCGGACAGTATCTGAAGGTCATTACAAAGTTCCGCAATGTGTGTGCGCATAATGAACGCCTGTTTTCTTATCAGACGAAGAACGATATCCCCGATACGGTACTGCACCAAAAGCTCTCCATCCCGCAAAAGGGAACGCAATACCTTTACGGAAAGCGTGATCTGTTCTCGTTGGTCATTGCATTTCGATATCTGTTGCCGGAGAGTGATTTCAAGAAATTCAAGCACAGCCTTTCAAGAATTTTCACATATTACTTTGCGAGTACGGCTTCGCTGTCGGAAACCACGGTTTACGGTATGATGGGATTCCCCGCAAACTGGAAGAGGATCAGCGCATACAGAAAATAAGCAAATACGGAGCGGCCTGCGGAACAATTCGCAGGCTGCTTTTCTGTATCGCATACCACTATTGTTTGAGTCCATGAGCCTGTTTTTTCTCCTCAATTTTCCGGCGCAGCTTGCGGTCGATGCTGTTTTCTCTGCCTCTGCGCTCATCCTCCAAGCGATTTTGGATAACACGAGCCATGTGTCCGAGCAGGCGGAGAGAGGCAAGTGCTGCCGTCCAGTTTCCGTTGACACGAATGCTGTGGATGAGCTGTGCTGCGTATTGATTGCCATGCTCGGCTGCAAGATGAAGATAGTACATCGCCGTATCGGTGTCTCTCGGTATGTCTTTTCCGTAAAGATAGATTTTGCTGAGCTGATATTCGGCATAGTCGTTGCCGTTTTCGGCGGCTATCTTAAAGCTGTGGATGGCTTTTTGAACATTTTTGACCTCATCCTCGGTCAGATATATTTTGCCTGCAAGGTACGCCGCATAGGGATTTTTCTGTGCGGCGGCACGGTCTAAATATTTCAGCGCGGCAACAATATCCTTTTGAACGACCTCGCCCTTGTATAACAGCCTGCCGAGAATAAATTGCGCCGGAGCGAAGTTTCTTGATGCCGACAGGTTCAGCAAGCGCACGGCTTCGTCAATGCTTTGGACGAGAATATCTCCGTCAAGATATGCCTTGCCGAGGGTGTACGCCGCATATTTGTTGCCTTGCTCAGAGGAGCGGCGCAGCAGACTCTCGGCTCGTTCGGTATCTCTTTCTATGTCCTCGCCCTTGAGGAAGGTTTTGCCGAGCAGGTATTCGGCGTATTGGTTATCGTCCTGCACGGCGCTTTCAAGCCAATGCAGAGCGTGGAGCATTTGTTTCGGTACATCCTCGCCTTTAAGGTACAGCTTGCCGAGCATATATTTTGCAACGGTGTAGCCCTGCTTGGCGGATCTGGTGAGATACTCCACAGCCTTTTTCGGATCGTAGTGGTCGCCGTCACGGTCCAGCATAAATTTTGCCGCACGGTACTGTGACCATTTGTTGCCCTTGTCAGCGTCTGCGTCGGTTTTTTCATATTCGTCCATAGGTGGAGGCGGCGGATCGGGGCTTTCGGCTTCCTCAGCGGTCGGCTCACAGTCCGGCTCGACAGGCTCGTCTGTTTCCTCGATCTCAGCTGTCGGCAGATTTAATTTCATCGCCTCGGCTATCACCATATTTTTCACAGATTTGAATTCCTTGTTTTGCGACAGCGGCAGCCGTTCCCGTTGACTTTCGCTGTACACCTTGTGTGCGGTTTCCTTTGACTCGTACCATAAATCATAGAGAGCCGCAATGCGTTCGTCCTTGCCGAGTTCGTCAACGATGCTGTTGATGATCTCCTTGATGTCCTTGCGCAGATAGCCGTATTGTTTTTTGCCGTTGGTCACAGCCAACCTCTTGGCGAGAGTCTGCAGCAGATCCTCCACCTGTGGATTGTCATAGGTGCCGCTGTTTATCTTGGCTATGAGTTCGGCGAGTACCTCACGGCTCTGCACCTTGAGTGCGTCACGGTGTTCTGTCTGCTTTTTATATTCGCAGAGCAAGTCCTGTGCGAATATGTCCTTGGCGAAGGACGAACGCAAAGCCATCACGCCCTTTTCCGAGAGATAACCTTCGTTCGGATTTGTCGAGTAGGCTATCAAGTGAATATGAGGATGGTGGCTTTCATTGTGAAATGCGGCAAACCAACGGAGGTTGCTCATGGGTATCCGCAGGTTCTCGGAGAGCGTTTGTGCTTGAGACCGGAGCATATCTCTCCATCGGCTGCCGTTATCATAGCCGAGCCGCTCGGCGTCCTCTCGGCGCAGTGAGACAATTGCCGTCCACACATTTCCCGTGTGAGCATTGAGTTCGTCCGACACCTTTTTCAGATCCACCGCCACGCCGTCATCGGTAAAGAGTCCGTGAGAGCCGAAGCGTTCGGCGCGGGGACGGGTGGCAATGTAGTCGGCGTAGGTTTTTGTGTGCATCATTTCATCGGCATTTTCCTCAAGCGCACGGGTAATGAATTCCGAAGCCGCACCGACCGTTTTCTCTTTGAGGTAGTCCTCATACTCCAACGATGATTTGCTGTCGGGAAAGTCCGAGAGGATTTTCTTTATCAGTTGCTTTTGCTTATTTGTTGCAGGAGCATTTCTTTTCGACTCGTCTATCTTTTCAACACCCTCACGGGTAGCAATGTATTCCGCATAGCCGCCGAAGTGATTTCGCTCATCTGGCTTCAGATATTTGAATTTCGTAATTAAGCGCGCCATTTACTAACCTCGCTGCCAATCGTTTGCGTCCTTGAAAGTAAAATTGCCGTTGAGCCTTTTTACTTCTTTCACGCATTCGCCCTTGAGTCGTTCAAGAGTAATATCGTCGATGTCGCTGTTTGCCGCCACCACATTCATCGTGACGGCAAGCTCCACAGCCATCTTGAAAAGCAATCGGCAGATGCGGTTGTCACTCTCGGCAACAATACTTTTCATTGAGGACAGCATTGCGTTCGGCAGCATGGAGCGCTGATCCTCGGCAGTGAGGTGGTCGATATAGAACTGCACCGCCTTTTCTATGAACTCTGACTTACTGCGGCAATCGTCTGCGGTGTAAAGCTGCCCGATTTTATCGAGCGTTTCGGGATAGAGCCACAGTGCAAATTTGCGTTTGTTTTTCGGCGTCGGCACTCAAATCATCTCCTTTTCCTGCCGTATTTTTCGCTCAAAAACCGCAACCCCTAAACTTGCGAGGTTTTTATTCGTGCAACCCCTAAATCGCAGTTTTTGTTGTCGCCCCCAAAAGCCCCACAAAGCCTTATGCGGTCGGCGTTGCCGTCCGCTGTGTCCTGCGAGGGGAAAGCAAGGCAACCCCTCGCTTTCTCCTGCTTATTTTCGTACCGTCTGCCGATTTCCGCAAAAGGGTGCGAAAACCGTCCCAAACGGCTCTTTGTCTTTACAGGGCTTGTGTTTACCCGATTCGGAGCTGCATCTCGCCACACGGGGCGAAACAGGGGCGCACAGGGCGGTCACATCTGCATCGCCGGAGCCTCGGTTTCGTCATCGGTTTCCTCATAAATCATATCGGAGAGATCCTCCACATAGGCAACCCATGCACTCAGCCCGTTTATGGACTCATCGAGGCTTTCAAAGGTGTGCTTGAATGCCCCGGCAAGTTCCTCACGGTTTTCGGGGTATACAACACAGCAATCGGTATATGCTTTTTCCATCTGCTCCTTTAAGGCACAGCTACAGTCCAGCATGGAGTAGAGCCGATCCAATTCGTTATCCGCTTTGATCTCCAACTGTTTTTGCGGAGATTTTTTCTGATAGATACCGAACTGTACTCGTTCATAGTTCGAATCGGGTTTCTTGATGACGCTGTTGACATACTGGATGAAAAGGTTCGGCTGGATTTTTTCATCGAACCTTGTTCCCTGAATTTGCTGCCGAGCGAATTCCAAAAGCTCTCGGTATCTATGTGGCTTTCCATCATCAAGCATTTCCTTGAAGCAGTTGCGGAGAAATTCCGCTTTTGAAATATTGTTATCCATACTTTAGTCCTCCTTATATCTGAATCACTTGGTTTTCGGTTTCGTCATCGGTTTCCTCCGACAGATCCATTTCTTTCCCTGCAAGGCTGTTGTTGAAAATCTCACGGCGGCATTCCTCGCTGCGATAATCGGAGCGGAACGCTTTGTAGGCCGCAACGGAAAAATCATGCAGAGAGTAGGTCTGCCACTCGTTATCCGTGCCGTCGTAAACACTGACCCGACCTTCGTCCAAATCAAATTCGAGCAGTGCAGTGACTCGGTCATCCGCATGGATATCCGCACAGACCTTGCCGAAGTATTCAAGGCTGACGGGATTCGTTTCAATAAAAGCGTCGGCGAAGGTTTCGGGGGCAGCGGATAACTCGCTGCGCTCATAGAGACGGTATCGATACGCAGCCTGCAGCGGTGTGCGGAAGTAGTCGCTTGTGAAGTGACAGTCTTCACCGTTTTCACGGATGTGGTAGACCGCAAAGCGTCGGGAGGCTACCAGCCGCGCCTGCTCTGCGGCGTCCTCTCTTTCAATCGTTGCCTCGATGGAGGCACGCTGCTCATCGGGAACATACTCCTGATACAGAGTGTCGAACGCCTCAGTCAATTTATCCTCGACTGTTTCGGCGGTCTGACTGCCGAGGGCGTCTGCCAATGCCTGCACACGGTATTCGTTAAGGTACAGGGTAATATCAGTGTCGCTCATCGGCGCTCACCTCGCTGATCTCGGTATACTCCGTTTTGGGCGGCTTCGGCTTTCTCGGTTTCGGTGCAGTCGGAGCCGGTGTGTTGCCGGAGCGCAGCTCGATATATTCCCGCACACCTGCCGGGACGGTCTTGGCATAGAGTGTGTCGAGCGCTTTTTCCAGCTCCGTTTCAACGGTCGTACCTTTCTGCGAAAGATAAAGGACAAGGGCGGATGCCTTGTCCTCGTCAAATGAAATATTGAAGGTTGTCTTTTTCATGTGGGTGATCTCCTTTCAGATACAAAAAAAGCGACGCCGTTTTTTCGGCGCCGCATTGTCGGATATATATTTTTAGATAGTTTTGGGCGTTTGCGAGAGCAACAGCAGCACGATAATCGAAGCCGCAAAAGCCGCTGCCCCGGTGATGACGGCGGCAGGTTTGTTTATCGGCTTTTTCCGAGCTCTGCACACTGCCCATACAAGACCTACGCCCACAGCAGAGGAAAGAAGAGATATTCCGAGTCCCTTCCACAGCCATAAAAGCTCTGCAAAAATTCTCATCGTTTGCACCGCCTTTCTACAGCGTAAGTCCCATATCGGGTTCTTCGTCCTCGGACAGATCCGTATCCATCTCGATGATATCACGAACCCTGTCCTGTCCGCAGAGGATAAAGGTGCGGATATATTCCCGGTCTACCTCGATAGGAATTTCGTCAAGGCATTCGTCGATGATATCCTCTGTGATCTCCGGCAGACGAATTTCCCGGTACAGCTCCTGCGCTTCTTCGCAGTCCTGCAGGAAGGCTTTGAGGAAACCGATCAGCCCGTCATGGGTGCGGCGGACATCGGAAGGATAGCCCTTGGCGATCAGTGCAATGTTGTTATCGTAGTTGGGCGCAAGGGAGAGGATTTTCCCGGTTTTCACATCCCGCAGCAGTCCGAAGTTTTCGGTGTGCCTGTCCATGTTGTAGCAGACCGAGTCCGTCCACAGAAGCAGCAGATACTGCTTGGCGATCTCCGGGGATATGCCGTACAGCACATGAAAGCAGTTTTCGTAATCCTCATCGTCGTCCACGAGTGCGCGTATCGGTTCAAAGTTGACCGCCGCGCCGTTTGTGAAATCCTTTGAGCGGATATACCGTCCGTCAAGCTCATAGTGCGCCGTAGGCAGTCCCAGCTTTTCGCAGAGCTTGCAGATGAACAGCTCCGAGAAATATTCTTCTTTGTTTCCGCTTTTGTACATCCACCACTCGCCGTCAATGAGCTTCCAGCACTTTTCGAAGCTGCCGGTGTTGGTCAGCTCCGGTGTTCTTGAGGGCTTGCGGGAGAAGCTGTCGGGGTCACCGCGCAGGGCAAGCTCGGCAAAGTAGTTTTCCTTGAAGCGGATGTCCTCATACACGGCGGACGAGCCTTCGGGCTTGAACCAGTAGCGGTCGGTCACGGTGGCCGCATTCACCGCAAGCGCCGTGGCGATGTCGTCCGTTGTGCGCAGGCGCAAGGCTCTTTTCAGAAGGCGTGAATTGGTTCGGTGGGAATCGATGGCGCGGGAGGCAAGCCAGCCTTCGATGTTTCCCGTCCGTTTCAGATAGAGGGGCAGGAGCCTTTCGTCCGCATCCGTTATGACGCCGTTTTTCACGGTCGCAATTACACGGTCTTCCGACATTAAGGTTCCCGTTATATTTTGCATATTTCGCACCGCCTTTCGTTTGAGATTATAGCTTTTGACACCGTCGGGTGTCGCTTTGATTTTTTTCAGTTCCGCTTGAAGACTTTTGCGGCGCTCCACCAAGGCTCTGGTCTGCTCCAATTCTCCGGCTTTGATATACCGGCTTTTGAGCTTGCCGTTTTCCGTCCACTGCAGATAGAAGCGTTCTTTTCCCTTGATCACCTTGCGGGAGATATATCCGTTTATGCTTTCCGCAAGCTCCTTTTCCAGCTCCGCTATCCGCTTTGCCGTATCGCTCATATTCCCACCGCCGTTTCGAGAGATTTTGTCTTTGGGTATATTATAACCTATATTATATCAAATAGCAACAGGTTATCTTGAGCAGCGGAGCAATAAAGTGCAAACTTTTTGTTACATGGACATCTCCTGCGTCTGATCCTCGTCGGAGGCATCGTGCGCAGGTTCGTGGTCATCGTAAATGTTACAGCCGAGGACGGAGAGCAGACTCACCGGATTCCCTTGGCAGTTATGACAGTACTGCAGATGACAGGTCATCTCGATGCAGTCCTCGGTCATGATCAGTTCGTTGATTTCTTCTCTCTGCCGTAATTCTTCTTCGAGCAATCTGCCGCTTTCGTTGGTGTCGGAAACCTCCGCGCCGAAGTGGTAATACAACTCGTCATAGGAGATCGTCCAATAACAATCCTCCGAATGGTCGCAGCATTCGTTGATAGCGTAATCGGCAAGCTGCCGTATTTTGTTTTTATCCATATTGACCTTTCCTTTCATTCTGTTTGCTCCTCATAGGAGATATACGGTATCTTGAGCCAGTGTGTGAAGCCGCTGCCGCTGACCTCGGACAGAATTACACCGTCGTTGGTGTTGGCGGCATGGATGACCTGACCGTTCCCGATATATATTCCAATGTGACCCTCATGCCAGAGCGCCAGACCCGGCGTTTCGGGGAGCGTATCGATCGTGCCTTTCTCCGTTGCATTTTCGTACATGGTGTCCGCACCGATATCGGGCATACCGTTTGTGCCGTATTCGATAGTACCAGTTTGTGTGTTCAGCCAGCCATAGCCTTTTATCAGTCCGATGCAGTCGGCAGTCCTTCCACCGAGCCAATGTGTTCGGATATATTCCTCCTTGCCGCCGACTTCGTCGGGGTACTGGGAGACCTTGCCGTTCAGCATCGATTCGGTCAGCACCTCACCGTAGGTTCCCCATACATAGCCCCACTTCTTTGCATATGCTTGCTTTGCCCATTCAACAAGGTCGTGGGCGTTCTTGGTGTCGGGATCGGTGAAGCCGGAGGTGTTAATGGCCTTGGCTCGGATGGCGGTCATGACCTTTGTAAAGTCCTCGGCATTGAGTGTAGTACCGAAGGCGGTATTGACAGCGGTGATGAGCTGCTCATCTGTCTGATCCTCCGCAAAGCAGCCTGCCAGCTTGGAAACGAAATCCGTTTGTTCGGCATAGTCGGAAAGCGCCAGCACATACAGCACCTGCGCTTCCTTTGCTTTTTCTGCCGTAAATCCTGCGGCTTTCATTTCATCCTCGATGGCGTACATGGTATTCTCCACCGCCTGCAGTTTTGCCTTTTCTTCGGCGGAGAGGTTTTCTACCACCAAGGTCTGAAGGCGGTCGGTGTCAATCTCGATGTCACCGTTGAACAAAGATATAACGGCAGCCACCGGCATAATGATGATAATGATCACACCGAGGACGATGCTGAGAACGGTGCGCCGCAGCTTTTTGTCGGTCAGTACGGCGACGGCAATTTTCTTGAGTGCGGCGGCTACCGTGGCGCTCATTATCTACCTCCCGATTTGCCGAACAGTGCGGCCTTGTATTCGGGAGCTATGACTTGCAGGAGATACCGTTCGTTACCGCACCGATAGAGGCAAGTGCCTCGTTCGGGGTACTTGATGAGTTCAAACTCACTCGGCTCGACCTGCAAGGCGTCCATATACTCCTTGGGGTTTATCTGTCCGGCATTGAACAGGAACTGATGGGTTGGGATGGAGAACAGCGGCTTTGTGAATTCACGGATCGACGGAATCAAAAAGTCCTCGATATTCTGACTTGCCAGAATCACCGAGGAGTCCTTTTTGCGCACACGCTTCATGCAGTTGCGCAGATATTCGATTGTAGTCATGTTCGAGAGGAAGAGATACAGCTCGTCCACCGATGCCGCCGTATTTCCTTTGCCCAATAGCTCGTTACTCATAAAGGAGAGAATATTGAACAACATACAATCCTTGAGTCGCCGGTTGGTATCCATAAGACCTTTTACGCCGAATACGAGAAAGTTGGAGTCGGTAATGTTGGTGTGTCCGTTGAAATATTTGCTTTCCGAGCCGACGCACATACTGTGGATTCCGAGACAGACCTCCTGCAGCGTTTCTTCGGTGTAGAGGTATTTTCGCTGCTTGTCGTAGGTCATAAATTCTTCCTCGCAGAGATTGTAAAAATCCTGCATGACGGGAAAATCCGAGGCCTTCTTTACACTGTAGTCCGTGCTGTCGGTGATACCGAATCGGGCGTACAGCTTGGAGAGCAGGATTTCAATAGTGTCGATCTGCGCATCGGTAAAATCCTTGTAGCTGCGGAAAAAGTCTTTCAAAAAGGCAATGTGCTGACTGAGCCTTGTGACCTTTTTGAAGGCTTCGGGCGTAGTAGCGTCGATATCCTCAACGCTGTCTGTCCACGCCTTGGGTTCAAGAGGATTGATGGTGTACTCGCCGGACATGAAGTCGATATAACAGCCGCCAAGCGCTTCGCATAAGGTTTCGTATTCGCTTTCGGGATCAAGGCAGATAATGCGCTTGCCCGATTCACGGATGTTGGTGAGGATGAGTTTCAGAAGATAACTTTTGCCCTGACCGCTGTTTCCGAGAATAAGGATGTTGGAGGTCGTTTTGTCCTCGGCTCTGCGGTCGAAGTCCACAAGGATATTCGTGCCGTACTTATCTCTGCCGATATATGCGCCCTGCGGATCGGTCTTGCCGGAAAAGTTGAATGGGTAAAGATTTGCAACACTTGACGCAGGCAGCACACGCTCATACTGTGCGCCGAACTGGTTGGAGCCGGTCGGCACGGCGGAGAGGAAGCCCTCCTTTTGCCGCAGTGTCAGCCTGTCCACCGAGATTTTGGAGCGGGTCAGCTCCATGGCAATGTCCGATTGCAATTCCTTGAGCTTTTCCATGCTCCTGGCTTTCAGTTCGATGAACACCGACACATGGAGCAGCGGCTCTTTGTTCTTGCGGAGATTGGCGAGAAGATCAATTACATCCTGCAAATTGCCCTCGGCCTCGATGGTTTCATTGACATCGTTGCCGCCGCTTTTGAGGCGGTTGCGGCGGGTGGCGTTTTGAATGATCTTGCGCTGCTCCATAGATTCCACAAGCCTGTGATAGATGCGGAGCGTCACGCCGCTGCGGTCGGCAAGCTGCGAGAGAATGGCCTGTTCCTCAGTGGACGGCGGATATTCCCGCACCGCCCACACGCAGCGGTAGCTGTCACCGACGATATAGTGGTCGGATAAAAAGCGAATGGTGCCGGGCAGGATCATATCGAAGAAATCCTTGGTGCGGATTTCCTCGACCTGCTCCGGCGTCAATACTTTCGGTTTTCTTTTGAGCATAATATTTTCCTTTCTGCCGTTTAGATTTTTGCGGCGATAATGAGCAGTCTGCCGTCCTTGCCCGAACCGTGGCAGGTGGAGAGGATAAGGTGGCGGCCGTCCTCGCAGGTTATGCGGTCATACCATGGGTCTGCGGTATTGGTTCTCCGCACCTCGGTCACGGTAAACAGAAACACACCGTCGGCGGTTTCCAGCCTTACCGTGCGGTGTGAGTTCGGAAAATCCGTATTCAGATATTTCTTCAAATCGGAGAACATTGTGCCGTTTTTCATGTTGTGACCGTAAATGATGAGGTTGCCGCCGTTCGTGCTGCACCGTCCGTCAAGAAACGGTACGCCGCTTTGACTGTACTGCCCGTAAAAGCTGCGGCGGAGGTATTTCTGCGGTTCACTCGGAGTATACATGACGGGATAGCTGATGCTTGTGCCGTCAATACTCAGCCACCCGATGCAGTCGGCGTTTTCCGCAATGAGAACCTGTATATTGTGTCCTGCCACAGGTTGCTCGGTCGGCTCTGCGCTCGTTTCTGTTTCTGTGTCCGTTACGGATTCTGCCGGAGCTTCGGTCATCGGCAGTTTGGCAATTTCTGCGACGGAGGCGAAGTCCTCTTTTTCTTTCTGCCGTTCTTTTAACTCAGAATAGATATTTACGCCCGATAGCACGGCAGCCGCCGACAGCAGAAGACAGAAAAATATGAGGACGGGTTTATTCCTCGTCCTCATCGTCCGTACCCTCGTAGAACTGTTCGCCGTCGATGTCCGGCATGGCCTCGCCCTGCATACTTGCTTCAAAATACAGTGCCAGAATGCGCTTGATCTCCGGTTTTTTCAGCCTGTGTACCTCAAAGCCCTCGCCGGCGATCTTACTTTCGATGCGGTTGGCGGTTTCAAAAACCTGCTTTTCCTTTTGGCTTTTCAGCCGTGCCACAAAGAAAAACTGCCGCGCCGTCGCCATTTCCGTCTGAATGTTGTCGAGGAAATCGATGTCCTTTTTGATGAGCTTCCTGACCTTTGCATTTTCCTCAACTTCAAGGCGTTCGGTCAAATAGGCTTTGTTGTCATCGAAGCATTCCGAGGAGTCGGTGCAGACGATCTCGATGTCGGGCAATGCCGACAGCACCATCATCAGATGACGAATTTTGATCTCGATGTTGGTATGCGACAGCACCGATATATTGGTGGGCGATACAAGGTAGAAGAGCAGCTCGCCCTTAGTCGTTGTAAGGCCGTATTTTGTAAAGGTTTTAATCCCTAAAAGCTCCTGCACCGAGCGGCCTTTTTTCTTTTTCTGCTGTTTCATTGCCATCATCTCCATTCGTAGTATTGCTGTGTGGACAGAAAGTACCGCACGGCGTATTTCATAAAATCCAGCACCGTGGTGTCATCCATGCGGATGGTCAAAAATCCGTAGCATAGCACCGCTGCTGCCGGAAGAAAAATGCGGAGCTGCACCAGCGCCAGCACCGACAGCAAGGCGGCTACGGCAAGGATAACAAAATCCCGCAAGCTCCACAGCCACAGGTTGGCCGTGGCCTTGAGATTTTGCGGATAGATATATTGCGTCACTCAGTCATTCCTCCCATCGTAATATCACCGACATCCTCGCAAAACTCCTGCGGCGTCTGACCGTGTGTCTGCATGAGCTTTTCCGCGATCATGGTCTTTATGAGCTGCGATTCGTTTTCTGTCGGCTCATAGTCAAAATACGAGGAGCCGCTGTCGCGGCTGATCTCGCATTCAATACGCAGGGTGTCGGCAAATGGATTATATTTGGCGTACATATTCAGCCAAGTGCCGTCCTCCGAGGCGGTGTCGATCCCGAACTTTTTGTCCGCATCGAACCATGTTTCGATATATGCCGTAATTTCCTGACCGATATCGCAGTCAACCTCCATATCCGAGTCAACGGCAATATCTGTGCGTTCCAATTCATTGTTTTCTTTCATGCTGCACCTCCGTTATTTGCCTGCGGCCTTCGCCACACTGCGGGTGAGATTGACCGCCGTGGTCGTGGCGTGTACCACGCTCATCATGTTGACTCTCACCGAACTGTCAAGGCCAAACTGCTGCGCAATTCTGGGAACCTCATTGGCTGCCAGCATAATGCCGAGCCCCAACAGCATATTGTTCGGGAATGTCATCAGTCCAAGGAACAGCAAGGTTGTCTGCATAAATGCCGTAAGGCAGATCGCTATAACCTGCTTGCACCATTGATTGAAGCCGTCGGCATAGCCACGGGGAACGCTGAACATATACAGCGAACCGACCGCTATTTGAATGAGCAGAATGCCGCCACGCTTGATATTGGCGAAAAACATCTTGATCACACAGTAGGCAAAGGCGATCATGCACAGCAAATTCAAAAGACCGTAGGTTGCCGAAACCGCCGACGAGAACATTCCGGCGAGGGCGGCAAGCCCTGCGTCGGAAAGGCTTTCGTTGATCCCGCCGGAGGCGATCCCGACCAAATCATGCGAAAAGGTGTTCTGCAAGGATATGCAGAACTTGTATAATTCTATCGGCACTATGCCGATGAGGGAGCAGGCAAAGAAGCCTTTTAGGATGTTGAGCGCGGTGGTCTTGATGTTCGCCCTGCCGCACTGGTATTCTATCGCCACATCGAATACGGCTACAACCGTTCCCGCGACGAACAAGCCCCAGCCGAACAGCGTAAACAGCTTCACGGTAGCCTGTACCCATTCGAGATCGAATACTTCCGATCCCATATTGCCCATCATCTCGAAGAAATCGGCAATCGCACCGTAGATGATCTCGTACAGCCATTTGAGCATGGCGTTCCAAATCGCATCACCCACACCTGAACCGATGAAGTCAATCGTATCTCCGATGGCGCTGCCGATGCCCGAAATAATATCTCCTAACCAGTCGAACAAGGAGCCTCACCTCCGTTTCCTTTTGCTTGTGTTTCCGCTCTCATCATATGATCGACCAGATATACAGCGGTGCGGTGAGGGTGAAAATAAGGCAGGCGAAGAGGATACAGGGCGCGGCGAACTCAAACTGCCCGTGCTTTCTGTAGTCGAAATATGCCGTGCCGACCTTCACGAAGAAAAGGATGGCGAGGATCATATCGCAGACGGGAAAGACCACATTGTTGACCACGGTCTGAATCTGTCCTTTGGCGGCATTCCATGTGTTCTCGATCGCTCCCGCCACATCGCCCGCCGCAAATGCGGTCATGGAGAAGGCCGATACAAGGACGGTCACAAGCAGAAGCGAAAGCATAATTCTCATCGTTTTCTTTTTCATAGGATTCATAAGCGGTTACCTCCGATCACTTTTTGAATTTCATTTTCGGTTATCTTTCGAATGCGGATATTGAGGTTTTTGCAGAACTGCAGTTCGTTTTTCATGCCGTCTGTGACGTCATCCCCGAACAGCCACAGCTCGTCGCAGAACCACAGAAGCGACAGCCCCGCCGCAAGCCCGATTTCACGGTCTTTCGGGTCGTTATCATCAAGACATTCCGCATAGAAATGCGGCACGACCGGAGCCGTGCCGCACCTCAGTGCGTATTCGGTATATGTCCTGACCTTCTTGAGATTGCTCTCAACATTCCCGCCGAGGGGAGCGCAGACATACACCTTGCGCATCATTCGTCATCCTCATCCTTTCGGGATTTCACACGGATAATGATGACCGCCACAAGACCGCCGAGTGCCACAGCGCCGAGTCCGATCCAGAAGCCGAGGTTGGAGTTATCTCCCGTCTGCGGATTGTCCGGTGTGGGCGGCGTGATTTTTACGGTCTGACCCTCGTCCTTGATATCTGCATGGGCGGCGATCTCTGTACCGTCACGGTAGAGTGTTTCGAATACCACGATCTCGGTAGTAGTTTTAAGCCCGGAAGCGTCGAATACGAAGGTGATATTGATCTCGCCGTCCGGCTTGTCGGGCTTGAAGGTGAAGGAGCTGCGAATTTCCTTGCCGTCCGCAAGGAGCGGTTCTCCGGTGGCCTTGTTCATCAGCACGCCCTTGACCGCATATTCCTTGCCGGGAGTGAGATTTTTGTAGGACACTGTATCCTCGATTTTCACTCTGCCGCTTGCGGTAACTTCCTTTTTGCCGTTAACCGTCGCTTTTGTACCGATTTCGGGGACTTTTACCTTTACCGTCTGATTTTCGTCCTCGATATCCGCATGAACGGCAAGCTCTTTGCCGTCCTTATACAGCGTTTCAAAAACCACAAGGCTTGTGTTTTCCCGAATAAGCCTTGCGTTAAAGGTAAAGGTCACGGTGACCGTACCGTTCGGCGTTTCGGGCGTGAATACAGTTTCGGCTGTTACCGCATTTCCGTTTTCGATGAAGGCTTTTCCGGTGCTTTTGTCCATAAGTGTTCCCACGAGTACATATTCCTTGCCGGGGATGAGGTGGTTGTAGGATACGGTATCGGTCAGCGTGAACACCTCGGTTGCACAGATTTCCTTCTCGCCGTCAACCGCGGCCTGCGTCCCGATTTCGGGAATACGGTCGTTGACAACGGTAATGCCGATGGTCTGCCCGTTTTCACTGATGCGAACGGGATAGATTTCCTCGTTGGGGAGATAGCCGTCCGCAGGCTGCAATTCCTTCACAAGCCAGTTGCCGTAAGGGATTTTCTCGAACACGAACAAGCCGTCTTTGCCGGATTCGTCAATCAACACAGCGGTTTCTTTTGTGAATTCGCTTGTGTCTGTACGGAACAGTCCGAACACGGCGCCTGCGATGCTCTTTTCGGTTTCACGGTCGATTTTGAGACCCTTTACCGAGCCGTAAATGAGTTCGTTCTTGATGGCTTCGCCGCCGTTTGCTTTGATCTCCACAAGGGCGGTATCCTGTCCGGCGTAGTCGAAGGTCACGGGGTACTTTTCATCCGAGAGGATATAGTGGCTGTCGGCTGCGATTTCCTTTACATACAGCTTTGCGCCTACAGGAATATCCGTCTTGAATGCGATGTTGCCGTTTTCATTGCAGTTTGCAATTTCAAGCAGACTGTCAGTCGGAACGGATGAGCCGTCTGCGGCGGTCAGATCCTCGGCCGCATAGAGTCCGAACTGCACCGAGAGGATTTCTCCGTTATTCCCGATGCCGAAGGTTTCGTCCTTGCCGAGAATTTTGGCAAGGGACAGAGCTGCCTTTTGGCGCTCATTGTAGAACTCGGCAGAGGTTTCGGTGACCTCGACGGTTTCGCCCGCATAGGTCAGCTCGACGGTCTTGGGCGTGCCGTTCAGCACCATGCCGTAGGGGGCTTTTGTTTCTCTGACGGTATACTTGCCGAGGTATAGCGCCTTGCTTTCTGCTGCGCCGCTTTCATCGGTAGTCACGGTGTCAACAACCGTATCCTTGGCGTAGCGCAGAGTGCCGTCGGGTGTGATGATATCCTCGGCGGCGGTGATTTCATAGGTTGCCCCTGCGAGGCTTCTATCCGCAAACACAAGGCTGTATACGCCGTCCGATTCCACAGCGGAGAAGAAAATCTCGCCGCTTTTGGAAATGCGGATGATGCCTTTCTGCGGCATATTGTGCTTTTCTACGGTTACAACCGTCTTGCTGCCGTCCACCTTGAATGCGATGGGAGCAGAGTCGAGGACATATCCGTAAGCCGTGCATTGCTCGATGATCTCATAGTTACCGTAGGGCAGCTTTTCGGGCATCATGAGCTTGCCTGTTACATCGGTGTAATAGATGTCGATGTCCACAGGTGTCGGGTAGTTGATATGCTGCACGATATATTCGCCCGTGTCGGTGTTGCGTACCTTGAAGCCGATGCCCGCAGCCGGGATAACTTTGCCTGTTTCGGCGTCCTTTTTAACGATTTCAATGAGCGCCTCATAAGGAGCGTTGTTGATGAGGAAACGGTACACCTGTCCGTCCTCGCTGACGAATACGGTAAACGGCGCAAGGAGTTCCTTTCCGTCCCATCCTTTGGTCTGCTTCACGGTGTATTCGCCGTAAGGCAGATCCTTGGTTTCGGCAAAGCCGTTCTCATCGCACACGAGAATATCTCTTTCGGTTTCCTCGGCGTTTTCGTAGCTGCCCGCCGCTTTCAGATACACCTCAAATTCCGCACCTTTTTCGGGTGTTTCGATTTTGGTACTGCCGTCGTCGCAGTGTTTGATGATAGCGACCTTGCCCTTGATGATATCCTCATAGGAGTCAAGAGGCTTTGCAATGTTATATTCAACGGTATACAGCTTGGCCTCTGCACCGATGTGCAGACTCTCGGTATTGATCAAATATCCTTCGGAGGGGCTGATCTCACGAATCGTCCAATCGTCGCCGCAGATATAATACTTGGTGGTAAACTGACCATTTGCGTCGGTGGTGTAGGTGTCAATGAGCTGGTTGCCCTTATAGATGCCGTACTTTGCACCTGCAAGAGAGGCGTCGCCCTGCGGCAAGCCCTTTTCAGAATCGGATTTCGTAACCGTAACGCTGAATTTCTTGAGAACATTGTCAAAGGATTTCTCCGTAACCTTGTTCCATTCGATCGCTGCTGTCTGCTTTTCCGGCACGACATAGCGGTTCGGCGTACCTACTTCTTCGAGGGTATAGCCGTTGCCGATCAGCACATCCTTAAATTCCGCCACACCGTTTTTGTCGGTGACGGCGTATTCGTCCACGGCGATTCCCGCAAGGGATGTGCCGTAGAGCCGGAATTTCATGCCTTCGGTCAGTCCGTCCTCGGCGGTCTTGGTGACCTTCAGTCCGCCGCGCTTTAGGACATTGTTGAAGGTGACGGTGGACACCTGACCGCTGACCACGGTGACGCGGCGGGTTTCCTGCGGCACATATTTGTCATATTCGGCTTCTGTCACGGTATACACGCCGGGACGAAGGTTGTCCACCTGAATCACGCCCCCGCTTGCAGTTTTAACGGTCTTGTCGATACCATCGCCCTGAATGCGGAAGGTAATGCCGTCCACCTTTCCGTCCTCACTGACCTTGACGATTTTGGCAGAGCCCGCCGCCGTGCGCACCTTGAGATAGGACGGCACAGGGTCGTTGTCGGTAGGAACGCCGGATACCATGTCCTGATTGACGCTTTCTTTTCCCGGTACAGACCAGATGAGAAAGCCCGTACTCATATTGGTGGAATACACACGGCGGTTGAGCTTGACGGTGACCGCGTCATTGATGGGCTTGGTCGAGGTAAGGGTCAGTGTGTTGCCGCTGACGGATGCGCTGACACCGCCGCTGACCGACACATAGTAGTCACTGAGCATATTGTTGCTGTCGGTGAGGGTGACGGTGTATTTGCCGTTTTTGTATTCCAACTCAAAGGTTTTTGCGGCGCCCGGCGTATAGGCGGTGAAGCTCGGTCGGGTGTAGTGGGTCGCCATATCCGAGAGGATGCCGTCGTAATAGGCTTTCAGATATTTGTTGCGCGTATACTGCTCGGTCATGGTGCCGCTGTAGCCGCTCATGGGATAGGTTTTGTCGTTCAACTCGGTGGCGGAGCTGCGAAAGCCCATGGTGATCTGCCACACGATGAGCTGGGTGGCGGCGTAGCAGGCGTTGGCGTCCTTTGAGGTCTGCAAGCCTACACGGTTCGGATACCCGTAGGTCAGCGCAAGCCTGAGAAGATCCTTTTGGTTTTCGGTCAGCAGCGCATATTTATTGCCGTGGTTCGGGTTCTCGGACGCGGAATACTGCGTATTGTCGGGCAGCGGAATACCGCGCTCGATGCAAAAGCAGTAGACATAGTCCCGACCGTATTCCCAATCGGCTTTGGAGCCGGTCAGCCCCTTGCGCTTGGCGGTGTAGTCATGCATTTTGCTGAGATACGGGCTGAAGCCCTTATTGAAGTAGATGTCGTCTGCAGCCCTCAGCCCGTAGGCGGCGGAAAAGGCATTGCCTTCCTCGTCGGTGAGGGTGTAATCCCAACTGACATGGCAGTTGTTCAGATCCATCGTCACATCGGCGGCCGAGGCGGTCAGCGGCAGAAGTGTTGTGAGCAGCATAACAACGGCAAGCAATGCCGTCACCACTCTCTTTGTTTTGGCTTTCATAGAGATTCCTCCATTCAATTTGGTGTAAAAAAAGAATGCCGTGGATTTCACGACATTCTCATCAGGGTTATGAACTTATATCAGCCGTATATTACGGCATAGGCGATCCCGCCGTCGATTTCCAGCTGCACCACCTTATAGCGGACGCTGTTTGCGGTCACGCCGTTGGCAGGGTCGGTGCCGGTTTTATAGATCAGATCCACATGGTGCTTCAGGGTGCTGATGACCCCGTCCACACCGTCACGGCTGATCCTCGGCGTTCCCATCCAACCGACATCCCAGCCGAACGCCAATTCCTCTGCCCATTCGAAGGTGAAGCCCTTGGCGGTATAGCTTTCCGCATAGGTTTTGACCTCGGACACGATGCGTGTATGGTCGGCTTCGGTGAAGCCCTTCGGCGGCTCCGTTGCAGGAGGCTCGGTGGGCTGCGGCTCGGTGGGCTTCGTAGGCGGCTCGGTCGGCTTGGTTTCCGGCGGCTCCGTGACCTTCGGCGGCTCGGTCTGTTTTGGGGGTTCTGTCACCTTGGGGGTTTGGGTTTGCTTTGGCGATTCGGTATCCGCAGGCTTTGCAGCTTCCGTTTTGCCGCTGTCCGCAGGGGCATTGCTTTCCTTTTCTTTTTCTGTTGTAGAGTCGGTCGCGCTTTCCGTACCCGCAGGCAGGCTGCTCTCGGCGGTCGGCTCGGAAGCGTTGTCCGTTGCCGTTGCCGTGATGCCGCTTTCCGTGCTTGCAGGATCGCTGCCTGTATTTTCCGTCTTATCCGCACCGCATCCCGCAAGGCTCAGCGTGATCAGTCCTGCGAGGAGGGCTGCGAGCATTTTCGTCTTTCTCATATTTACCACCTCTACCTACAGGATACCGAAAAAAATCGGAAAGTCCAGCGAAATCTGCACTTTTCAGAAAAAGTCACATCTTTTGTGCAGGACTCTCGTCCTCATCGGGCAATTCGTCCTCGGATTCCTCCAAAGCCTCACGGTAAGCGCCGAGCACGGCGTCGTTGAGGCTCTGCCGCGCCTCATCGGTGAGGGCGAAGGCAATGTCCGAATACTTGGTTTCGCCGCTGCCGGTTTTGTAGGAACGAAAGGGCATTCGGGCGAACATCCCTTTCTGACCGTCCACAACGGCGATGTCCTTAATGACGAATGCGCCGCCGATATTCACACTTGCATACGCCTTGACCGTTGCATTCTCACGCTCGATCATGCGGTCGATTTTAGCGGTCAACGAGAGCTTGGATTTTTCTGTGTTATTGGTTTTCTTGGTTGCCATAATAAAAATCCTCCTGATTACAGATTCATTGTCATGCCGCCGTCCTCATTGAGTTCGTCGGCAAGGTCGTCGGCTTCAAGATATTTCTGCGTGTTTTCCTTTACCCATTCGGGGATGAGTTCCTCTTTCAGTGCGCCAGCAAATTCCGTGCAGCGGTAATAGGTCTTTTCGCCGTCCGCTACATGAAAACCAAATACCTTCGTGCCGAGGGAATCGGGGCGGCAGCCGTTGCCGTGGGTGGCGTAAAAAAGCTGATTCTGCGGCGTTTTGCACTCGTCCTTGAGAACGGACGGATTCAGTACAAGTATGCGATCGGTATAGTCGAGCTGTCCGCTGCGCTCACTGTCACACTGACTGCCGTCATATAATCCGAGTTTATCCCACTGCCGCCTTGCGTCGGAGACAAAGAGATTGACGAGCCCCGGATGACTGCGCACACCGTATTGCCAAGCGTTTTCCTTGTCCATTACAGAGAATCGCCTTGCCCATTTCTTGTTGTCCTCGGAGTATCTGCCGTCATGGGTTCCCTGACGCACGGTGGCGGCAAGGACGAAGTTGACACGGTCAAAGCCGTATCGGTCGATGATCTCCTGGGCGCAGGGATCAAGGCACTGACCGTCATAGTGTTCGTCAATGGCTCTCTCGATAGCACGGGCGCAGTCGCAGTTTTCGAGGTAGCTTTCACGCCATTCGTCCTTTTCGTTCCATTCCGCAGCTTCCTTGAGGGAATAGAGATACAATGGCTTATGCTCCGGCATTGTGTCCACCTGCTTTCTGTTCAGCCCATTTGACGGACAAATGAACAAGGGCTACACGCTGCTGTTCGGCAGAGAGGCTGTCGAGGAAATCCTCAAGCGTCATCTCGGTTTCCTTGTCGGCTGTCTTGGTGCCGGAGCAGTTATCGCAAATCTTTTCACGCTTGACGGTGACAGTTCTGCCGTCCGGTGATTCGGTGAAGGACAGCACATCGTTATAGGTGAAGCCCACACGCTGTCTTATCTCAAACGGGATAGTGATGCGCCCTCTTTTGCCAAGGACACGGTATAGCTTTGTCATATCAGTTCGCCTCGCTTTCATCGCAATTATCGCTGCAAGGGCAGTCCTCACAGTCGCCGTCACAGTCAATATCGGCAATGGGACAGTTTTCGCAATCGCCGTCACAGACGATGTCCTTCGGGTCGTCGATGTTCTCAATGACGATTTTGTGTCCGTCTGTGTACATCTGCATGGGATCGCCCTCGAACATTCCGGCTTCGAGGAATAATTCAGCAGGCACGGGAAGCATAATGATTTCGGTTTTCATCTTTTTATTCTGCATACAATGTTCTCCTTTAATATTTTTTCGTAGTCGAGTGGCTTGTCGATGGAATCGAACAAGGTGAGCTGGTGCGGCTGCTGCCGTTCACGCTCAAAGAGGTCATAATTGGCTATGAGCAGTTCGGGGAATTCTTTACCGGCCTCGTACTTTTGCGCCATGCTATGCACCCGTTTGAAATCGAAAAAGTTATATTCCTTATATAACTCCCTGATTTCGGGGCAGTCATTGTAGGACAGCAGGAATTTGCCTTTCATACCCGCAAGGGCGTGATACAGCCGCAGATGATCCTCCCATGTGAAGCCGCAGTCGTACATATATTCGCTTGTGAAGTACGGCGGATCGCAGTAGGTGAAGGTCGTCGGTCGGTCATAGTGCTTTATAAGGGTTTCAAAGTCCTGGTTTTCGATGACCACATTCTCGCACCGCTTGGCAAAGTCCTGCACGAGTGCAAACAGCGTTCTGAGGGAAAACGGCTGACAGGCAAAGGACTTGCATCCGCTGGAATAACTGTAGCGGATGAGCTTCAGAAACATAGCGGCTCTGCGCAGGTCGTGGTCGTTCCGTGCCGCCGAATACAGCGTCCGTACTTCCTTTGCGGTCACTTCCGGCAGCATGATTTCGGTCAGATCAAGCTGTGCCTTTAGGTAGTCCTCGGTGAATTCCTCTTTTTCAAAGAACTTTTTCAGCACGGCAAAATCGTCACGGGAATTCAGGCTTAAAAAGCCGAGTTCACGGATGAACTCCATCGGACGGTCACGCATACAGCGGAACAGATTGACGAGGTTGTGGTTGTAATCGTTGAACACCTCGAACTTGTCCGGTACGGGTTTTCCCAGCAGTACCGCACCGGAGCCGCCGAACGGCTCAACATAGCGGTCACAGCCTATGGGGAACAAGGCATACAGGATATGGAGGATAGAGGTTTTGTTGCCTATCCATGTTACAGGGGATTTTATTTTGATCACCTCACTTTGAGGCGGTCAACCGTTCCGAAAACAAAAAAGCGGTATCTTTCGTTTTCAAAACGATCGATACCGCCGTGGATTTATTGCTTATTCTGTTTTAGTTCTCTCTTTGGCACGGAGCCTGCGTATCTCGTCCTCATAGTCGTTGATACGGTTGATCTGCATACAACCGAGGATACAGAAGCTGACGCACCCGCCGAGGAGCAGGCCGATCATGAGCATGGCGATCTCCATTTTACATTCCTCCCATCGTTATACTTTCATCCTCATCGGGGAACAGCTCGGCGGACTGCACCGCGTCCTCTCCAAGTCCTTGAAGCAGAGCGTTGAACTGCTCAATATCGCAGCATTGGCGGATACCGTATTCGGCACACAGATCTCTGTAATAGCCGAGCTCCATATCATCTCTGTCCATAAGGAGGCTTTCATTCAGTTCAAGCCAAGCCTTTTGCTTTTCCCAACATACGCAAAGGGAGGTCGGGAAGCCGCCTGTTTGGTCGCACTGAAAATCCGGCGAAGTATATACCTCGCCGGAACGGTACAATTCCGCAGTTTTCCTTTGCCATTCATCGTAGGTCATAGGCGCATACCCATCCCTTCGTCCTCATCCTCATATTCCTCGCTGCCCGTTATATTGACATATTCGCCGATAATGCAGAGAGCCTCGTCATAGCTGCCGCACTCATGAATGCGGCCGGTCATTTCCGTTACCTGTTCCGCAAGTCCGTTATGGCGGAGTGTACGGGCAGCAAGTCCCATAAGGTTGAAGATGTTTCCGTCCTCACCGATGAGCTTGCAGTCGGGCTTTTCCTGCTCGGGCGCGGCTTTATCAACAAAGCCGCCGAGCTTGTTCGGGACATAGTCCGAAAGCCAGGTGCCGCCGAACTGTTCGTGGGAATGCAATCGCCACATGGCGAGCTTGCCCATGTCGATCTCCACACCGTCCTCAAAGGGAAAGAGGATATTTGTAAGGCTGCCGTTTTGGAATACGGAGATATTCTCGAACTTGCTGCCGTTTTTCAAGATACCCTCATCGGTGAGGAGACCGTTGATGCCGTCGAGCCACTCCTGCGGGTCACCGCCGCAGCCCTGTAAAATAAGTCCTTCCTTGCCGTTCATCCGGCGTAATTCCTCTGTTTTTACGGTTTTAATGCTCATATTATATTCCTCCTAATTGCATGGATTCGTCAAGTGTTTCTTCCTCGGCAAATTCCTCTGCCGTCATTTCTTCTCCCAAGAAGTTTGGCTCGGTGTCCTCGTCCAGCGGGATATATCCTTGCTCTCCGAAGTCCAGCACTTCTTTCAGAAGTATCGTGCCGCCATGGTTGACGGCCACTTTCGGTTCAATGGCACAGAAGCGGTCGCCGTCGTCGCTGTGGCGGAGGTCATAGGCATACAAGCCTTCGGGAATCTGTTCGGGCAGGAGTCTGCCGTTGGAAAACAGCGCCTTGCGGTCAAGTATCTCAATAACATCCAGCTTTTCATCGGTTATAGCCTGTGTTTTGATTTCTTTGACCTCCGGCTCGTCATACGGCACAGGCTCAAAAAGATGTCCGTTTCGTGCGGAAATAACGCCGTAATCGGTAAGCGTTGCACCGATGCGACCGAGTAAGCGTTCACCCTCATTTCGCGCAAACAAGCCGCCGAGCCACCGGCTGTCAAAGCGAGTATCTGCATTCTCGGCAACATAATTTTTGAAAAAAGCGTCGGCGGTATCGGGCATAGCGGTAAATTTATAACGCCACAGGTTTTGTGCTACATTCAGCGCGTTCTGAATGCTTGCCGTGTTTTCGGCATCCAAAACGGCTTTGAACATTACCTGTTCGGATTCGCTCATCGCTACAATGCGCTGTGCGAGTGTGTTCAGCTCGTCGATTTCTTCCATGCTGTCAAACATATCCGAGGTGATCTGCGGAATTACAGATTCAAAATCGTAGTACACGCAATCGCCGATGTCTGCTTCATTAAAAGCCGCAGCATAATTGGCGAGTATGTCGCTTGCCATCGGAAGGTCAAGCCAAATAGCCCTATCTACAGGATCGCCCTTGATATGCTCCGGCGTACCCGATACAAGCAGACGAATGGCAAAGTCGGAGGATTCGGATTCCTCGTCCGGCAAGGTCACGCCGTCATATATCTCCGGTCGGTCATAATGGACGGTGGGGATATACAGCCTGCCCTCAAACACGCCGTTATCGTTTTTCTGCTGCACTCTGCCGATCTGTTCTGCATTCAAAAACGGAATCACGCTTTCGGGAATGTCATCGAGATCGGAAAGCAGACCGTTTTCGATAGCAAATCTGCCGAGTGCCTCCGGACCGGAGATGCCGGATGCGATTGGAACGGTGTCCAAGCCGTAGATGCTGTTGATGAGGTCTTTGATGCTGACGGGGTTTTCGTCTGCATCGCTGAAGATTTGCTCAGTCACGGCGTAAAACACGGGCAGTTCCTCATTGGGAAGAGAGAAAAGCCGTTTGGCAAGGAAATTCAGTTCATCCAAACTGAAAGTATCCAAGCGGATATCCTGTAGCTCCGGCAGGATATCGCATTCGAGGATGCTGACTTCAACCGTATTTTCTCTGCCGACGGCACGAGCCTTTTGCATAGCGTCCTTGATTTCATAATCCGCCGCAGGCAGAAGTAATTCGGCATAATAATATCCGCCGTTAAGTGCTTTTTCGGCGGACAGTTCAAGCCTCATGATTTTTCTGTTATAGTCCATTCTCGTTTATCCTTTCTGAATTTGCTCTTGGTAGATTCGCTTAATAACAGCACCGACAGCAGAAACGACAGGTACACTCACGGCATTGCCTGCCATTTTGTAGAGCCGTCCGTCGCTTAGTCCCGCAGCCTTGGCTTTATCGAACTGTTTGTCGGTGAAGCCCTGCAGTCGCCAGCATTCTCTCGGCGTGAGCTTTCGCACTCGACCGTAACGGAGAATACCGTGTCTGTCCTGCACCGTCAGCGTGAACATCGGCTCGTTAGGTTCTTTGATCCAACGACCTTGCTGACGGATGGTTTTCTTATCGGGCGTTACAACGGCTCTCGGCTCGTCCTCAATAAACACAGCAGAGTGTTCGCCCTTGTGCTTGCTGATGCCACTGTCCTGTCGGGCGGTAATGCACCGAGCCGTTTCGGTGAGCTTTGCGCCGGCGTTCATGTCGATAAAAAAATAGCCCTGCGTATTGCCGGGCGTTACGGTATGGGCGATCTGTTCTCCGACCCGACCTCGCCGTGTATTCATTGTCGGGTAGGCAAGGTCGATGCTGTCGCCGGGATGTGCAAGCTGAAAGCCGGATTTTGTATCCACCTTAATAGGCAGGGCTACATCGTAGAGTCCGGTTTTTCCTCCGAAGCCCCCGGCACTGCTTGTGAGAGTAATGCCGACTCCCTCGTCCGAGTAGACCCGATTGCCCTCTGTGCCTCCAAGGAGTTGGATAAGAGACGCTGCATTTGCGTTTGTGAAAGATAGTATTTCTCCGGCACATCTTTCTCTAAGATATCCGACAATATACACACGCTTTCGGGATTGGGGAACACCGAAATCCTTGCTGTTAAGGATTTGCCATGCGACATCGTACCCCAGTTCATCCAGCGCAGAGAGGATGGTCGCAAAAGTCCTGCCTTTGTCATGCGACAGCAAGCCGGGAACATTTTCAAGCAGCAGAAAAGGTGGTCTTTTAACGGCGGCAATTCGGGCGATCTCAAAAAAGAGAGTACCTCTTGTGTCATCTTGGAATCCTCTGCGGAGCCCTGCGATACTGAAAGACTGACAGGGAAAACCGCCGCAAATAAGGTCGATATCCGGCAGGGTGTATGGATCAATGGTTCTTGCGTCTGCAAAATATAATTCTCCTTTCGTGGGATACATGGCGTCATACGCCTGCTTTGCGTATTTGTCTATCTCGCAGTAGCCGACGCACTCAAAACCGCCGAGCCGTTCAAGCCCCGAACGAAAGCCGCCGATGCCTGCAAACATATCCAAAAATCTGATCGGCATAGGTCATCCGACCTGATTTGTTCTTTTTCTGTTCCGCCTCGCTTTCCTTACATCGTCATACCGAAGCCCTCGGCTTCGTCCTCATCCTCGGTTTCCTCATCGTTGCCGTTGTCGCCCTCACATTCGCCCGCAAAGCCGTTTTCTGCGGCTTCCTCGTCCGTTTCCTCGTAGGTATCCTCTGTGGGGCTTTCGGTGTCAATTTGGCTCTCACGCTCGGCCTGCTCTCGGTCGAGCTCGGTTTCAATAAGTCCGAGGACGAAGTCCTTCTGACTCATATTGTTGCGGTGCAGGTAGTCCTTGATTCTCTGAAACAGTTCCTCCGGCACCTGAAATGCCATCGTTCTCATATTGCCCATGTTATTTCCTTCTTTCTGTTGTATTTTCGGGTGGAGCTCATCGTCCACCGCAAGGGTGATAAACTCAGCCATTGTCATTCCTTCATGCCGTTCGAGATATTCTCTGATTTCGGCATGGAGGTTGGCGTCGATTTTTACGGTGATGCCTTTCTTTTCATCCGCCATTGCGCTCGTTCCTTTCTATATATTTTTTGATAATTTCCGCAAGCAGTTCCTCTGCCGACACCTCACGCTCGGCGGCTTCTCGGAGCAGCATATCTGCCTGCGGCTGTGGAATTAAAATATCGTGTTCCAATAGGCAACCTCCTACATTCCCATAACGGGGCCGTTGTCCTCGTCCATGTCCTCGCTGTCGGCCTGTTCCTCAGCAAGCTCTTCATCGGTGAGCTTGCGGAAGGAGTCCTCGCCGGGGATGATGCCGAGCTGCCTGCCGTTATCAAAGGCACAGTGCAGGGTACTCATATCGTCCACATACTTTACCGTGCCGCGCATATCGTCCTCAACGGGGCGGGGATCGTCACCCATGTGCAAAAGCAGGATGCGAGTTCCTTTGGGATAGAGTTCTTTGTATCGCTGTGCCTGTCTATACAGGCGGTCATATTCGTTCATACTGTTTACCTCCGTGTTTTCGTTATAATTTCATTCCGTAGTATTCCTCCGGCGGCCGAAAAAGGAAGAATTCAACCGCCTCGATATTGTCACAATGTCTGGCAAGGAAGTTTTCATCCTGTTCCATGCGCATTATCAGATAGGCGACTTCTTCGGGCGTCGCCGTTACGGTTTCTTCGCCGCCGTACAAATAGGCTTCGGCGTGTACGCTGACCTCTGTTTCCGCATCGGCATTCTCCATAAAGTCATCAAACGCCGTCCAGCCGACGAGGTCGTCGTATTCTCTCGGTATTCCACCTACCGTAAATTCAATTTCTTCATTACCTGCGGTTACGGTAACCGCAGAAAACAGCAAGGCCATATATTACATCCCTCCAATCGTCATTTCGGTGTTTTGCAGATGATCCTCAAATTCGTCCTCGGTCATCATGGCGTAGTCATCGCCGCTGTTCCAGAACGAAACGAACAGTTCGCCGTCCATCGTATCAATGGGCTGCTGCTCAAAGCCCTCGCCGAGCCCGTCAGCACATTGCCCGGTGATCCATTCCCGCAAACGCTCCGTTTCTTCTGTAGTAAGAGGTTCTTTGAGGCTGCAATCGATGCGTCCGAACAGCCTGCCGCCGTGCAGCTCCACCGACCACACAGCCGAGGTCAGCTTTTCCTTTATGCCATCATCCTCGTTGTAGTAGGCTGCCATATCATTTTCGTCGTTGGCGGTGTATTCTTTTAATGCGTCGTTGATTTCATCGACGCTGTCGGCAAGGTAGGAATCGCCGACCGTGAACATATCTCCATCGCCCTCGTCGATATTTCCCACCAGCGGACAGAAGAACACTGCCTTTACGGGACCTGCGTCCTGCGTCATTTGGCGGACAGCAGCGACCACCTCGTTCATCGAGCCATATTGGTCATAGAGGACATCCTGTTCCAGCGTCTCTTTGATGTCCTCGCTTGCATTCTGCACGATATAGGTGAGCAGATTGGCGTCTGCCAAGGAGTTGTCCTCGCTCAGCGTGAGGAGCAGATGGTTGCCGAAGTCGTTATCGCTGAACAGCTTTACGCCGATGTCATCGTCCTCGCTGTCGGTCAGCGGGATTTGCTTCGGTGAGCGCATGATCCCGACAGACTGCAGCTTTTCATAGAGGTCATAAATACTGCGTGGGAAATCCAGCACAAGGGTGTTGCTTTTATTGCGGATAATTGCGGTGATCATATTTACATTCCTCCCATCGTCATAGGTTCATCTTGATATAAAATGTCGAGCAGGCTTGTGTCGGTGTCGTTGTAGATGAAACCGCCGTCAACAAATTTGCCGTAAAATTTATCCGAGATGTATTCTCCGAATCCCTCATAGTCGAAATAATCTTCCATTTCAAGATCAAGAATGTATCTGTCCTCGGTTTCGGTAAAAAATCTTCCCACTTCGGCATAGCCTGTTGCTCCCTCAATGAAGGTGAAGCACCCGATATTCCTTGCCAGCCTTGTAAGCTGCTCGGCGTCCTCGGCTTCGGCATATTCCGCCACCGACCACAGCTTTTTTAGATCCATATCCGCCGTGTTGACGGCGGCGGTCAGCTTATTCAGCTCGTATACGCCTTCCTCCGCGGCGATCTCACGGAATCGCCCGAACCATTCGGGACTGTCGGTGTTGAAGTCCTCCAGCGTAATTTTCACCTCATCCGCTGTTGTGCCGAGCCTTGCGAACGCCTTGTCGATGGCTTCCTCCTCACAGGGAAAATACAGATATTCGGTTTTACCGTCGTACTCGGCTTTGGCAACGCAAAGCACCCCCGGATCATACAAATACGCCGGGAAGGTCTGTCCGTCATATGGCCTTTGAAATGGGGTGTCCTCATCAACAAACAGCAAGCCATGCTCGGTAAATATGCCGTTGCCGGACTGTATCAGTTCCCGTCCGAGCTCTGCATATTTCGGATCGTCCGCATCGTCGACAGGCAGACAGCCCTTGACCGTGAGCAGATACTCTCTGCCGATCTTGCCCATGTCACCGATATCCCGAATCAGCGGATAGCGATTGAGATTAAAGCTCAGATTGATGAGGTCGGGCAAGGTATCGAAGCCCTCTAACTTCATGGCCTCATAGAATTGATATTCCTCATCTCCGAAGAAGCTGTCCATGCGTTTTCCGAGGAAGTTGACTTCATCGAGGTTGACGAATCGGTCTTGAAGGCAGCCGAGTTCTTCGGGGAATATGACCTCGCTTACATAAAGTTCAAGGGGTGTGACATCCTCGGCATGGATTCTTTCGAGCGCCGCATTCATTTCCTTTTCGGTGCAGGGAAAACGGATGTCGGTCTGACTGTTGCCGTATTTGATTTTCAGTTTAATCATGGCAAATCTCCTTTACGGCTGCGAGTCCGAATCTGCGGATAGCCATAGCATTGCAGATGGTGCGGAACAGCATGGGAGGGACAAGGTCTGCGTCCGACAGATCCGAGACGGTGATATGCTTTGTTCCGAGCGTCAAATCCTTTGCCGCACAGTAGAGGGTGTAGGCTCTCTCGGAGCAGCTATTGAGCTTGATATTCTCGAAAAACACACAGCCGCTATTAATATGGTGCTTGCAGCAGCTCCACAGCCTTGGGTCGGCGGTGAGCAGATACAGAGCTGAAAGCAATGCGTAATTCTCTCGGTGTACATTCTTTGCGGCAAGTGTAAATCTTGTCCGGTGCTTTTCATTTATATATGTCATGGGGTTTTCCTCGCTTTCTATATATTCATTGAATCTCTTGCGGAAGGGCGGACAGCGTATCTGCCGCATGGTGGCCGTCAGTATTTCCGTGGGTGTAGCGGCGGTTGCCGTGATGAATAGCTGTGCTTCGGTAAAACGGAAGCCCACACCTCTCGGTGCAAAATTCGGAACGGTCATCATCAGCCGTTCCATACGTCTGTCATATGGGTTATTTGAAAATACGGTCATTTTGGTTCTCCTTGTGAAATGGAAAAAGCCCTCCGGTTTTTGTGTAACCGAAGGGCGATCAATAGTATTACATATTCTGTTGTGGGGCCGCTGTCTGTTCAAAGGTCGGCGGCTCGGCTTCAAGGGAGGGATATCCGTCCGTAAGCTTTTCTTGGAGCTTATCCAGCTGCCGTTCCTGTTCATAGGTCAGTGTTTCGCAGTTGGCCTTGGCAAAATCCACACAGCGACAAAGGTCTGCCGATTCATTCTCACTGAACAGGCGGCATTTGCTGACGAGACCGGAGCGCACGGCAAAGGCTTCCTTGACATATTCATAGTTCGGCGAATAATCTCCCCAAAACACCGAGTCGCCGTCTGCATTCTGTTTCCATGTGCAGAACATAAAGCCGTTCTTTTCACTGTAGGTCGCCGCCAACACCGTATCTCCGAAGGCGGCAAGTTGTCTGTAATCGGAGACATCGGCAGCTTTCATCTGCGGTGCGTGTTCGTAGAGTCCGACATATTCTCGCACCGTAGAGATCTCATCCTGAATATCTGCAATTTTATTGCGGTATTCATCCGAGAGGTTTTGGTCGGCGTTGCTCAAATACTGGCCGTTGTATTTTATCCGGCAGAGGGGGATGCCGTCCGAGGACACTTCTAACCATCCGCTTCCGTCCATCTTGGTGTCGTACCGAGCCTTGAGCCGTTTGGCTAATTCTTTCTGTAGCATATCTGATTTCTCCTTTTTTGAGGGTAATAAAAAAGGCAGATAGATTTTTGCTTTCTATCTGCCTTGCGTATCATTATTCGGTTGTGTGAGAGTTCAAGACATCCAACAAAGGGAAAACATCATTTTTATATCTGTCAAAACGGTTCGCGGAAATTTTGCCGTATAAACGGTGAAAACC
>ENA-OOXM01000650-OOXM01000650.1-human-gut-metagenome-genome-assembly--contig:-NODE-650-length-30852-cov-4.754197_pt1 | contig 30852 bp, 27 predicted proteins | sample MGYA00241589_ERZ501347 | MGnify/ENA primary metagenome ERZ501347 (study PRJEB25962, sample SAMEA2042832) | human gut metagenome | biome: human gut; feature: human-associated habitat; material: faeces...
GCAAAAACGCCTTGCGCCAGCCGAGCTGCCGGGTATTTCTGAAATTGTATTGTGCCGTTACAGGTGCATCCCCCGGTTCTGCGTCCGGCTGCGTTCCTGCTTCAGGTATTGTTCCGGACCGTACTCGACCAGCAGGTCCAGGTCTTTCTTTCCCTCCTGTATCCATGCCTTTGGAGTGGTGCCCGGCATTTCGTCCTTGGCCATGTCCCAGAGGTCACTGGCGTATTCTTTCCGCTCATCCATCGACCGGGCATTGCGCAAGGCCTTCTCGATGGAGGCGATGTGTGCGGTTGTGAAGGTACGTATCATTGTGGTGCACCGCTTGACAATTGCCTCGATGGCAGCCGCTGCATCCGGCCAGAGGGAAAAAAAACTGTTTCTCCAGCGTTCGGCATTGGCTTCAGCCGCTTTCTCCCACCGTTCCGCCCGTTGTTTGTCCTGCTGGAGGCCGTACACTTTGCTTTCGTATTGGGTTTTGGCCGAATTTAAGGCTTCCTGAGCTTCTTTCTTTGTTCTAGCTATCTCTGCTTCCTTTTTGGCCAGTTCGTCCTTTAAACGCAAGATTTCACCCCTTAAATCTTCTTCTTTCCGCTTGTTCTTGCCCGTGAATGCATTGACGACGTGCGCACCTACGGTCTTGAAGGTGTCTATCGTGGTTTCTTTGGCTGCTTTGGTCGTGCTGAGTTCCGCCACTTCCTCCGTCAGTTGTTCGATTTGTGAGGTTTTGGCCTCTATCTTGTACTGGAGTGCATCGACATGCTTCCGGCTGCTCGCCTGCCCCCGTTCCATGCCCAGGCATTCGGCTAGGATGGTCTGCATCCGGGCGCAGTCCACGTTGGAGAGCCTGACATTCCGGCCTTGCTCGTTGTACATTCTCCAGACGATGTGGGCATGGAGGTTGGGCTTCCATTGTCTGGCTGCCGTGTGTCCCTCGTCCCGGTGGACGTGGATCTGCAGCGGCACCAGCCCGAACTCCTTTTGGCACCGGGTGCAGAACTCCTTCAGGTCTGACAGGGTGGTGGTGTCGCTGATGACCGCCACCCCTTCCTTGAGCGGGATGGCGTTCTTCTGGAGCTTTCGTCCGGTGTGCTTCTTCACGTCCTGCTGGATGCGCTTCAGCTCTGCGGCCAGGCTTTGCCCGGTATAGCTGTATGACTAGTTGAGATGCGTCAGGTCCTGACGGATGTAGGAGAGCTGCCGTTCGCGCTTGTTGTGCAGCTCGGATCCTGTGGTGTCGCAGGCCTTGATGTGGATGGATGTCTTCGCCATGGTCGTACGGATTGGGTTACGGGCGGCATGGTGTCTCGGCAGGGGCTTGCCCTTGCCCCCTCGGAGAGCGCACCAACTTTAGCCGAAGGCGTTCAAAGTTGATAATGCGCTATCAACCTGCAAGCAGGTTACCACGCCAGCGAAGGTAAGCACTTTTTCTGGAATTAAAAAAGAATATAGGCTTGTGTTCTTTTATTAATATTGTTTGATTCTGTTGATCAGTAAAACTCTATTTCCTTTATTTAATGCGTTTGTTATAGAGTCGGGTAATAAGTTATAATCTTTGCACATGTTGTTCAATTCTGGACTGATAAGACTGATTATAGACCCATTGTTATCAGAAAACATTGGTTCTATAATATCATATACAGAAGATTCCCTTGTAAATTTCTTATATCCGAAATTATTGGTGAATGGATTAAAGACAGCTGTGTATTGATTGTCCCCATCTTCTAAGAGTCCTATCCAAATGCTGTCAGAAATGCAGATTGGATTGTTGGCAAAGTGTAAATAATCTGTAGATTGTTCTTTTTGGCAAAATTTGATATAATCGGTCTTTGCAATTTGAGGAACTGATTTGTTTAAAAAGTTGAAAATTATAAACGCTTTAATTTTCCCATCTTTATCCAATATTGTTAAGGAATCTGAGGGTGATCGGTAAAAATTTAATCCTGTTTTACTGCTTCTTATGATATTATTTGTTGTATATCCTCCAATATAATTGTTCCTATAATTTAAAGATTTACTAATAATATTCATTTCAGAATCTGTGTAGATTAGGCTTGGTTTCGGTGTTCCATAGGGTGTAGTGTTGAACATGAAATTACCATTTTCAAGTCGTTTTATAGCATCTGCAAAAAAAGGTATTTTTCTTTCTTTCAAGAAAGAACCTTCTTCACTATAGTGGATGACTTTTTTTGATTTTGTGTCTAAAACATACAGACCTGTTGTATCTATATCAAAGTCCCATGGTGAGACATATTCTCCTGGACCTTGTCCAATTCGCCCATATTTTGTTATAGGATTTCCGCCTTTTTTAAATGAAACGATAGAACGAAGTGTTTTATCCAAAATAAAATATTTATTATTATGTTCTAGTATTTTATCAGCATAAGAAAACATAATGTTTTCCTTTTCTTGAAGGATTACAAATGCAGTGTCTGATATCAAGTTAATATTTGAGTCGTAGTAGTTTTTGTTTGTAGACACTTCTACTTTGTATATATTGTAATTAGAAGAAATGGTGGCTTCAAAATTGTTTTTTTATTAGAACAATTTGAAAAAGAAAGCAACAGAATAAACAATGCTATTATATTTTTCATGAACGTTTCTTTGTTAGGTAATTGATATTATTTTATTCTGTTTGAATTCGAATATATCATTTGAATGAAAATAGTGGAAAAAAACTTTTTACTCGTTTATTTTGTACTATCGGACAGCTTATGTAGTTTTACTCTGGAACAAAAATAAGCATATGTTTCAGAGTAAATTTAAGCAGTAAAGTGCTAGAAGCAATCGCTATCTTCGCATGGGTTAGAATTAATGCCACGACATACCATTTTATGCCCACCTCCATAGCATTTTACTTGCTCTCTTGGTCCTGTATTTGAGGTTCCTGTTTCTCCATTAGCTAAAGCTTCTACATTAGCCAAGGCCAGTTCTGATAATTCAGTTTTTTGCTGTGATGCGTACACGCCATAACCGGCTGCTAAGGCAATAACCAGCGCCAGTGCTGTTTTCTTAATGTTTGTCATAATCGTATATATTTAAAGTTGCTGTTTGCAAATATAAAAACAAGAAATCAATAAGCAAATTTAATTCTGTTTATATTGGATCACAGTTCCTTCAATTTCTTTTTGATGGCTCCAATGATATATCCTTTTGGGTTTTCTGCCATGCGTGCGCCATTATTCAGCTCTGCCAGAAAGCCTATGAAATCAGGAATCCGGTTCTGTCCCTCGATGAGTGTTTTCTTGTTCCTGTTGATTTCTGGAGAGTCGAAATTATAGGAGTATCTGAGGTAATCATAGATGTTATTGTCTATCTGAAGCCGAGCAGTTATCTTGGCCATGCGTGCCTGTTCCTGCAGTGCAGGGTCTTCTCTGTCTTCGTAGAACACAGGGAATAGAGTCCAACCAATAATTTTTTTCCCTGCTTTTTCTCCCTTAGCCACAAAAGAGTACGGTGAGGATTCATCAAGTTCTTGCTTTGCTGCGTTTATGACGTATCTCTTAAAGTCATTTACCATTTTGTACTTGTTTTGTAAGCAAAATCTTTCACGAAGTCCATCAGGACCTTCTAACGGCACGAACAAAGGTTTTGTTTGTCCGGACATCAATTCATAGAATCGCATGGAATAGACGCTTTTGAATTTCATGGCTGTAGCAAATTCGTATTTGCGATAGCCCTTTGTAAAATCAAGGATGCAGTTCCATATTTCGTTAAAAACAAGAAAGGTAACAGTTCCTTCTTTCTTGGATATTTTTGGCTTTGCGATGATTGGTGTTGCAGTCCAATAGTCCTCATCCTCATAAACGATCATTTTTTCGCAAAGGCTTAGAAAAGCCTTTTTGGCAATTGTGTAGTTTTCGTCCTTTTCGTCTCGCAGGATAGAAGCGGTCGGGATAGTTATTTCTCGCCCTAGTTGCATCGGACTTATTTTGTGCATATTATCCTTCAATTTAATGCCTTCAATCTCTTTTTGAGCGCATTCTACAAGTCGGTACATAATTCGTTTTTCGTAGGCCGTGAAATTGTATTTGGCGGCTGTGAATATATACGACTGAATAAGTTTCTTGTTCTCTGTAATGATTCGTGCCATTGGCGTTGTTTGTTTATATTGTGGTGTATGGATCCAATTCCTGAATGCGCTTAATGATAAGCTCGAAGCGCTTTTGGGTAAGCGGAGTAAGCGTATCGAGGTTTTTTCCATCGAAATTTTCCCCGAAAATCAGGTCGTCCACCCCTATTCCATGGTTGTAGTTTTCCCGGATGCAGTTGCGTAGGATCCAGAGGTTCCGCAGGTTCACCCATTCGGCAGCCCTGTTCCGGATCCTGCCGAACAGCACAGTGGCCGTGTATAGATAATGTCCGTAATGATGTGATGCAGCACTATGCGGAAGGGTTCGGAAAAGGCCTGAACAAGGAGGATATCGAGTATTACGGAAAGATCCATTTCGAGAGGAAGGGAGCCGACCGGTACGACATGCACGCACATATCATCGTCAGCCGGAAGGACAGGAGCAACACCAGGAAGTTAAGCCCGAAGACCAACCATACAGGGAAGAAGAACTGCGGAAACGTGAAGGGAGGTTTTGACAGGACAGATTTTTTCCGAAAGTGTGAATCTTCATTTGACAAGCGCACAGGATATGACCGGGCCCCGGAACAGACCTTTGACTATCTCAATACCATGAAGAACGGAAGCCCGAAAGAAATCTTCCAGAAAAAGGAGTGGGCGGAACGTGTGAACCATGAACGGCCTGAGAAAATGAAAGCCGAATGGAGCCGGGAACTTCAGGAACCACACCAGGAACAAGGCCGGAAAGAGAGCCAACAACAGGAAAATAGTATTTCCCAGGTTCCGGAAATCAACCAGGCACCGCAGCGAAAGAAGCAACAGGAGGAAGAACTCGACCAGCCAAGGAGAAGAAGCAGAGGGTTTGGAATGGGTATGTGATTATGGAAAGATGATAAATTTAGGTGAAAAAAGTAAAAAATAAGTTGTTTATTATTTAATCTTTTCCTATATTTGGGAAATGAAACCTTTAAAATGATTTTTTATGAATAAACCGGTAAAATTAATACTAATGCTAATTGTTGCCTTAGTAGGGGGATATGGTGTGTACGCATCACAACAGGAAAACGAATTGTCTGAACTTGCATTAGCTAATGTGGAAGCATTGGCACAAAGTGAAGGCGGAGATTATGAATTTAAAGATGGATATCCATATTCAACGACATGTAATGTTGCAATAGGAACTGGTATCTTTGGTACCAAAAGATGTAAGGTGGAAGTAATAGTTTGCCAAGGAGGTGGAACTGGTTGCAATTCTAAAAAATGTCCAGTTCACCCTTCATAAACAAAATATAGCATGTGTTCTAATTCAATATTATTTTTTTTAATTGAATTAGAACACATTATGTGTATGAAAAGAGTTAACCCAACGAATCTTGTTGATAGATTATAGCATTGTGCTTTGGACATGTTAGCTATAAAAATGAAGTGTAATGTTTAAAGTAGGACTTTATTTAACCATATTAATACTCAATGGACGAAGATATAATATATAAGATACACACAATTATTAGAAATGTAACAATTTCCATATTTTTAATCATATTTTGTGGATGCTCTCAAAATAGAACAAATTTATTACCATCAAATATATCCACATCAGATTCTATTTATTTTTCAGGAACCACAGATGTTTTATCACAAGATATTATAGATTCCATTTATTGGCTTCCATTGGAGTCTAGCCATGTAAATATATTTGATTGTATTTCTAAATTGTGTGTTATTGACAACTTCATTCTTATTGCTAGTCGCAATCAGTCTATTATTCAAGTATATTCAGATAAAGGAAAATTCCTTTATCAAATATCAAATAAAGGAAATGGACCAAAAGATTATCTTGAAATAGCAACATTTACAGCAACTAATACATCTATTTATGCTTTAGACAACTATACACATAAAATATCTCAATACAATATAAATACGGGAGAATTTATAAGAAAAACAGATATACCTTTTATTGCATGGGATATGGAGGCTTTTGATGATAATGATTTCTTGTTTTCATGTTTAAATAATAATCCAGAAGCAAGGATTAACATGAATCCTATTAATTATTCGGTATGGAGAACAAACAATAACTGGGAGTTTACTCATTATTATTTACCTTTTGAACAAGGCTATACAGAATTATATGGGAAGCCACGATATTTCACTCGCAGTAATAATAGTATTATATTTCATGCGTTGAAATATAATGGATACTTTATATTTACAAAACATGGTGTACCAAGTTTCTGTCCTATTATGTTTAATAATCCTTTACCTGAAAATCATTCATATAGACTGACAGATGTAAATAAGAATTCTTGGCAATTTTTAGCGGAGACGCCATTTAAAATAAACGGATATGGCATCTTTGAGATAAGTTCTTCAGGAGAAAGTGAACAGATGTTTTCTGTTGATTCTTGTCATAAAATATACAGAAATTCATACTCTAATGTAAAATATTTGCCTATTAATATAATAGGTACAACAAATGATTCATTTATTGGATATATTAATGATGATTACAATCTATATCAGGAACTAGTCAGATATGGATTCAAAAAAGCAGATGAAAAAACAGAATCCATCTTAAAAAATGGTGGATGCAGTTTAATTATATATCAAATGAAGAAATAGGGTACGTAAATAGAACTGTGTCAACCCTTTAGTTTGTCATTCGTTTAGCTCAAGATTGCTTCAAACATATCTGATTTTCAGATATTTATCCGAAAGTAAAATTTGAGGCTATCAGGCTTGTTAGGGATTGACACAGTTTGAATTACGGTCTCAAGAAATAATTTTGGGTATCTCATTCTTATTGGTGAAATAAAGTATGCAGTGGAAATTTTCCACTGCATACTTTATGCATTTCTTACAATGTCAGTGAAGTTTGACCAGTTCTCTACTTTATAACCTCTGATGTCCCTTACTGATTTCTTGAACCAATCAATCTTTGACAAGTCCATTATTGCTTTTACAACATGGCCCATATCATCACTTTCACTAAGGTATGTACTGCCCTGTATCCAGCTGAAACCATTCTGCTTTAATATCTCCTTGATTTCAAAATAGGCTCTGTTATACGGTTTACCGTAATGTATCTCGAGGTCTGAGATAACCATGTCAAAACTTATGGCAAACATATTTCTTCTGTTTGAAGTTTAAACAAATCTTCCTGACCGAAATAGACGTCCTTGTCTTCAGTCTCAGCTGATATTACTGTCCCTACAAATGGGTTGTCCTCGACCTCTATAACTGTACCAGATATCCACTGTGGCAGTCTGGTAAGGTCTGGCGAAATTAATACTTTATCTCCGACTTTCATGTTGTTGATATATTTATAGTTCTGTATTTACTTTTATTTTCCCTATTGTTTTCTGTTCATCACGTACACGGCACAGTTCCTGATGTGCCTTTTCCTTATACTCCTGAAGAACTTTGATTTCGTTACGCAATCGGTTGTTTTCTTCCTGAAGAACCTGGAGCTCTTTAGCCTGTTCTTCAGACTTCATTTCAGCACGTACCTTTTCTTCAGCTGCCTTTGCGATAATGAGAACTACTTCTTATTCTTCAACGCTTCTTTCTTATCTTGGTAGGTGAAGTAGAAAAACCCTACGACTGCTACTACAGTTACAAATATTGAAACAGCTATTGCTCCCATATCAATCTCCTTTCTTTTCTTTTTTGTCTTGGTAGTTGAAGTAGATTGCACCTACAATAGCTATTACCGAAACAAGACCAAACATTACAATAGCTCCCATTATTTACCCTCCTTTTTATTTTTTAAACGAGAATTACTTCTTTCCCTTCAACGCATTTTTTTTGTCTTGCATCAGGAAATAAAGTCCTCCTACGTTGGCTATTACGATAACCATACCAAACATTACCAATGCTCCCATATTATTCTCCTTTCTTGTTGTCCCTGACAAGATACAGACCCCAGCCCAAAGTGAAAGCTACGGCCAATATCCCACCGAGATAGATTATCCATTTTTGTTCGACCTCTCCAAATATCGAAGTCAAGATTACTGCTGTTGTGATATACTTGGCAATATCCATCAGCCATTTTCCAAATTCCTTCTTCATGCTGCAAATATACAAAATTTGTTTTTATTATGTGGGCGGTAGCGGACTCGAACCGCTGACCATGGCTTCTATGGATAAGTTTCGCTTGTTCTACCAACTGAACTAACCGCCCTGCCCGCCTGTCCGGGCTTAGTCATCTAACCCCTATCTGTGACTAATATCTTATGTGATTTCATTATTTAGATTCGTACTTTCGGAAAGCATTCACTTCCCCTGAACAGTCAATTTATCATTTCCAACTATTCGGGATGATAGGCAAGAAATTAGTTGTCTTATCCCACACGTCGCCCTCATACGACTGGTTGAAAAGGAAGTCAGAATCACAGCGCAGCAGCTTCCACTCGTCACTGCCCTCCGCACGCCAGTACAGGTGAACCGACGGGGTTGCATAACCAACACCGTTATGCGTAGGGTTCAGCCTTTTCACCGGGAACTTACACTGGATTATACCTCTCCAGAAGCGTGAACCCGGAGCAATATCAACGCTTACCCTTCCCAGTTCATCAGCCCACTGCTCATCGTTCTTTACCGCACCTTTCTTTATATCACTTGGTCTATAAGAGTTTGACTTCATCTTAAACTCCCTTTCCCATACCGCCTTGATTTCTCCTTTGAGTGCCACTTCCGACTTGTTTGACAGCGTGTAGACCAAGCCCCAGGGCTTATCATCCGGCACACGAAAAGCGAGAATGGAATTAAACTTATCAGTCTCCAGCTCCATCATGCGCAACGCCGGCAGAGACTCAGGAGCCTCTGGTTTCACTTCATACATCCATTCTTCATCGCAGCCTTTAACTACACTACCACTATACTGAATAGCCTTATACCATAGCGATTCTCCCTTGCGCCGGAACAGTGGCACGAGCTGATAAGTGCCCGGTTCAGAAGTCACGTAACATGGTATAGCCTTTCCTCCCCAAGAACCAGACTCAACCTTTAAAGGCACAGGTTGGAATTTCTCTTTTATCACTCCATTCTGCATGAACACGAAACGCAGCTCTCCTTCAAAGTCTTTCATTCCCCAATAGCTATACATCACTCCGAACACCTTGCCCTCGCCACGATACGTATCATAGCCGTAATAACAGTAGTTCGTGCTAATAGTAAATTCGTTCTCATCATTGTAATTAGGATCATTGACATCCATGATTCTAATTTCATCTGTCTTGCCGAACGTACTCCAGTACTCCACATCCAGTTTATACTCATCCATCACGACCGGACAGTTATATCCTCCCTTAAATGAGAGCGTGTACGTATATATCTTCCCTGCCTCCCACTTATGGTACTCCGGCAGTTTATATGCGAAGTTCGCTCCGTCGATAGCCACGCTTATCTCCGCACCCAGAGCCGTTTTTCTCGGCAGCAGAATCGCTTCCACCACCGTACCGTCGCCCATCACGAAGCCGCCTCCTGCCTTGTATGTTCCTGTCGCACCCTCCGGTGTCACTTCTCCTGTCTTGGCGTTCATGACCGCCGACAGGTATATTCCCCTGAACGATAGTTCGGAAACCAGTCCTTTTCCTGCATATCCGCTCCTGTCGATTTTCACACGAATCAGTGTCATCGCATGTTTCATGTCGAGTTTTACCTCAGGCGCGACCTGTGAAGCCTTACCGTTTCCGTACAGCCAGTCTGTCTGCTGGTCTATGTCTATCGAGATACTTTCGGAAGAAGTCACCTGCTTTGAGTACGGGAAGTACGCCGTCACATCCATATTCTCATCGTAGTATTCGTGAGGCAACTGTTGAAGGAAATACTCGCATTCCGCCTCCTTTGCAAATTCTTTTGCGAACTTGCGCAGCACAGGCACACGGATGCCTATGAAACTGTCTTCTGGCACACCCGGTGTCAGCTTGGCTTGAAAAGCAGCGTACTGCTTATCCTGCAGAGCGGATAGTCTATCTTGAAGTGGTGTCATAAAATTAAAATCCAAACATCACGTCTTTGCCGAAAGGTGCAAGCGAAAGCCCTGCCATCTTGAAGTGTTGCTTTCCCCATGGTAAGACCTTTTGCCGTTCAGATAAATGTCAAGGTAGAGAGAGCCCAAGCCGTTGGGCGTTTTTTTCTCTCTTAGCCTGATAGGTTCTTTTGATTTCTCCATATCGCTGTCGTTTGGGTTTGTCACTCTCTGTCTCGGGGTAACAAAAAAGCAACAAAAGAATAACAAAACGGATATAATTATTGCGAAATAACAAAACTTTTTCCAGAGACCAAAACGCTTTGATTCATAAAGTCTTGTTTCTCAATAGTTACACCCGTTTTATATATGATTTGATTTTTGAAAAATATAAACTTACTTTCCTGTTCAAATTATTGCTTTCTATAAATAATATATTGTTTGTTATCTGTAAAATATCAGCCTTATGAATAATATAATAGCATTTAATATCTCCAACGCCCAATAATATGACCAAAGCAGATTTCAACAGGAATAAATTCAAAAATTTATCTCTGTAACACATCATAAAATAAAGCAAAACTGCTATATTTGCATATTATATGATATGTTGAACTATGACGAAAAGTACGATGGGTACCAAGTTGCCAAGAAAATTGGAGCAGAAGATGCTGATAGTAGGTGAGCAGATCAGGCTGGCCAGATTGCGCAGAAATCTCAGTATTGCCCAAGTTGCCGAACGTGCCACCTGTTCACCTCTTACGGTTTCGCGCATAGAGAAAGGTGTACCAACGGTGGCAATAGGCATTTATCTTAGGGTGCTTTATGCGCTTCAATTAGATGATGATATTCTTCTGCTTGCAAAAGAAGATGCAATGGGAAAAGCATTACAGGATTTAAGTCTTAAACAAAGGGAAAGGGCATCAAAAAAAGAATAAGGTATGAAAAGACTCTATGTGTTTGCTGATTTTGATTGGTTGAAAGAACCAAGACTAATTGGAGAGTTAAGTTACGAATCACTTCGTGGCTCTGACAGCTATGGATTTTGTTATAGTAATGAGTGGTTAAAGGATTATGGTAGTTTGTTTCTTAGTGATGATTTGAATAACTATCCAGGGCAGCAATATACAGCTCCAGGTAAGGATATTTTCGGATATTTTTCTGATGCCCTTCCAGACAGGTGGGGGCGTACATTGATAAATCGTCGGGAACAGATTCTAGCAAAGGAAGAGAAACGTCCGGTGCGTCGGCTTTCTTCATTCGACTATCTTATCGGGATTGAGGACTTTTCTCGCATAGGGGCTTTTCGATTCAAGGAGTCTATAAATGGAGATTATATTAATGCAAGCGAAATCTTGCGCATACCACCACTGACAGATATTCGTGAGTTGATTGCAGCTAGTTCCGAAATAGAGAAAAGTGAAGATGAGAACAGGTTACCTGAAATGCGTTGGATTGCTCAACTGGTACAGCCTGGTTCATCTCTTGGCGGAGCACGTCCAAAGGCAAGTGTAATTGACGAGAACAAGATTTTGTATATAGCAAAGTTTCCGTCCCACAAAGATGATTATGATGTTGGATTTTGGGAACATTTTTCACATCTGTTGGCAAAGAAGGCTGGTGTCAATGCTGCGGATACAAGAGTAATCTCCACTAGCGACAAATACCATACTTTGCTTTCCCGACGATTTGACAGAAGGGAAAATGGTAAGCGTATACATTTTGCTTCAGCCATGACTCTATTGGGCTTGAATGATGGTGACAATGCTAATACCGGCCATGGCTATCTGGATATTGTCGATTTCATACTTCAGAATTGTACTAACGTGGAGGATAATCTGCAAGAACTGTATCGCAGAGTTGCATTCAATATCTGCATCGGCAATAGTGATGACCATTTCCGCAATCATGGCTTTCTTTTGACTGCGAAAGGCTGGACACTTTCTCCGGCATACGATATGAATCCTACTCTGAATGAGTTTCAGAGTCTGCTTGTCTCATCAACTTCCAATAAAGCAGAACTGGGTATTTTACTTGATACTTGCGAAGATTATATGCTTAATCGTAAAATAGCGGAAAAGATTATTTCTGAAGTAATTGAAGTCGTAAAAGGATGGCGAGAAATGGCAACACGATTGGGTATTTCCAAAAGAGAGATGGAACTGTTTTCTGAAGTATTGGATGCAAGGAGGAAAGATTACGTTTAATTTACAAAATAGAATATTGTTAGTAATTTATTGCTGTCCACTCTTTTATAGGGCAGTGATGGATAAATTTTATTTATATGAAAAAATCAGATATATTTTGGCAGACATATTTGAGTCTCGAAAAAGAGTTCATTAATGTTTCTAATTTTATATTTATAACGGATGAAATTACTACTCATGAGCATGGTAAAGAAATTACTCAACCATGTAATTCTCAATTGGAGACTTTTTCACCCTATATCGCAGATTTACTTATACGATGTTGCGTCCAGATAGAAGCAATTTCCAAGGAATTGTATTATGACAATGGCGGGACAAAACAACGTGGAGATAAAAACTTGTTTTTTGATGAGGATTGCTTAAAACTTATTGATATAAAATGGGCGATACATGATAAACGAGTTTTGGTTGTTGCTCCATTCTTCAATTTAACCAAAGAAGAGAATCGAATTCTAAGACCATTAAAGAATGCCCATAAAAGAGCTGGTACATTTTGGGAAAAAGCATATCAAGCTGTAAAACATGATAGATTTGCTTCTCTCAAAGATGGTAATATAAAAGCTCTTTTACATTCGATGGCTGCGCTTTATCTATTGAACTTATACTATAGAAACGATTCTTGGATTATTAAATATCAAGAATTATCCAAGACCGATTTTAGTATGGGGTCTTCAATCTTTGCAGTGAAACAACCAGAGGTTGGTCAATTATGGTATGGTAATACTCCAATCGTAGGTGAAAGCCCTTATGTTGTAAGATACCAAACAGAAGATTACAAACGAATTGAGGCAATGCAAAAAGCCGATAATGAAGCATTAAATAATTATTGGCAGCAACAGCCAGAGATCAAGGAGCCAGAATTTTTGGCAATACTTGAAAAAGAAAGGAAAAAACAAGAATTAGATCCTAGTCATAGAATCTTGTATTTTTGGGAGTTGGGTATTTATCGATTAAAAAAAATGTTACCTACACATTTGCCGTTTGAAGAAAGAAAAGAAAAACTTGTCAAAAGTGAGGCTTGGAATTGTTGGATAAATCAACATAATACTCATTTAAAACCTGAAGAAATAACGGAAAATAATATTGATAAGGAGATTGAGAATGTCGGTAGGCGATGGGGCATGGACATAGAAAAGCAGTATAACACCATGAGTTGGATTCATTTAGCGATGAACGGTGCTATATGTAAAGTATATATACCATGATTCATTTTAAATTTAAAGCTACATGTGAAACTTCTTAAATAAGTTGAGCTCTGCAAAGGAACAATATCTGGCGATCGTCTCACTTGTAGAATGGCAGCCAGAGGAAAGGATAATCCTACATTAAAAGAATATGACTACACGCAAATTATCGGCACTATATTATTGAATTAGTGCCAATAATTTGTTTAAAATCGACTTCTATTATGACACATTTGACTAAAAAGATTATTCTTGATGCGATAAAATATAGTGCATCACTAGACAATTCCTTCATCAGTGGATGGTGGATTTGTAATGACGATAATACAGTATTTCTTCCCCTCCTTCAGGTTGCAAGGAGAGTATATAATGATGAGTTTGATTATGCTTATGAACTTGATTATGCCGAGACATTCAAAAAACTTGGGATCAATGTCAGACTAAAAAAGATAGCACGTATTTGTTGGAACACAAATGGTTGGACATGTCCTTCCGGACGAATTGGTAAAAGCAAGAATAAGGACTCATATGAATATAAATACGGATTCGGTCACGAGGAATGGTTATTTGACATTGCCAAGACGATAAATGGTTATCATTATGGACATATTCAAGCAGTTGCTTCTTATAAGGAAAATTTATCTTTTGATCTCTCTCTCTTTACGATAAACGATAAAACAAAACAGCGTTACTGGGTAGGGGAGATTCTTGATGTAGAACCAGTTTTCAATAAAGAGGCAAAGACTATTCTTAGTGAATACAAGAAAAAGGGTTGGTATGCAGAAATGCAGGAACAACTCAAAGACTACATAGAAAAAATACCTAGTGGATTTGCCTTTAATCTCCGATATAGACCTGAAAATCTCCGAAAATTTGATGTTTTGAAGCCTGTTGATAGAAAAGAACCCAATGTTAAAACAAGCTATTATACATCACTTTATAACCTTAAGACAATTTTCAAACTTGAAGATCATTTCGTCTTTCAACCCGGTTTCCGAACAGAAGAAACTGATATAGATGCCAAAAATGGTTCTTCTCGTCGTTCTCATATTTCAAAACGTCATCCAATTATCCAAAAAGCTCTTTACGATTATCTTGTAAAAGAATACGGGAAAGAAAATGTTGGTACAGAAAATCTTACTCCTATTGGAACAGAAATCGATATCGTGGCGAAGCATGGTAATGAATATGATCTTTATGAAATCAAGACAATATCAGATATTCGTCTATGTATTCGTGAATCACTCTCACAACTGCTTGAATACGGTCTATACCATACCGATATCAAGGTCCGTAATTACTATATCGTAGGCAGTATTGTGCTTACTGACGATGCACAGAAGTATTTGAATGCTCTTCGTAAAAAGTATCATATTCCGGTTAATTATATTCAGGTTGATACTGAAAACGAAATACATGAATATAAATTGATATGAAGAGAATCCCATTGATACTAATCTATATATCATAAAATAAAATGAATGAAAATCTTTGTATAGCAATAATAACAACAGCATCTATCTTTGCTGGATTTCTCGTTGCATTCCTTAGTAGTTATCTAACTGCTCGAAATAAGGAATATGACGAGAATAAACTAAAATTTGATACTTTAGGCAGAAAGCTTACACTCTTTAGACAGTTATGTGGATTTATCTGGAATAGCAACTGTTTAAACGAACAAAGAGGTAAACTAAAAGCGAATGAACCTGCATTAGATGAGGATGGAAACGTCAAATCTTTTATGCACGCTATTGATGCCTTACATAGGGACCTGAAGCTAAAACAATATAAACAGAATCCCTACATAGATTATAGCGAGGAGGATTTGGATAGGATTAAAATTTTTGTGAATAGCATTTGGTATAACCTTATTCACAAGAACTATCAAGAGGTGCATTTCAGTCAGTTGCTGGATTGTCCAATGGGCATATCTCCAGGTTATTTCACAACTATTCGAAAAGAACTATCATTTGGTAATAGATTCTCAGATGAAGGAATGGATGATAAGGAATTTGGAAATATCGCCGGAAACGTAGAGTGCGAAGTGATTGAGGATATGGAAGTGTTACAATATGAGATACACAAACCCATTGATTGTGATGTGATTGCAATTATCAGATATACAATTATAGTGTCCGTTTCTGGAATCGGTGTGCCCTTACTGCTGTTGTGGGCAAGGGATTATTTTTTAAATATTGGATGCTGGAATAATTTAATACTACTTATTGTTTTGGCTGTTTTTTTATACAGCATAGTAATGGCAGCAAAACATACCTATAAACATTTTCAGAAAAAAGAGTCAATTAAAGGCAAAACATATAATTTCAAGCAAATGGTAAACAATTCAAAGCACGAGCAAAAGCTCGATAAAATTAAGAAGCATGAAGATGCTTTCAGGGAGTTTTATAATAGTGCTAAGGATATCTTTAGTAAACTACAGAAGTCAGATCCCTTATCACAGCCTTTTGAAGATAGATGCATTCTTCAAGTATGTCCAGGAAGTAGGGCTGGTGGTAATAACCCAGATGTGATAGAAGTCTTCTGGGGTGGGCAGGCAGTAAAAAGAATAGACAAGAAAAACGGCTCCAAGCTACTTACTGAATCTGGAGTAACACTGTTTTTCTACCTTTTGCCAGATGGCCATGTGACAATAACTTTATATCCGGCACAAACAGAGGCTATACGACCATTAGAGGATTGTATTCTTTTACATAGGTTCATCAAAGCTACTTGGCTACTAAAAGAAAAGAATCAGAAATCATTATGGCGAGACTTTATGGCATATACTGAATGTACGTCTCTGATTGGCACTCCTTCAATTTGGCAAAGGTTAAGAATATTCTGGCTAAAGTACTCATGTCCATTATGTATTGATGGCGTGCAGCAGTCTATCAGAGCACATATGCACTTTCAAAAAATTGTTACTTTTGTCTTGACTGTAGGTTTGAGTGGTTTTTTATTACTTGCAGTTCAGCAATGCCATAAAGAAAAAGAGAAAGATTATTCTCCATTGATAGAGCAAACTAATAAGGGCATTGAAGACGTTCAAAAGGGGCAAGATGAAATTTTGAAAGAAATACATTCGATAAGTGCAAACATTGATTCTTTAATGAAGTTTGTTCCTATCTCACAAAAGAAACCTGTTGTAACTAATAAAAATGATTAGATATAGATCTGAAAAACAATTAATTAAGATAGAATAGAGACTGTAAGCTAAAGTGTGTTGGTTGTGTAAAATAAACTGTGTCATGCATTATTTCTCTCCAGAAAACTCATCGGTCGGGGAACGGTCAGCACCAAGGGGCGGGACTACCCGTCCCGAGTGTGTTAAGTAAATGAAAAAAGATATTATAACTTTACAGACACACTTTAGTATTCAGTCTCCCCATCTATTGCCTCTTGTAAATCTCTATACTCGATTTCACAGAGTTCTACAGCGGGATCTTGTCCCATCACTAATTCGGTCCTATCCATTCGAATTGTTAATTTAATGGATGCTGATATTTCCACTTCACTAGTCGTGTACTCTTTGAATAAATAATTATTTTCTTCAGAGTCCCAATAGCTCATTGATTCATCGACGTGTTCGACATCCGCTATAGCATCAACATCAACAAAACAAATAGCCTCAAGGTATTCCTTATTAATTTCAGTCAGTTGTATATCTTTATCACTGAATGAGAGTGCTACTTCTTCTTTAATTGTTACGTCTTCAATTTCTTGCCATTGGACTCGATTATCGTATACACTATAATCAAGAAGGTAATCTGTCAATTGCTCTTTTAGGTCTGCAGCAAATGAAATCTTCCCTTTATGAAAATAGGCATATAGTCTTTCGATATCTCTTTTTTCTGCTTCGGATGTAGCTATCTCTTTCAGGATTCCATTCAAATATTCACCAATTTCTTTTTGGATTAAAACATCGCTTTTGTAGTCAAACATATCACCGTCATGGCTCAAGAGAATAATGTTCTCAATACGATTCTTCTTAGCATATTGTTCAAGAGCACTTAGAACGAATGCATCAGGGAATTCTTTTTGTTTTCCCTTTTTCCCAAAAGGTTTCTCGCTATTAAAGTACTTCTTGAATATCCCTTCGACGTCATTGCAATAGTCGTATCCTATAATCTGAATCCTGGCTTTTGCAATACTTGAGTCAAGAACTGCTGTTGATATTGATTCACTGTCAATTGCAGAAATGATTTCTAGAGCTTTAGATAATTCATCTGGACTACCCATAACCATCATTCTTCGTTTGAATTCATCAACTGGTAAAAGAGTCGCCTCACAAAAATGTTTGCGCCATTCTTCTTTTGTAATCTCAGGTAATAAGATAGTCAGGTGGCCTTTTGCAGCAAGACCAAATAACTTTGACACTCGGCTCGATTCCTTGAGAAATCCTTCTGCTTGAAACACAGAGGTATCTATAAATATATGAGTTCTTTTTTTTAAATCACACATAATAAAAGAAAGAATTAAATAATATGTCTATAAACTATAATAATACTTCTTTATCTTCTTCGCCATCAGCTTACGTCTCTCTGCAAGAAATTCTTCATAATTTGTATGTTCCATTTGTAATATAGTTTCAGGGATACAGTTCTGCTGGAGATTCTTGAGCAGTAATGCTTTATCTGTTATGTTTCCATAAACAGCAATACCGGTTTCGCACTGTTCGAAGACTTTAGAGAAATATATATTAGGAGAATCATCTCGCACAGCCTTATTAACCTGGGTGTCTAAATATGTGTAATTGGCTATCTGATTATATTTTGATTTCTCATTTACTCCATTCTTAATCAAGTATTTTTTAGGGAAAATATGATGTACATCACCAATTACAGTTATAAGGTCATTGACTTTGTATCCACATGTAAACAAGGCATCATCTGCATCATGTATTTGAGATGCCAAATAAAGATTGAAGTATGGACTATTTATCACAGATGTTTCAAGATATTGCACCAAAGCTATATCCCAGAAAGTATCGGAAAGATTCGCAGCTTCCACTTCACTAAAGTAGTTTAGGAACCCTCTTTCTTTGATACGTTTTATATCCATATCCATTACAGTTTCTGGCGATGTTATATATCTACTTGTCAAAGTAGTCATTACATACCATTTAACCACATAATGCTTGATTTGCGTCTTGTCTATATTTGGATCTGCATTCAATAGTAAGTATAGAGTGTAGGCAAAGTCAAGGGTCATTTGAGAATTGATTAACTTGCTGGCAATGAATCCTGCTGACTTGATAGCTAGAACAAAATTAGAGAAAGTGTATTCATTCATAAAATCAATGACACCACTCGTAAGTTGTCCGAATGAATTCTCCGCTATCTCTTCTTTATATTCGCGTGTTTCAAAATCACGTCCACCAAGTAAACTTACAAGATCTTTCATCTTAGCTCTACCAAACTTATACATGAATGCTATACGCAAAATATCATTATAATCTGGATCAAAGATTTCCTCACGATCATCCTTCAACCATTTCAGTTTTGATGCAAAAATAGAATTCATAAATTCTTCATCTTTAATCATATCAGAATACCATTCTGGTTGAACTGATAAGTGAGAGAAGTAATCAATAGCTTTTCGAAGCATATTGCCTCCATAAGTAACATTGGCAGCTATTTTAGACATAGCGAAGTCTGCTTGATTTAGTTTTGCTCCTTGACTATTAATACGAATGAATATTTCTGTAACTTCATCAATAGTCAATTCTTTATCAAGCATGATAACTCCGATTTGTCTGTTCTTTATATCTAATAGTTGCATCAGAATCTTATTTAAAGCGCTGCCTTTTATCTCTTGATTCTCTTCGCAATAATCATTGACAAATTGCCACATATCAAATGTCGGTTTAAATACCTCTGCGATATCGGCAATCCATCTTTTATCTTTCAAAATAGCGTTGTCTTGCACCTTAAAGCGTTCTTCATCGTTTTCCGGATTCGCCAATGGATTAAAGGCAATTTTAACACGCTTTTTCTGAAAGTCAGCATTAATAATGTCCATCCCCATAATGGCAGTCATAAGTGCAGTAACACGTTGCTGACCGTCAATCATAATTTTCTTTCCTTCAGCAAGTGTACCATCTTTGAGCCTGATGTTTGGACTTTGAGAGATGATAAGATACCCTGTAGGATAACCAGTATATAAAGAATCTATCAGATCTCTTACTTGTTTTGGCTTCCATACAAAAGGACGTTGAATTTCAGGAATCGCAATTTCACCTGATTTGATAAAGTTCAGTATTTGCTCTAAGGCAATATTTGATGCATTATATTTTTCAGCCATGTTCTATTCATTATTTAGCTAAATTCTGTTTCGCTTTCTCCATCATTGTGATGATATCGAAATGCAATTTCATAATCTCATTATAATTTTCTTTGTTCTGCGGTATATGAATATATTTAAGATTTTCTGTTATAGGATACATTAAATCTACATAATCATTTGTTTTTAAGAAAAAAGAGGTCGCATCATACAACTGTTGGTATCTAGTTAGTAATATATTACCAGGTGTAGCTTGCAGATCATCACAAACGATGGAACTAACACGTGCGGCAAAGCCTAGTAAAGACTTTTTTTCTACCACAGATAAAATACCGAATGCATTTGAAATACCAGTTCTAGATAAATGTATTTCATTTGAAATGGTCGCTTTATATAATTCTAAATCTTTACGTTGCTTTTCAACTTGATCAATTTGTTGTTTCAAATTACGTAGTTCAAAAAAACTTGTAATCTGAAAACCAACAACTATTGTAGCACAGATACCAATTAATGAAGCTATAATCCCTATGTATGAATCAGTCGTTATAGTTCCATTATTTTTTATTTGCCCCCAGAATGTCAAAGCGACACAAGTTATACTACTTATTATACAAGTTGAATTGAGTATTATATTATTTTTGCAAGCCATACTTATTATATCAAATGTGTCACATTAATTTTCTTATACTTATTTCCCATGCCAAGAGCAAAAGCCATCTGGTCTTTAATAATCAATTCACCTTTCTGAAGTCCGGCTATAGCAGTTCTGATTTCTTGAAGTTCCTGGCCACTCACGCCAAACAAGTCTTTAATGACCTTATCATCAATAGTCTGCTGTTTCATAATCAAAGGATACTGAGCATTGGCATAAAAATCAAAACCTTTTGATTTGAAGCTACTCATGTTCTGAGTGGCAAGGATAATACTCAGACCTTTATTTCGTCCTACAGCAATTAAATTACGCAGGGGGCGATTGTCAAAGTCAAGCATATAGTGAGCTTCATCAATAATAGAGAAATGACGTATTTGTACTACTTCATCATTTACTGCTTGCTTATCCAGTAGCTCATAAATGTTATTAAGTTTAGACATCAGGAAATATACAATAGCTTTGGCAATAGGTCCATCTTTTGGATATCCATCCATCTTAATGATGTAGCTGTCATCAATCAAGGATACTTTATCTTCTGATTCAAAGATATGCGCATTAACCAATTGCTTCAGAACAGAAGAAATACTATCATCATTATTTGCATCTTTCATTCGTGATTGATAGCATTTCAGCATTAATTCAAATGAAATAGGGGTGCCATTTGTCGATTTATAGGCTTCTACAATAGCTTCACTAAGACGGTTGTTCATGTTGGCACTCGCACTTACTCGGTCTATAGAACATAAAGCAGAAGACATTTCTGTAGAATACAGATTGATTTCATTGATAGAGCGTCCTGTGAAATCCTTAAATGGAGTAAAAGGCAATGGTTGTGTCAATGGATCCAGAATACAAGAACGGTCCACATCGAAGAGTGCCAACCAATGGCTATTCTGTATATCGCTGAACTCTCCTTTGTAATCAAACAGAAGGAAGTTCACGGGATATTGTGATTCTGTGGATAACATTCTGAATTGCTGAATCAAAACTGCCAGCAAATTGGTCTTTCCGGAACCTGTGGCTCCCGCAATAATAATCTGTGAGTTAGTAATGGAACGACTATTTATATCCAAAGTTGCTTCCATTTCTTCATCACCATAGTTTCCAATCAGAAGATTTAGAACTGGAATATCTTTTGCCATGGCTACTTTGTTGTTCATTGCGTATAAGAAGGAATCCAGATTGTTGTCAGACATCAGATAGTCACGTCCACGAAGCATTTCTGCTGCGATAATTCGAGAAAGAGTAGCGTTTTGAGTCCAATCAATGTTCAAGTCTGCATATCTTAGTTTTAACAATGCCGAATATAAGGTGCTTAAATCGTGCATTGTGAAAAAACTGGGAGTAATTCTTATGGATGACACTGACAATTGTATGTCCTTGTAATCATCTATGGAACGCTTTGTAGGCAAGCTTAGTCCCACGATAAAGCAGATACGCATTACTTTATTCTGATTCAAGTTTATACGTTTCTCCCGATCAGCCGTTCTGGAAAGATTGATTTTTGATTCAATCAGTTCCTTGATTGGATTGATTGCATCAAACAATCCTTCCATCTGGCGCGTATTTGAAAAATTTATGATGCTCATTTCTTTTACTGATTAAGAGTTAAACCAAAATAACCGTCTTCAACCGTAGTATTCTGTGCTTCTACATTGCGATGAAGTGTATAGGTTTTGGAAATAAACGGTTCCAGTTTGATGTAGTCGCTGTCTGTTCTGATTTCAGAGGTCGTACAAAGCAAAATCGTTTGTTCTGCCAATTGTGGAAAATATTCTTCCATCAAGGCATCACGACTTTCATTATCAAGAACACCCATTACTGTATCAATCATTACAGGTGGATTATAATCTCCCAGGTTTCGCAATACTTTTAATAAAACTTGGATAAAGATTTGTTTGGATGCAGCATTAAGCTGATTCAATGAAATCTCATTTCCGGCAGTATGATAGAGTTTTATATTGAATTGTTCAATGCTGTCGGACAACTCAACTTTGGCTACATGACCTTTATATGAAACCAGTAACTTGTTGAGTTGCTGCTGCATTTCACTTTCAATCTGGGCTTTTTTCTTCTTCAGCAAACTGTCTGCAATCTTTTCAAACAGAGGCTTAAGCTTGACCAAAGTGTCGAATTTAATATCAGGTTCTTGCTGGATTTGTACATCAAACTGATGAATCCGTTTCTCAAGACGTTGAATGTCTGCTTTCAGAGTCGCTTCCTGACCTTTCAGTTTCTCTATCTGTTTTTGAGCGGCTTCATAATTTTGAATTAGATATTCGTTACCACCGGCTTGCGTTTGTTCCAAGGTCTGTTTTTGAGAACGTAAGTTATCCAACGTCGAAAGTTGAATCTCCAGTTCCTGGCGCTGGCGGTCAAGTGCAATGAACTGATTGGAACCAGTTCGTTTTACCAAATTAGATAAAGCGGTTACTTCTGCTTCGTCAAGATAACCAAAAGGATCTTCTTTATTAGTGCTATTTTGGATAGCTACAATATGAGATACGACCTGTTCTTCATCCACAGATTCACTGCATAGTGACAAATCTTTTAAGTAAGTTATAATTTTGTTTGTCACATCTTTCAATGTCTCCAACGGATAGGCACCTGTATTCTCCTTCTGAAGTTGTTCCTTTATGTGCAGGATATTATTGATTTCTTGTGCCAGGTTTGCAGCTAATTTAGGTAAGAATAAATCAATTTCTATATTGTCAACAAATGCTTTCAAGTCCTCAGCATAAGTTGCTGCACGCTTTACAATATCGTCAATTTTACTGGCAAGCTCCTGTATCTTCTTATTGAGGGCAGAAGCTTCCTGGGCACCGTCTTTTGCTCGTTTATATTCCACTTCTACCGACGCAAGATACTTATATTTTGCATCTTGTTCCGCTATACACGTATTTAAGTCTGCGGTCAGCTTGTCTTTTTGTGCGCATAGTTCATTATATTCCTGGGCTTCTTTTTCTGCTTCAAGACGTTGTTGAGCCCATTCCTGTTGTAGCTTTTCAGCAGCACGCTTTAACTGAAGGTATTTTTTGAAGCCCAATACATTCTCAAAATTATCACGAATGGTTTGGGCAAATACATTTTTCTTCAGCAGTTCACTCGATTGCATTGCATCAAACAGGAAATACTGGCTCAGTTCCTGAGGCAGATTGGCTTTGATGATTTTATTGATTTCCTGTTCTGCTTTTACCCGGTCTTTGGGAGTAGTCATTGTACCGTAAACATACATGTTACCGTTCATGTTCAGCGATACGCTTTCCAATGGCTTTCCTTGCGGATTTAACTGATAAACACGCTTTAATATGTACTTCTGTTGCTGACCGAGTACTTTCCCTACAAATGTTATCTGTAAGGAAATCTCAGGTTTGGCTGTGTTTAAGGCTCCCTGATTGAGCAATTCCATGAAATGCTCTTTGTTTTCAATTTTCAGACCATAAAGAGCTCCGCTTATGGCCTCGAATAAAGTAGTCTTACCGCCACCATTTGCACCGCCAATCAGAATAATAGGGCGATCGTCATCGACTGTCAAATCCAGATCAAGTGACAAGTAAGTCTTATAATTGCTTATTTTAATTCTCTGTATCAGCATAATCGTATTTATTGACGTATTTTTTGGATTGCATTACGGATGATGTCTTCCGTTTCATTATCACTCATTTCTATCACGTCAACCTTCTTGGCATGATAGGCCTTCAGAATATCTTCACTTAACCAGTCAAAATCTACACCTTCCGCTTCACAGATTGCTTCTATCATAGCTAAATCATCTTTGCGGATGCCGTAGTGAACAAATTTCGGATCTATACCTTTAGCCATAATCTTTATGCGTTTTCAGGATAAAAAGCATCCCAGTTTAACAAATCAGTAGTATTCTCAATAGGTAGTTTGGAATATAGCCAGTTACTTCCATCTTGAATGATAACTCCTCCATAAAGAGGTGTATCTTTAGTTGAATATTCCTGGATATATTGCAACAAGGCATTATGTTTCTCCGGAGCAGTTACATCACTTCCGGCACTTTTCGTATCGAAAAGATATACATGTCCATTCTTCATACGGATAACGAAATCAATATAAAATAAAGATTTTCCGTATGCAATGGCATAATGTTGTTTTCCTTTGTCCCCATTCTTATACCACCAGTCAATCCATTGTGAATGTTCTTCCAAATATTTCACAAATTCCTTCTCCGGATTAGAAGCTTCGTTAAGTTGTACGAATGGCAGCAAAGCATGATTATTTGCTGTTTCGATATGGTTAGTCTCGCTGTCATATACTCTTTCTTCCGGAATTTCCCAGTTGTATTGTTTTAATTCTCTGGCTGCCGCAGATCTTTTCTTTGCTCGCTCTCTTTTACGGGCATATGTTTCTAAGGCAGTGTCCAGTAAACGGTCAAATTTGGGTCTGTTATCATAATAAAGAACGACCTTCTTGGCATCTGTATCGAAAATTCCAAAATAGTCGGCGAGCATTTCAAGCAGATAGTTGGCTATTTTATCGGCTCTACCTTTACTCTCAAATTGATGTCCCTTACCGCTTATATATGCCATAAATACACGGTCTATTTCAGATGCTTTACGGGCAAAGCGCACTTGATCTACTTTCAATATCTGTTCTTCATTCTGGAAGTGTACATCTTTCGGAATCTCCACATTGATTGTCTTGACATCCAAACGAATTGAATTCTTTACCCGTCTTCTGTTTTCATTTACTAAATCGTCATCACTTTCTGGCAACGGAGTAAATTCATCATTATCATTTCTTAAAGCGGCCAATTCAGCGATAGAAAACAATCCGGCACCTCTTTCCAGTTTCCAGAATTCATCAGCCACTTCATACAATGTTTTTTTGAAGTCGGGTCCTAAATAATTTCTTTCCACATTAGGGCGTTCTGAATAGTAAGCCGGTAGAGATACATTCTCAAGATTTTCACGTCTGCATGCCCTAATCGTATTTTTCAAGATATAGTCGGAATCGGCTGTGACAATCTGAATTTTATCTTTTGCAATGTCGGTATAAACATAACCGATATTAAGCTGTTCTTTCGGATAATGTTTCTGTTCCGGCATTCTCAGAATACGTCCTACAGTTTGTATCGTAAACTGGTCGCTTTGCAATTTTCTGAAGATTAGCAGTACAGCTGCACGAGGGCAGTCCCAACCCAAAGCAATTGCTTCTTTGAATAGCAATACTTGCGTCATATTATCGGGACGTTCCAGTCCGGCGAGATTCTCTTTTTCGTTGGCGAGCCATACGGCCAATAATCCATTTTCGGCGGTTATCCCGCATATAGCTTCCAAATAGGTTTTCACCTGTTCTGCGATAGCTTGATCTTCCGAAGTCATGGTTTCCTTCACATCGTTGGGCAGCTGGATAAGTAATAGGGGATTGATTTTGACGCCCAATTCCTGATAAAGCTCAGCCAACTGATTACGTTTTGCCAATGCCGCCTTAATCAGATTTTCGTTCAGTGTGCGTTCTTCACTGAAATCCAGTTCTATATCAGGATTCAGCACGACTTCTTTCTTAATCATTTCAGCCGCAATAACATCCTGTCGGTAAACTTTTACTTTTTCATCAGGATGAAGTGTCTTGGGAGTGGCCGAAATACGCAGTTCTACAGCCGGATTGATACGTTCCAGCACTGCTGCCGATTTATCGGCAGTTTTTGACCAAAACATGTGTTCCTCGTCTATGATGGCAACAATGGGCAAATCGTATTCTTCTTGTGTCCGTCGTGCAATTTCATACAAAGAAGCAAAGCTTTCGTTTTCGCGTACCATGACATTACTTTCTTTGTTCACACTTTCCCAGTTGACAAACAATATTTCTCCAGGTTGTATGCCTTCACTCTGGTCAATCTCGTCAAACATTACAGGCCGAAGTTTCCGTGTTTCGCCAAAGGCATTCTTTAAGCTGGCATAACTTTGCAGGTGAAGTTTACGAGGTGCAAACCAAATATAGGCAACTTCCTGATAACGGCTGTCACCACGTTCTTTCAATTCGTCGGTTATATTTGCCAAAGCCTGACAGGTCATGACCGTTTTTCCCGCACCTGTTGGCGCTTCAAACACAATTTTGTGTCGTTTTCCACCGAGGTTTAACAGACGGATCGTTTTATCTGTCAGTTCATTGATAGCGTTCTGCTGGTATGGTATATTTTTCATTATTCCTTTTTTATTTTAAGTGTTTATTATGGAATTACCTTTTTCCAGAAGCAATTATTCGAAAATTTCGAATAACTTAAACCACATATCATGTTTCTATCTGATATATGTTTATGCTTCCTCATCGTATTCAAAGTTCAACATTCCATCAAACAGGTCTTTATCTTCTTGAGTGCTTGCCAGCGCATCTTCTTCCGGCATGACTACTGCATCCTTTTTCTTTGGCAAGATTCTTCGGTAAGTATTGTAGATGGCTTGTGGCAGAGCACATAGTTCCACCTTGTCACTGACATCATCAAACGAACCTTCCCAAGGGTCTTCACTGGGTGAGAACACATAAACTTTTATTGGTTGAGGTATGTTCATATCATAGATTATATCAACCAACTCATCGATGGCTTCTTCACGATAAATAATAAGCATTTGCTTTTTCCCGTCATCGAAATAGCGGAAAACATTTTTATAAGTCTTCTGACCTCCAAAGGTATTTTGCTCCGTATAGAGGTTTTCCTTGATACAAAGCATATCTGTAGCAAGATTAACAAGTTTCCTCATATTTTGCATCGAGCGACTGCGACCAACAAATCCGGTACGGTAGTAGCGGAGATTGTTTTTCGTTAATCCCGGAACTTCTTCGTTGTTGAGATCTGTATATCCATTAATTACTAACTGATTTCTTTTATAAGTGATATTTTCACAAATATTGTTTTCATTATTTGTTATGAGGATGCATTGACGATTTCCTCCATCTTCTGCATTAAGTTGCATAGTCGCATGAAGTGTAGTACCACTTCCAGAAAAGAAATCAAGAATATAATTTGCGCTATTATGTGATATAAGTTCTTTTATTAAACTTAATGGTTTTGGGTTTTGAAAAACATCCTTTTCTCTAAAAATATTGGTCAATAAATTACTGCCATCTCCAGTTTCTCCAACATTATATAAGATACTTCTACTTTTTTGAGTCTTTGTTTTGACTTCGGTTTCACTATAATAGTCTTTTTCATACGGTATCCCATTTTTCCATTCTATTAAATTGTCTTTTATTAAAGTTTGCATTTTCTTTACCCCGACTCTCCATCTTCCAGCTTTTCCATCAGGAGCCACTGGATAAAAATCTTCACCGTCGGGATTCTTAATAGGAAAATACATGGAAGGTCTATCTTCTTTATGAGCTGAACTACCCCATTTTTCTAATTTAATGAGATTATAAGATCCTTTTTCATCTTGGTATTTGTAATTTTTTCTGGATTTCTCAATTTGAATATCTTTCCAACAAAATTTATTGGTTGCTTGATAAACTAATATGTATTCATGTTCTGTTACAAAGTATCTGTCCGTTTGTCCACCTCCACTTTTCTTTCTCCATATAAATTGTCCACAAAAATTTGATGGCATAAATATACTATCACATAATATTTTTAAATCTGCTTGTTCATTATCATCAATCGAAATGAATATTACTCCATAATCAGATAGTAATTTTTTTGCTATTCTCAGACGACGACTCATAAATGACAACCATTTAGAATGGCGATAAGAATCTTCTTTGTCTACATAGCTATCATTATATATAAAATCATTATTACCTGTATTATATGGGGGATCTATATAGATTATATCAATTTTACCCTCATGCGTATAAGCTAAGGTAGCAAGGGCTTCCAGATTATCTCCTTCAATCAGAATATGGTTTGGTGCATCTTTATCTTCACTGATAATGGTACGTTCCGGCACCTCTGTCAAGATAGGCAGTTCATCACGAAGACGTTCTTCTACGACTTCGGGCTTATCTTCCCATACCAAACCATAAGTTTTATTCTCTCGCAGCAAACCTAACAGGGCACTACGTTCCTTATCGGTCAGTCCTTCTAAAGTGTTGACACGTTTTATAAGATTGGCTCTATCATTACTGTTCATAACATTACTTGGCTTTACTGTTTTTGAATTCTGACTAACTGAACATCGTCACGTGTAGAGTTCAGCAGTTCTTTAATATCTACATCCAGAACACGTGCTATCTCCAACAGTGTTTCTAGTCCGGGTTGTGATGTGTTTGTACACCACTTTGATACCGTGGCAGGGTCCTTGCCCAATTGTTCGGCCAACCATTTGTTGGTCCGCTTCTTCTCCACAAGCACAACCTTGATGCGGTTTATGTCTTTTTCTTTTTCCATAAGGATTTTCTTTCATTCCATGCAAAGATAAGAAAGCCTATCTATTTTTCATCATTTCAATAGGACTATTTGCAATAAGATTTGCGAATTAGTTCAATTATATAGACTAAAAAGATGCAAAGTCGCAAACTATGCTTATTTTTGTAGAAACATTAAACAGAGTTATAATATGACAACTATTTATTTTGACCAATTTGCTATTAGTGGAATGTCTGAACCCACCAATAATTTATGGTATCAAATTCGTAATATTCTATTTGATCTAAAAAGTCAGAATAAAATATGCTGTTGCACTTCTCCAGAAACAATTTTCGAAACATCGCAAAGGCATTGTATGGGTGTGATTGATAACTATGCTATCATTTCAAAGTTATTAGATAATTGTTATCTGAATGATATTAGAACCATTATTTGTCAGCAAATAGCAAAAGATATTAAAGATATTGAATCCAACCCATTCTTATATGTTAATCATAATTTTACTTCGAATGAATTTAATTCTAGCTTGAAAAAAGTTATTCAATATGAATTCGATTCTAAAGATATTCCTTCTTTTCCCATTGAAATGTCTGATAAGCAAATTACATGTTTTGTAAAAATATTGTATGATAATAGGAAAAGAATGTTTTTTAACTCGATTGAATCGTATATTACTGGTAATCAATCAAATGATATCTACGCTGAAATTTGCCGAATTTTGGTGGAGCAGTTTGATTTTACTAAATTTGATTTTCAAACCTTATTAAATAATATTCAATACGGTGACTTTCGTTGCTGTCCTACATTGAGAATTCAAAATCTGTTAGAACCATATATCTTCGTTTCAGAGAAAGAAGTAAAAAACAATATAACTTTTAAGAATGACCTTTTTGATATAAGGAGGATATCATCGGCTATACCATATTGTGATATACTACTTTGCGATAGTAAATGGAAAAACTGTCTTAGAAAATTAAATATAGATGACGAGTATAATATCAAAGTTTTTTCTGCAAAGTCGGTTGATTTGAAAGAATTTGAGAGCTATTTATCCAGTCTGTAAATAGAAAATAAGAAGTAACAATATTATTTTATACGATTGAATTTCCTTAGTCATTACAACATATTCCTATTTTAAGGGGTCTCTAGGAATTTCGCATCAATAATTAAAATATAGATTTAGTCATATTTATCCTTGGGTTTTAAAGAATATCAGTGGTGTATCTGTCTTATATTGCTAATTATATAGGACTTCTGCTGAGCACATTATACAGTTACACGCTGGAGCTTCGACCAACGCCAGAATTCGCTTTATAAAATATTCTGTATTTCTAGCACAATCTGCTTTTTATCCATATCTTTCCTTGGAAGTTTAGTAATATATTATATTGTTTGCGACCTTTTAAAGGTATAAGCATAGAAAAGAAAAAGGAGAGGAAAATCCGAGGGCACTGAAAAAGTTCCCCACTTGTAATAAGTCTCTCCCTAATACACAAAAAATAGATTGTGAATCCTTTTTCTTTGGGTTCCCAATCTATTTTTATTTTTCAGCTTTTGTGCCACCTATGCAGCCATCTATCTTCTTTTTTGATGGTTGTTTGGCTAAAAATGGATTTTCTGCCTGTTTCTGTAGATACTAATTGAAAAGTGCGCCAATATTCCAATTGAAAAGTGCGCCGCCATAGGATAAGTATAATGACCTTTGTATCATCCAAATACAAAGGTAAAATGAAGACTATGGTAGAAAGACAATCAATAATACACATGTATAGAGTATGCGGTTATAGCAAACGGCGTATCTCTCGTGAACTTCATGTCAGCCGTCATACCGTTGACAATATTCTTTCAGAATACGAATCAGCCATCCGTACTGATAATCCGGAAGAGGCTTTGAGTGATTTGCTTACCGTCCAGCCCAAGTATGACAGTTCCAAACGCCGCCCTCGCCGCCTTACACAAGAGATTAAGGACGAGATCGGGTTTTGCCTGAAGAAGAATGCCGTTAAGGTAGCTACGGGGCTTCGCAAGCAGCGCATGCTGAAGAAGGATATCCACCAGTTTCTGTTATCCAAAGGATATACCATCAGTTATGCCACAGTGTGCAGTTATATAAAAAATATAGAGTCATACAAAGAGAAGAAAAAGAGCGAAGCCT
>ENA-OOXM01000651-OOXM01000651.1-human-gut-metagenome-genome-assembly--contig:-NODE-651-length-30847-cov-9.169849_pt1 | contig 30847 bp, 27 predicted proteins | sample MGYA00241589_ERZ501347 | MGnify/ENA primary metagenome ERZ501347 (study PRJEB25962, sample SAMEA2042832) | human gut metagenome | biome: human gut; feature: human-associated habitat; material: faeces...
TGCAAAGATACTATTTTTTGAATGATTTTTCGCATTTCACTTACTTTTGACTATAATATAGAAGGAAAGGTAGTCATTCCCTGCAAGTATGAGTATATAGGTCGTTTTTCTGAAGGATTGGCAGAAGTAAAAATAAAAGTAAAATGGGGATATATCAACAAAGAAGGAAAGATAGTAGTTCCCTGCAAATACGATTTTGTATATGGTTTTTCAGAGGGATTGGCAAGAGTAGAAAAGAACAAAAAATGGGGATATATAAATAAAGAAGGAAAGATGGTTGTTCCTTGCAAATACGATTTTGTATATGATTTTTTAGAGGGATTGGCACAAGTAAAAATGAATGGGAAACGTGGATATATTAACAAGAAAGGCGATGTTGCCATCCCATTCCAATATGATACAGCTTCTTCTTTTCGCAATAACATAGCAGTTGTACAGCAAGGTAGTAATTTTTCGGCTATAGATACACAGGGAATTTCTCTACTTGACATTCCATGTGTTCCAGACATATATGGTATTTATGACTGGTTATAATCTGAATATTGCTGTCCGATAAAATAGCGTAATAATCTAACCCGAAGCCTGATTTAAAAGGGCTTCGGGGTTCTTTTCTATAAAGCAATCCTTACCTATAAAAAGAGCCTAACATAGCGTGTTTTGCAGTTTTCCTATTAATTATATCCTGTTATTTCGGCTTATTTATACAGAGCAGAGATTAATACCACGTTTATTGCAGGCAGGTAAAGCCGGTTTCATAGTTCCGCCGGTTTTTGTGCTGTTATGAATAAATAAAAACAGGTGTGGGAAAGGTGTGTGGAGGATGCTCCACAAGGTCGCTGGTGTATATACAGACAGAGCACGGTAGGAGCCGGGCAGTGCGGTAGCGGTAGCGGCAGTTATGTTTCAGATGTGTTGTTTCCCGTTATGCCGGTATGCGGCGGTGTCGGCATGAGATTGGAACTCACGGTGTGTCTGATTCTCAGTATGAGTTAAACCTATACAGGCGGGCTTTCAGATTGTAACCGGATTTTGAATTTTCAGCCTCAGTTTCCTGTTCTACCCCGAAAAATAAGCGAGTATTTGCGGACTGACTTTCATTTGGACGCAAATACGCGAATTATGAGAAGTTCTTATAATATATTGAATATCAATGATTTGTGTTTAAGAAACGTTTTATCGCATTGCAAAAAGCACCATTTCGGCATGCGAAATAGCCTATTTCAGGAGCCGAAAAGCACCATATCGCACCCCAATATGGGCTTTTTCGCACTGCGAAATAGGCTATATCAGAACGCAAGACTGATTTTTCTTGACTACGTTATGGGGTATATCAAAATACAATATTGTCCGAAATGCCCTTTATTATATACGATTTAACATTTCCTCACTCCTATTTTCCGAAAATATTTTGTCAAAATTATGTCAAGAAAAATTGTAAGTTCGTTCCGCGGGTTTTCCTTTAAAAAAACGTAATAATGCGTGATTATACACGCTGAAAGCATGTGATGCTCTGCCCCACTCACAATTATTGTATATATATACGCGGAAATATTATTTGTCATTATTCGTACAAATGCACAGTCACTTTCCAACCCGAATCCGTCATTATACCGCAGACCTATTCCTGTTTTATAATTATACGTTCGCCTTATGTTTTCCACCATCCCGCCGTTATCACTGCCGACGCTTCGTCTATACACAGTCCGCTACACCTCAGACAAACATTGCAAACATACTGACGTATAACAGTACTAAATACATAGAACTCCTGCCGGCCGGTTGAGTGTTACCCCCCTTTCCATCGTGCGCCATGCGCAAGTCCATTCCCCGCGGAATTGATGTCGGGCCGAAATTTCACAGACCGTAATAGTCAACTCACCTGCCATTTTGGACGTTTGAGCCACATACCAAATCATTTTCACCTCATAAAGCCTAATTTTGTATTTATAACAATAATTATGATATCATGTTTGCAAAGATCGTACATTTTTCAATTCGGAAGAAACTATTTGTGATTCTGACGACCCTGATGCTGCTCATCGGCGGAATATATGCCATGCTCACTCTGCCAATTGACGCAGTACCGGACATAACCAACAACCAAGTACAGATAGTAACAGTATCGCCTACACTGGCACCTCAGGAAGTGGAGCAGTTGATCACTTTCCCAATCGAGGTCGCCATGAGCAACGTAATGAATGTGCAGGAAATACGTTCTGTCTCCCGTTTCGGACTTTCGCTTGTCACCGTCGTGTTCAAGGAAAGCGTACCTACCATGACCGCCAGGCAGCTTGTGAGCGAACAGATTCAGATGGTGGCGGGAGAGATACCTTCGGAGCTTGGCGTTCCTGAGATGATGCCTATCACCACCGGTCTGGGCGAGATTTACCAATATATACTGAAGGTAAAGCCCGGATACGAGTCGCGCTACGATGCCATGGAACTTCGTACTATTCAAGACTGGATTGTGAAACGCCAGTTGTCCGGCATTCCCGGCATTGTAGAGATAAACAGTTTCGGAGGCTATCTGAAACAATATGAGGTATCGGTCGATCCGGATGCACTGTATTCACTCAACATCACCATAAGTGAGGTTTTCGAGGCACTCAGCCGTAACAACCAGAACACCGGAGGCAGTTATATAGAGAAGACCAACCGCGCCTATTATATCCGATCTGAGGGTATGATAGACAATCTTAAAGACATCGAACAGATTGTGATAACAAACCGCGGCGGAATACCTGTACACATAGGCGACATAGGCCGTGTGCGTTTCGGCTCTCCCAAACGCTTCGGAGCGATGACAATAGACGGTAACGGCGAGTGCGTGGGAGGTATCGCCATGATGCTTAAAGGAGCCAACGCCAACATCGTGACCCAGGAGCTTGAGAAGCGTGTGGAGAAAGTACAGAAGATGCTGCCTGAGGGTATCACCATCGAGCCCTATCTTAACCGTTCGCAGCTCGTAAACCGCAACATCTCCACCGTTGTGCGCAACCTTATAGAAGGAGCAGTCATTGTGTTTCTTGTGCTCATATTCTTCCTTGGTAACGTCCGTGCCGGCCTCATCGTAGCCTCAGTCATACCACTGGCCATGCTATTTGCGTTCATTCTGATGCGCATATTCGGCATATCGGCCAATCTGATGAGTCTCGGTACCATAGACTTCGGTATCGTTATGGATGGCTCCATCGTCATTCTCGAAGGCATACTGGCCCATCTTTACAGCAAGAAACTTACGTCCCGCACACTCAGTCAGGAAGAGATGGATAAAGAAGTAGAGAAAGGAGCATCCAACGTAGCACGCAGTGCGACATTCGCAGTGCTCATTATCCTCATTGTGTTCTTTCCAATCCTCACCCTGTCGGGCATTGAAGGCAAATACTTCACCCCCATGGCCAAGACACTTGTGTTCTGTATTATAGGTGCACTACTGCTTTCGCTCACCTATGTACCCACCATGGCATCGCTCTTTCTCAAACGCACTATCAGCAACAAAGTCACTCCAGCCGACCGCTTTTTTGACTGGCTCAACAGGATATACCAGCGTGTTCTGCGTTTCAGTCTGACCCATATGTGGGGTGTCGTTGCCGGTTCTTTTGCAGCACTGGTGCTGAGCATTCTGCTTTTCAGCCGTCTTGGAGCCGAGTTCATCCCTACTCTTGACGAAGGCGACTTTGCCATGCAGATGACCTTGCCGGCCGGCAGTTCTCTCAGTCATAGCATAGAACTGTCGCTTCAGGCAGAGAAAAAGCTCAAGGAGCAATTCCCTGAGATAAAGCATGTGGTTGCAAAGATAGGAACAGCCGAAGTGCCCACCGACCCGATGGCCGTGGAGGATGCCGACGTGATGATTGTAATGAAACCGTTCAACGAATGGACCTCTGCCAAAAGCCGTGCAGAGATGGTGGAAAAAATGAAGGAGTGTCTGTCCTCCATCAAGGGTGCCGAGTTCAACTTCAGCCAGCCTATACAGCTACGTTTCAACGAGCTTATGACCGGAACAAAGGCCGATATAGCCATCAAGCTGTATGGTGAGGACATGGACGTGCTGTATAAGACAGCGCTCGAGGCAGCCAAATATGTGGAGAAAGTGCCCGGAGCATCCGATGTGCTGGTTGAGCAGACCATGGGACTCCCGCAGCTGTTGGTCAAGTATGACCGCGGCAAGATGGCACAATACGGCATCGACATAAAAGAACTGAACGACATCATCCGTACAGCCTACGCAGGCGAGGTGGCCGGAGTGGTATTTGAGAACGAACGCCGATTCGACCTTGTTGTACGTCTTGACCAAGACAAAGTGAAAGACTTCAACATTGACAAACTGTTTGTACGCACCAAGGACAACATACAGCTCCCGCTAAGCGAGGTAGCAAGCATCGACCTTGTAAACGGTCCGCTGCAGATAAACCGCGACGCCACCAAGCGAAGAGTTGTCATCGGAGTGAATGTACGCGACGCGGACATACAGCAGGTGGTAAACGAGATACGCACCCAGCTCGACAACAACATAAAATTGAAGCCGGGATACTATTTTGAGTATGGCGGTCAGTTCGAGAATCTGCAGAACGCCATCAAGACCCTCCTTGTGGTAATACCTATCGCGCTGCTGCTGATACTTCTACTTCTGTTCTTCGCTTTCCGCAGCGTGATCTACTCACTCGTGGTATTCTCCACCGTGCCACTGTCCATCATCGGCGGCATACTCGCCCTGTGGCTACGCGGATTACCATTCAGCATCTCGGCAGGAGTAGGTTTCATCGCCCTCTTCGGAGTAGCCGTATTGAACGGAATACTTATGATAAATCATTTCAATGACCTCAGAACACAAAACAAATATAATATGTGTACCGACCGAATAATATCACGTGGCTGTCCGCATCTGCTGCGCCCGATATTCCTCACAGGTCTGGTTGCGTCGTTAGGCTTCGTGCCTATGGCAATCGCCACCTCTGCCGGAGCTGAAGTTCAGCGTCCGTTGGCAACGGTAGTCATTGGCGGTCTGATTGTCTCAACCATCCTGACACTCATCATCATTCCGGTGTTCTACCGCATTGTAAACGGCACCGCCGCGCGCTTTAACCGGAGAAAGAGCAACAAGAACGGCCTCCGCGCCATAACCGCCATACTTGTAATGATGCTCATCGTGCCCGCCGCAAATGCCCAGCAGCCCATCAGTCTTGATCAGGCCATCAAGACTGCCCTGACCAACAGTCCACGACTGAAGACGGCCACGGCACAGATTGCACAGGCAGCAGCCACCAAGGGCGAAGCATGGGAAGGAGGCGTGGCATCCGTAAGCTACTCATGGGGACAGCTCAACGGAGCCTATCGCAAGGACAACGAGCTGGGCGTGGAAATGTCGCTCGGCTCACTGCTCACCCCGTTCTATAAGAACGCCCTTGCCAACACGCAAGTGTCCAAGAACAAGACCTACCGCGACATCGTGGAAAAGGAAATAACCGCCGAGGTAAAACGTGCGTGGGCATACTACCAATATGCCTACAACCTCAAGGCTCTGTACAGCGGTCAGAAGGAACAGGCGGACAAACTGAGAGAAAGCGCCAACCAACGCTACAGCCATGGCGACATAGACCTGACTGAGAAAAACATGATAACCACACTTGCCGCCGACATGCAGACACGCTGGATGCAGGCATCCGAGGAGTTGGACATGGCTCAGAAACGCTTCACATGGATATGCTACAGCTCCGAACCTGTTGTTCCGGCAGACACGGCTCTTGCCATAATGCAGGAAGTCCCGGCCTCGACAGCGCTGTCAAGCTCTCATCTTCAATATTTCAACGCCCAGGTACAGGAGAAGAAAGACATGCTCAAGATAGAGCGCAGCCGATACTTCCCTGAACTGTCAGTGGGATATGCACTGCAGAAGATATCACCCATGCCAGGCCTGAGCTCATGGATGGTCAAGGTGTCATTCCCCGTAAACATCCTTCCACAACGCAGCCGTACCAAGCAGGCGAACATCAGTTGGCAGACAGCTCAATGGGAAGCATCCGACAACCAGCGACAGCTGAACAATAAGGTGCATGAACTTCAGAGCATGCTCTCGCAGCAATATAAACGTCTTGCCTACTATCGCGATGCCGCCATCAACGAAGCGATGTCTCTTGAACACAGCGCACTCATGAAGCTGAACGAGAACGAGACCGGCATTTACGAGTTCATACAGAGCCTCAACACGGCACGCTCCATCAGACAAGGCTACATAGAGACCGTATATAATTATAATGTAACGTCAATCGAATTGGAGCTTTACACAGAATGACAGTTACGAATAAATAACATCAACCATCTGAAATAAAAAGACAAAACTATGATAAAGAAACACTTGACCATCCTGATGCTCCTCGCTTTCATGGCAGCATCGTGCACATCGTCCTCCCAACAGGACGCCAAAGACAAACAGCCCGCAGAAGCTGAAGTCACAAAAGCAGCAGACAGTGACACGCTTGCCCAGGTAGATGGGACAAGCGGAGCCACCAACGTCGCAAACCCTCCATCGTTCAACGGCACCATAATCACCCCGCCCCAGAATCATGTCAGCATCACACTGAGCATGGGAGGCGCAGTACACAACATCTATGCCCTGCCGGGAAAATACGTGCGTAAGGGACAAACCATCCTCACTCTTGCCAATCCGGAGTTCATAGAGCTGCAACAAAGCTATCTAGACGCGGCAGCCCAGACCGAATATCTGGAGAAAGAATACAACCGTCAGAAAAGACTCGCGCAGAATGAGTCGAGCTCGCAAAAGCGCATGCAGCAAAGCAAGGCCGAGTATCTCTCAATGAAAAGCAAGAAGGCATCTGCCGCCGCAAAGCTCGCACTGCTGGGTATTAAGGCATCATCACTGTCAACGACCGGCATACAACCGCTGCTGAGAATAAAGTCGCCGCAAAACGGATATGTCACAAACATGGACGCCAACATAGGCAAATACTTCGCGCAGGGAGAATCTGTATGCGATGTAATAAACAAGAGCAAGCCAATGCTTCAGCTCACTGCCTATGAGAAGGACCTGAAAAGTCTTACGCCCAACTGCCGTTTCGCCTTCAGGGTAAATGGCTTTGCGGACAAATCGTTCACCGCCCGACTGATATCCATCGACCAGACCGTTGACAACACCAACCGTTCCATCAAGGTTTACGCTCAGATCGACGATGCCGATCCAAGTTTCCGTCCCGGCATGTACGTATCGGCTAAAATTATAGAAAGCAAACCACAATATAAGAAATAAAGGAGCTGTAATCCGAATTTAAATGATTAACTTTACAGCATGAGTTCTCAACACAACCAACGACGAATAGTACTCGCGATAAACGGCATCTCGGTTATTGTGGCATTTCTCATGCACCTGCCCGAGCTCATCGCCCTGTCAGAACCGCAGATGAATCCGGATCTGTTTCCAGGCATCAACTGGCTCAACGTAGGCGACGAGATACTGTTCACATATCTCTCGATATTGCTGCTCTTCATTCTGAACCGTAAAGTCTTTATGTGGGACAGCAATATCCGGGATATAGGTTGGAAGAGCGTCGCCGCCTCGTTTCTCCTGACGCTCGTAGTGTGCAATCTTCTTGGCAACGGCTTCGTGTTCCTGCACAAATACTTGGACGTGCCTGCCATCGATGCCACCCTGCACCACTACCTGCATCCACTGAGAGACATACTTATTGCCTGCGTGGTAACAGGCACCTGCTACCTCTACAACCAGTATCTGAGCAGCCGGCGCATGCTTCTGGAGAACGAACAGCTGCGCACAGAGAATCTACTGAACCAGTATGAGACTCTGAAAAACCAGCTGAACCCGCACATGCTGTTCAACTCGCTCAACACACTCTACTCCCTGATACGCGAATCGCCGCAAAAGGCTCAGACATTCCTGCAGGAGCTGTCACGATTCATGAGATATTCGCTTCACGACAATCTGGCCCACACCGTTACGTTGAACGAGGAAATGGAGTTTGTCCGCTCATACATATACCTGCTTCAGATGCGCTATGAGGATAATCTTCATTTCGACATCAACATCACGAATGAAGCGCTCATAAGACGTATTCCGCCGATGGCTGTGCAAATGTTGGTTGAGAACGCTGTGAAACACAACGAGATAAGCAGCCGCAATCCTCTGACGGTGTATATCAAGGCCGATGCCGACCAGCTCTGCATATCAAACCATCTGCAGCCCAAGCTGTCGGATACCACCGGTACATGTATAGGACTTGCCAACCTGTCAAAACGCTACCGCCTGCTGGTAAACAAAGAGATAACAATTGAAGAAACAGAAAACGAATTTAAAGTAACCTTACCTCTGATATGAGAACATTACTTATTGAAGACGAGAAAGCCGCCTTGAGAAACCTGAAGGCGGCCATGAAGGAGGTGGATGCCGACTTTGAAATTGTCGGTGAGACCGACAGTGTTACCGGTACCATAGAATGGTTTCACTCCCATCCCATGCCGGAACTGGTATTTATGGATATCCATCTGGCCGACGGTTCTGCTTTCGACATATTTGACAAGACGGACATAACCTGTCCCATCATCTTCACCACAGCCTATGACGAATATGCCCTTCAGGCTTTCCGTGTCAATAGCATAGCTTATATCTTAAAGCCCATCAGCAGCACCGACCTGCAGAAAGCTCTTGACAAACTGAAAGTTCTTAACGGATATAATGCCAACAATAATACAAACGAACTGCAGGACATAATACGCAGCCTACGGCGTGAGGAATCATTCAAAACACACTTTCTGATACCTGTAAAGGGCGATAAGTTCATACCGATCAATGTAGAAGACATAATGTATTTCTACATTGAGGAAGGAATAGTAAAAGCCGTAACCAAAAACATAGGAACCGTACGCTTCCAGCAGACTTTGGACGAACTCGCCACAATGCTACACCCGGGAAAATTCTTCAGAGCCAACCGCCAGTACATCATCTCCCGCAAAGCAGTCATAAGCGTAAGCAACTGGTTTGGCGGCCGGCTGAACGTACAGCTTAATCCACCGGCTACAGAAAAGGTACTTATAAGCAAAGCACGTGTAACAGCCTTCAAAGACTGGTTCTAATGCTTACGCTGCCGCTCCTTATATGAAAGGCTGTCAGTACGTACATTAAAAACAGCTGCTTCAGATCCGAACAAGCGTTGTCGCTTTGTGATAAAGGGAGACATATTGTGGCACTTTCAAATTGTAAGCAGATTTTGATTTTCCGGTCCGGGTTTCCTGTTCTACCCCGAAAATTCAGCGAGTATTTGCGGGCAGACTCTCCCTCGGGCGCAAATTCACGAATTATAAGAGGATGATATAAGACATTGAGTGTCAAATATTTATATCCAACAATCGTTTTTTCGAGCCGCAATAAGCACCATTTCAGCATGCGATATTGCCCATATCAGGGGCTGAAATGCTTAATATCACACCATGATATGGACTTCATCAGACCGTGAAACGGGCATTATCAGAACGCCGGATGATTTGTTCCGGAATATGGTATGGGGTATTTCCAAATGCCGTTCGGGCAGAAAGAGCCTTTATTATATGAAATTTGACATCCCCTTACGCCTATTTTCCGAATTTATTTTGTCAAAAAAAAGTCAAGAAAAATCGTAAGTTGATAGCCGGAGTTTTCTTGAAAAGCACTGATATTGTTCTTTAATAACACATATGTCGGAAACATAATAAAAAGGGACAATAAAAGTACTGCCCAACATGGAGAACAGATTTGGGTTAAAGATAATATAGGCGATAAAAAGAAGCCGGTAAATTCCGGCGTAATAAACGCGTTACGTTATAAATTTATGTATTTTATTCTGAAATTGGCTAACGTACCGAACAAGCTGCGGATATCCATCCCCAAGTATTGCGAATCGTTAAGTTCCTCTCCTTCAAATACTTTTCTTCCGGCATACTCGCCCTCGTCTGTGGAATATGAAGAAATACGTATCACCTCTTTAACAATACCATTATAACATCCGAGTATATGAGTAGCAGCCTCAGCTTTGTCGTCGGATATTTTCCAATACATCCGCGTGCAGTCTTTGAGGTCTTTACGATAGTAAGGGCTGGATGTTTCATTCTTTATCATCGCTTCGTACGAATGTTTGATATTTACAAATATCAGTCTGTCGTCATTATTCATCTTCATAATACTTTATATTCTCAAAATGTATTAAACCAATATAATACAGAGTAATCTCCGCATATCGAACTTATAAAATAAAAAAGCGAACCTGCCCTTCATTTCTTCGCATAAAGAGCATGGTCCGCCATTAATGTATTAAAGTCGCTTATCCCTGCGCGTCACAAAATCAACTGAAAGCATATGTAAGGCAACATAAAACGAATACTCATCATATGCCTGTACGACATGCAGCGCGTCGTTTCTGCCGGCAGTCCGGCTGAAGGCTTACGACTTATGGTTTATGCAAATGCCTTTCTGGTACCATTCGTAGAGACGATGAATGCCTTCGTCGATTTCTACCTTATGATGCCATCCGAGGTTGTGCAGCTTTGTAACGTCAGTGAGCTTGCGCGGTGTGCCGTCGGGTTTGGATGCGTCCCAGCGCAGTTCGCCACGGAATCCTATTTCAGCCACCACCTTCTCAGCCACCTCACGTATGGACAGTTCCTTGCCTGTACCCACGTTTATGTGGCAGTTGCGTATCTCCTTATCGCCGGGTTTGTATGTATCCTTGAAGTCAACATTCAGGAGCACGTGTACGCTGGCATCCGCCATCTCCTCACTCCAAAGGAACTCACGCATCGGGCTGCCTGTGCCCCAGAGCGTAACAGCCTCGGGAGTGATGCCATACTTGGCGAGTGTTGCGAGGATTTCCTCGTCTGAACGGCTGCCGTCAACGCCCTCTACCGGACGCAGATTAATGTCCTTGCGCACGGCATCCCAGTTGCCTTCGTTCAGGCACTTTGCCAGATACACCTTGCGTATCATAGCCGGCAGCACGTGGCTGTTCTCCAGATGGAAGTTGTCGTTAGGACCATAGAGGTTGGTAGGCATCACTGCGATGTAGTTGCAACCATACTGCAGAGAGAAGCTCTCACACATCTTCAGTCCCGCAATCTTAGCGATGGCGTACGGCTCGTTGGTGTATTCCAGCTCAGAAGTGAGCAGCGCCTCCTCCTTCATCGGCTGCGGTGCCATGCGCGGATAGATGCATGTACTGCCGAGGAAGAGCAGTTTCTTCACACCGTGGCGATAGCTCTCACCTATCACGTTCTGCTGTATCTGCAGGTTCTTATAGATGAAGTCGGCACGATAGTTGAGGTTGGCCATGATGCCGCCGACATGAGCGGCAGCCAACACAACGGCGTCGGGCTGCTCCTCGTCGAAGAAATGCTTCACGGCTACAGGATCGAGCAGGTCGAGTTCCTTGTGCGATCTGCCAACAAGATTAGTATAACCTCTGCCCATAAGATTGTTCCAGATGGCAGAGCCCACCAGACCATTATGTCCGGCTACATAAATCTTACTGTTTTTGTCCAACATCTTATTAAAATATTATATCCCCAACCGGTCATCAGGACGCATGTACCTTGAGAAGAATAATCTGTCATCAAGAGCGTTTAGCCTTCGTTTCATTTTCCACCAGTGTACCGGCACCAATATGTTACATTCACAGTCAGCCATGCATGCGGAATATGACGCCAAGACATCCGGTATAAAGAAAATACGAATCCCGACGACCGGCAAGAGATTATTATTATTTCACAATACCCTTTTCCAGATACTCGGCAAGGTTAACCTTCACTTCCTCACCGGCACGTTCAACAGCCACCTTGGCCATATCAGCGTCAACCATTATCTTGACAAGCTCCTCGAACGAAGTCTTCGACGGGTTCCATCCCAGTTCATTCTTAGCCTTCGTCGGATCACCCCAGAGGTTGACAACATCAGTAGGACGATAGAAATCCTTTGACACTTCGACGAGCACACGTCCAGTCGCCTTGTCGATGCCTTTCTCGTCCTCACCCTCGCCGACGAACTCGAGTTCTATGCCCACGTGCTTGAACGCGAGATAGCAGAACTCACGTACAGAGTGCTGCACACCGGTAGCGATGACAAAGTCCTCCGGTTTCTCCTGCTGCAGGATGAGCCACATGCACTCCACATAATCCTTGGCATATCCCCAATCTCGCAAAGAAGAAAGGTTACCCAGATACAGCTTGTCCTGCTTGCCCTGAGCTATGCGTGCAGCGGCAAGAGTGATCTTACGTGTAACGAAAGTCTCGCCACGGCGCTCACTCTCGTGGTTGAACAGGATACCTGAGCAACAATACATGTTGTAAGCCTCACGATACTCCTTCACAATCCAGAAACCGTAGAGCTTGGCCACAGCATACGGACTGTAAGGATGGAACGGAGTCTTCTCGTTCTGCGGAACCTCTTCCACCTTACCGTAAAGCTCCGAAGTAGAAGCCTGATATATACGGCAGCTGTCGGTCAGTCCACACTGGCGCACAGCCTCGAGCACACGCAGCACACCCGTTGCGTCAACGTCGGCAGTGAACTCCGGAGAGTCGAAGCTCACCTGCACATGGCTCTGAGCCGCAAGGTTGTATATCTCGGTTGGCTTCACCTTGTTCACCACCTGAATCATACTCATAGAGTCGCTCAGGTCGGCATAGTGAAGATGGAAATGAGGGAGACCCTCCAGATGGGCGATACGCTCACGAAAATCCACCGACGAGCGACGGATTGTGCCGTGCACGTCATAACCTTTTTCCAACAAGAACTCGGCAAGGAACGAACCGTCCTGACCGGTAATACCAGTAATCAATGCTACTTTTCTTTCCATAAATTATATATGTTTTTTAAGTTTATAAATTCCATTATTTTCTATTCCGTGGCGCAGCCTATGGTGAGAACCTCACAGTCGGTCACAGCCTCCATCTCATGCTCCACTCCCGCAGGCACGCTCACGAACTCGTCTGCACCGAACACCTCCGTCTCGTCACCCACGGTTATGCTCATACGTCCGCTCCTTATAAGGAAGAACTCGTCCATCGTCGCATGGCTGTGCCTCTCCGCCTTCTCCCCTTCGACAAACGCCGTCACCGCTATCTGCGTGATTGGCGAAGCCACGTCGTCGTTCTTCACCAGTACACGCTTCATACCGCAACCGTGCGAGGTGGATACGGGAGCGATAGCCTTCACATCAATCTTTCTCATCATTATTCCTTTCCTCCGGCCGCGCCGTCTTTGATGTTACGCAACCGCCATTCGTTCCAATACTTACGATAAAAGAAGTAGAACACCCGATAAGCAATTTCCGAGAAATATTCTTCCGTATAATTGCGCAGGAGTCTCATATTATAACGCTCGCGGCGCACGAACCTGTCCAGCGGTCCATCCGCCTGATGTATTGTTTTAATGTCCTCGTTATACTTGCCGAAGTTCCCGCCCTTCATTATGTTGTCCAACAACATCCTGCCGGCCTTCGCGTCCGGTTCGGCAATCATGAACCTGCCATCCATACCGAGCACCACCTTCAACACATACATCACAGCCCCAGCAAACTTCGTCATGTGGAACTCACGCAATCGTCGCTTTGTCGCCTCACGGTCAAGCTCACGACAACCGCGCGTCAGCAGATAATAATAATCCACTATCTGCCTCATCCCCACACCTTCCTCCAGGAAATGATGCATTATGTGTCCGAGCAACGCAATGACATTCACGTCGTCCGTCGGCGCCGTTATCACGCCCAAGCCCTCCGGCAGCTCCACCCTGTTGGTCATCTGCCGCGGAGCCTCCCGTTTCCAGTAATCCATCATCCGCATGTTGCGCCACGGATTAAGCAGGAACGTAGGGAAGAAATGCACTTCTATTACAGGACTCTTCACCACGCTGAAGTCTATGTGATGATAGCTCACCGTCTCGCGTGGCGACAAGCTGCGCACATACTCAACTATGCGCCTGCGGCCCCCTTCGAGCCATATATCTATGTCGCCGCCCTGCCGTCTCAACGGATGTGGATAATAAGCAGCAGCCACGCCCACGCCCTTGAATATGCACGAGCGGAAGCCCTCCTTGGCAAACCGGCGCTGCACATCCACCGCCTGCATGTTCTGCCTTCGGCTCATCTTCTCTATCTGCACCACCGTCATTGCCCAGCGCATGGCCACCGTCCGCGGAGGTCTTTGCTCATTGTCCAGCGCGTCTATGCCGTCGGCACACACACCAATCAGCGCCTGGCGCACAGCCATGTCAAACACCGCCTGCCACTCCTCCGCTGTCGGTACAGACGAAAGTCTCCGGCGTGTGCCCACAGCCACCTGCAACAGTTCGAAGAATATCCCCGTTACTTCCATTTTGCCGATATGAACTGCGGAACCTTCCACAACATCTTTTCCATCTTGGTCAGCTGCGGACATCTGAAATGATGCGACGAATACACCCTTATGTCCTCGTTCCACATCTTCTTTCTTTTAGCGTTGTCGGTACTGAGTCCGCCCATACGCATCCTCACCACATAACGCCTCATATATTCCACCTTCAGATCATTCTCCAACAGATATCTCACCAACAGATCAGTGTCAGCCGCAATTTTATAACTCTCGTCATAAAGTCCGAGACGCATCATCACGTCACGCCTTATATAACACGTAGGGTGCAACGGCAACCATCCATGGCGCACCTTCCATTTTGCATAGCGTCCGCCAATCCAGTTGCGCACCACCTTGTTTATATTATTCTCATCAACATAAATACCGTCGGCATACACGAAATCCGCTCCCGTCCGTTCGAACACCGCCATGACATCAGACACGACATGCTCGTCATAAACGAAATCGTCCGAGTGCACAAGACCTATCACGTCGCCAGTCGCCACACGTATGCCTTTGTTTATTGCCTCATACATGCCATGGTCCGGTTCGCTTATTATCCTGCCTATACGTCCGCTGTACTCATTTATCACATACAGCGACCCGTCCGTAGAAGCACCGTCCACAACAATATACTCCAGATTGTCATAATCCTGTGCCAGCACGCTCTCTATAGCTCCGCGTATTGTGGCATTACGATTAAAACATGAAGTGATTATAGAAATTTTCATAACAAGATAAAACTAATGTTATTCCTTTATAATTCTTTTCCTTATACACACAGCAGGATTGCCCTGATAAATACAGTTTTCGTCCATATCCTTTGTTGCCACACTGCCTACAGTCAGTATCGACTGCGCGTGAGCCGTGACCCCCGGACACACCGTAGCCTGCGCTCCTATCCACGCACCGTCCTCTATTCTTATCGGCGCATTGCGATAAGGCATCGACGCCACCGTATAGTCATGATTGCCGGTAAGGAGCATCGCCCCCTGCGATATGCAGACATTGCTGCCTATCACCACATTGTCAAGATTGTCTATCCAACAATGCTCACCGAGCCAGCAGTTGTCGCCCACAGTCAGCTTCCAAGGAAACTTCACCGTGACGTTATTCTTTATTACAAGTCCTTTGCCTATTCTTGCACCGAAGGCACGGAGCAGAAAAATCTTTATCCCCATAAACGGATTCCATGAAGCACGCACGAACAGCGCACTCATAAAAAACCATAAGGTCTGCTTTACGAATCCCGCGCCCTTATCGAAATCACCTGTTGAAAATGAAGCAAGATCAACTTTTGCCATATCCTTATCCTAAATATTAAAAACACATCCGGACTATTCCGGCAGTTCATTATACATCCTCACCATATCCTCCGCCATCTTCCTCGACGAATACTTATCCTCGACAAGCTTACGTCCGTTGCGTCCCATACGCTCGATTTCCTCGTCAGACAATGTCAGGAACTTACGCAAAGCCGCAATCAGCGCCTCCGTACCTATCTCAGTCCACCATCCGCAGCCATCTGTCTCCAGCTCCTGCCACGGAGTACCCTTCGTCGTGATGACCGGAGTACCGCAAGCCAGAGCCTCAGCCACTACAATACCGAAGTTCTCGCTGTGTGTAGGCAACACAAACACGTCAGCATGCCTGAACAGCTCCCATTTGCTGTCACCATACACCCCACCCGTGAACTTCACCATATCTCCAACGCCAAGCCGTGCAGCGAGCTGCCGCAACTCGTTGACATAGCTCTCCTCACCCTCGCCGGCTATCTTCACGCAGTAACCCTCCATCTCGTTCTTCAGCGCAGCCACAGCCTCGACAAGGAAGTTTATGCCCTTCTTCACGTGCACCCTTGAAAGAAACAGAATCTCCTTGTTACGCTTCCACGAATGTTTCATCTCCACATTGTCAACGTCAATGCCGTTGGCTATGACGGATATACAGTTGTTATATCCCAGCTTTATCAGATTCTGTTTCTCGCTCTCCGCCGTGGCGTGCAGCCTGTCAGCCTCAACCACCGCACGTTTTTGATAGAGCAGCAGAGCCGGCAGTTTGCGCGTCCAATAATGGCGCGCCATTATCCATGGCTCCAGCATACCGTGAGGACTTAACACTACCTTCACACCCAACTGCTGCGCCCACCTCTGGGCAAACGCACATCCGGGCATCCAACAACAGTTTATGTGCACCACGTCCGGCTTTATCTCCTCTATCAGCGCCTGCCACTCCCGTTTCATCCTGCCGGAAAGCAACCTGCTTATATAATGAACGTGGCAGTTACCCAACTCCACAGGATTCGCCGACCCGTGACTCACCACGTACAGCTCCACCAGTTGTCCGAGCTTCTCGGCGAGCAACTGCATATAAGCCGTAGTGCCGCCCCATGCCCTATCTATTGTAGGAATATAATGTATTACTTTCATTCTGTTTTCTATCTGTTATATATATTAACGTAAGTCCGATACCGGCTGATTATCTTATAAAGCTCCATGCACGTCTTATGACTGCACCGTCCTGTAACAGCCAAACAATATTGTCGTAAATAAAACCGTAACCGGCAATAATATACATCATATACTGTTTCTACCAGACTTCACTGTCCCATTACAACTGCTCTACAACAGAATAAGCTTTCTCCGCCATCTGTGCCGGCGTCAGGCGCGTCCTCACCAGTTCACAGGCGTTGTCCCCGAGCCTGCGTATCTCCTCCGGAGCAATCGTGCTTATCACAGACACGCACTCATCCATGTTCTCGAATATCATGCCATTCTGCGACGCCTTTATATAACTATACTCCACACATTGCTTCGTCTCCTCACTCCGCTTGAATGTGAACACCGGCAATCCGTAAGCCATCGCCTCAACAATAGACAGTCCCACCCATCCCGGTTGGAAATAAATGTCGGCTATGGCAAACAGCTCACGCTTCACGTCGGTGTCATACACCGCGCCGAAGTCATGCACATTATCAAAGCCACTGAAGTCAGGTTTATTACGTCCCGCACCTATTATTATAAATCCAAAATCCTTACTGTCAAGACGCTTCATCGCCTCCACCAGCAAATCCGTGCGCCTATAGTTGGACTCGAAACGCGCGCAGAATATCAACACCGTTTTCTCCTTTATCCCGTATTTCTCCTTAAGCGCACTCTTGTCCCCACGATATGCCAGCATATCGTCAACGCCCGACAACGTATTGTCCAGCGCCACCATCTTTTTCTTCGGGAATACCTTACGCCACATCTCTAGTTCCTTCTGCATATACAGCCACACGCCGTCCGCCAACGCCATCTGCCAGCGTAGCTTCCAGTCCGGCCGGCGTTCCTCCTTCAGATAACGTTTCACAGAAATGCCCTGCCCCCACAATATTATCTTCTTATGGTGCAGGAACTTTGTGAGCAGCAACAGCCACGTCGTGATGTGCGCGAAATGCAGCATCAGCACAATCACGTCATACCGCTTGTCAAACAACACCCGCGGATTATAAAACAAGAAGCCCTTCACCTGTTTGTTGGGAATGAACTTCAGTTTTTCGGTATTTATCTTAAAGCCATTCTTGCGAGTATCGTCAAACGAGTTATAGACATACAAGTCCATCGTCTCACACTTTTGCCTCAACAGATCGAAAAACTCCTCCCTGTAATGAGGCACCTCCGGCTGCAATATGGCAATGCTTTTCTTTTTCATATCCTGATTATTCTCTTTTCTATCTTTACTGTTTCCTTGCCGGCTGTTTAAGATATTCATCATACATCTTCACCAACTGCGTTGCCATAAATTTCTGCCCCGCCTCGTTAAAATGAATCTTGTCATGATACATATTCTCATTCTCTCCGGCTTTCAGTCCTTCCACAAGTCTCACCCTATGAGCTGCAGCCCATTTTATTATCATCTGCCCCATCTCGTTATAACTCCCGGCCTTTATCTCGTCCTGCTCAGCATGAAGATAAATAGCCATCGGAATGTTTTTCTCCCGTGCAATCTCCAGCAACTGGTCAAAACCTTTGTCAAACAAAGCAGACTTCTGTCTCACAGTATTCTTGAATTCAATATTCTTAACCACCTGTTGGTCGGGATCAAGCTTCACCTTTGTTTTCCAAAACATCATCCTTATTCTCGGCACAATATATCTGTCGATAAGCTCCGCCCACGCCAATTTATACTGTCTGTCGGGATATGTCGGCACAACGCCTACCACCGGAACATGTGTCATCACGTCGAATGCATCATGGCTGCTGCACACCAGAATCATCGCGCTGGCACCGAAAGTTCCTTTCTCCTTTAGGTAAGCAGCACAATTGTCCGGCCCCCAGCTTCCGGCTGATATATTCAGCATCTGCGTACCCGTCGCCTCAGAAAACAATGTCGAGGCGAGCGAATCCTGGTCCATCCACGTACCACCGAATATCACAGAGTCGCCAAGTCCCAACACCCTCACCTTCGTAGAGTCCGGCTCACCGTTACGTTGCGAATAAGAATTATAATATATGTGCGCCCCGAACCTATGTCTGTCCTGATTTGGCTGTGCTATATATTCATATTTGTCACTTTCACGATAAAGCAGGGCGTCACAGAAGCCGAATGCAAAACGAAGTATTAGCTCTCCAAAGATAAAAACAAATATTATTATTACAAAATACTTAACAATCTGTCTTTTCATTTCTATAAGCATCTAACATATCCATAAGCTTATCAGAGACTCCACTTCTTGTCTTACGACAGAACATTTTGCCAGAATTCACTAAATTAGAAAAATCTTTATCCGTAAAAACTTTTTGATTACCTTTATACTCAATATAATGTGTATAAGTAGTTTTTTCCAGTCCAGGATATACTCCATCTTCATCAAGAAATAAAGCATTTGCTTTAAACGGAGAATTAAAGACAATTGTTTGTAAGAACAACTCATCTGGAGCCAAAGACGTTCTAAAGTAATTACAAAGCTTTTTATTTACATCCATTTCATGTAAAATATACTTTACACAATCTCTTGTCAAGATCCACCATTGAGATCCTCCCCAGACAGAATATTTCATTTTTCCATCTTTTATATAAACATCCTTTTTTATTGGCAAAACATTCATAATTCTCATCAATGCTCCAATAACTAACCTATTTAATGTTTTATTAGGAAGCAATATATCACGGAAATGATAAGTCTTTATCCTTTGAGGTATCTTTCTTGGAGTTTTTATTATAGAAAGATTGTACGCCTTCATATATTCCTTCTTTGGATTATTGATAAAATCAGTCTCTATTTTAGAATTTGGCCATATAGGATAATCCAAACCTGAGAGCAATATAAACCGATCGTATTTAACGCTATCACTTAATGAATCCCTTATTAATTCTCTTTCCGCAATACACATAGAATATCCACCCCAACTTACCTTTACCCTATTTTTAATAAAATGAACATTCTTCATGTCACTACAATAGGTTTGAAAGGGGCTTAACTCAACCTTTTTATCAATATGAATAAAGAAATATGCATTTCTCGTCTGTAATGACATAATAAGTCGTTTTAACTTCTGTGGATCATCATGGGCTAAAATTAAATATGCTATTTTCATTAATTGATAATTTACAAACTTGTTACACCCAAAAACCTGTTAAGTATAATAATCATTCTCTTTAAAAGAATTGCTAGAAAAAAAACTGTACATAAATATATTATGGTTAATATATAACCATTAATAAAGAATACGCTTTTAATAGCATTGATAATACCTAATATAGGAACATGTACTAAATACATTTCAAAAGATATTGAACCTAAAAATATCCATATTTTTGAACGAAATAATTTATTTAATATTGTTCCTTCCAAGAATAACGACATTAATAATATGGGTAGAAATATTAAGCAATAACTATCATCGTTCTCATTCACAAATATTTGCCTTAAAAATAAAATAAGACTAATTATTGATGCTACGCTCCATAAATATAAAAATCGAGTCATCGATTCTTTCTTCTTAATAAAAACTGCCATACATAAAACACCCAAAGACATATCACACAAACCTCTTAAAAGAGGAAGTGATATCAACGCGGATTGCGCAAAAGACTCTATATGATTTTCTTTATTAAATTTAAACAAAAAACTAAATCCTAAAATAACCAATAATGGCATAATCACATGAAGCGAAAGTCTTTTATCATATTTAAGGAAAGAATATATTAATCCCCCGCCAACTATTAAAACACAAATATACCATAATGCCCAGTTACGTCCATCCATAATCCAACATTCTGTAACATCAACATTTCTGAGATAAATCGTTCAATTGTTTCGACAGAAAGTGTCAAACTACCAGTAAACAATTGACAGATATAAAGAAAAAACATAAAAAACATATTCAGGGAAGAAACGGAAAAACTTTTTTAATGTATAATCCACCGAATTCAAAGCATTCTCTTTGATTGAAGACTTATACAACAACATTCCAGATAATATAAAAAAGAAGTCTACTCCTAGATATCCACGTTGTAAGATACCGCAATGCCCGTCAAAATGCCAGATACAAATAAAACATATAATAATAAAACGAAAAGCCTCAATGGATAAATTCTTATTTGTTTTTATCATTTCTGAGAATTATTTATAAGTTCACTTACCTTATCTATTATATCTTTATTCTTAGAAGAAAATTTTCTTGCAAAAAAACATTCTGAGTTCTTCAACCTATCATAATCATTTATTGTAATAGTCAACGGATGCCATCCTTGGAAAATAATTTCTCTCATGGCAGACCGATAACAGTTATCTATATCATAGATGTTATATCTAAATCTAGAATTCCATAAAATGGTTTGTATAAAGATTTCATCACCACATAAAACATGATGAAAGTGTTTAATGATCCATTTTTTCTTTTGCATCAGATAATCTACAAAATCATTCGTAACACTTATCCAATTACAACCTTTTTGTAAAATCATGTTATCGTAATTACGTTTGATTCCAATCAATCTCTGAATTTTGTATAAGATACCCTGTAATCTCGTGATACGAAAGAATAAGTTCGGCTTTGCAAAATTTGAAACAAAGAAATGATAATAACGCGTCTTACGTTCAATATCCTGATAAGAGAAGCTGTCTGTAAGAAATCCAACGAATTGAGTTCCACAATGTTTTCTACAGAATTCATGAATGTAGTTTTGGGATTTTATTGGTAAACAAACACCTGAAAGGAGATGATAATACATATAAGGTCCATTTTTCCATGCACTCTCAAATAATATCAGTTCTGCTTTAATCTGATTTTCGTGTCCCCAATAAATTTTCACTCCATCACAATAATATAAATTACTTTTCTTTGTATGTAACTGATAATACTCTTTGTCCTTAACCTTTTTATCTATTAAAAGGTATATATCATTACGCTCATCATCAATAAAAGATATCAGCTTTCTCAAAACATATATTTCATTATGAGCAATAATCAAATATGCATGTTTCATAATAAAAACTCTGTATTTATTTTCTTAATACATTAATTGAGGGTTTCTCTTACTAAAATCCTTATGCTCAATCATAACACCAACAATCAACCATATAACCATACAAAGATACCAACCACCTTGGAAAAGATATCCCTCAAATATAGAATGGAATACCATAAATACAAAAACACAATAGATTAAAACTGTCGTTGAATTATTACCGACCCTTTTAGGTAACATAATTGCATAAAACCAAATAACGGCTAAGAACAAAATGCCAATGATACCCGTTTGTGCCAAAACACTGATATAACCTCCGCCGGATTCATTACGTCCCACTTCTTTTGAAAGTCCTACTCCGTGAGCGGCAAATCCAATTCCAAGAATTGGTGACGATTTAAACTCAGCCATTCGTTGCGCCCATAATTCATCACGCGATGTTCCTTCAGTTGTTATTTCAAAAGCATTTTTCTTTTGTAACATAGCACCTGAATTTTCAATTATTACAGGTGAAAACAAAATTACAACACCAACAACTATTACAATATTTCGCATCAATATTGAAACTTTTTTGGAATTTATCAATACAACTAACAGAGAGCCTCCTAAAGATAATACAAAAGCAGACCTTGATCCGGATATTGCTATTATGTAATATGATATTAATGCCATAGCCAAACAGCACAGTCTCCACCATATATTTGATACCGTTTTACTAAATACCAAACTTACAAAAAACAATGAACTTATAGCTCCTGCAGCACTAGTCCACATAGGATGTGTGCAAAAACCTGCAAATTCCTGAACACGCCCCATAGCTTCCATATATTCATCCAATTCTATTTGATTAATACCAGCAATTTTCGCATAAAAATTTGCCAATGTTGCTATTCCAAAACCGATAAATATATTTCTTAACAACTTTAATTTATAATTATGCCACTTGATGGATTTCCTTGGCGCCCAGATAAAAAGAATAAATGAAAATATCAACAATCTTAGATCCAACACCATTCCCAATATTGTAGAAAACCATATATATGCAATAAACACATAAAATAGATAAGTCTTACCATAAGATTTTTCATTATATCTTATGAACTTAATTAATATGAAAACAAATGAAATATAATATAATATACCAGGAAATTCTCGTGGAAATAAGTTTGTAAACAATAAAAAAGAGACAAACAACTCATATTTATTGTTTAATATATATCTTTTAATTGATCCTATCATACGAAATATCTTTTTATATCCATTAATTTATTCTCAAAAGTCATAGTCTTGCAGGAATCTACAATCTCATATCGCAAATTAGGAAAATTCTTTATTTTTTCAATTACATCATTAAATGCGACAGAAAATCCATCAGCATTTTCAAAGCTGTAAAGATAACCTTTTTTCTTAAAATAGGTATATCCTCTTGCACTTATTTTATGAGCAATTATAGGCAATCCACATCTCAGACCATCCATAATTCTTATCTTTATGCCACCACCGAGTCGGGCCGGACACACAAATATATCACATTCATTTATTATTTTTAGAATATCCTTAGGATTGGCTATTACTGTAACATTCTTATATTTGCTTACCTTATCAATTAATGCAGCAGGAGGATTTTTCCCTGTTAAAACAATATCAACATATTCTGGAAGCACAGGATATAATTCGTCAAGGAAATAATTTATCCCATCCAAATTCTGCACATTCCCCATCGTACCACTTATAACAATCTTCGGGTTCTCCTTATCAAATAGTCTGTCATCCTCCACATTTATCTTTTCACCTTTTCTTAGGAAACATCCACCGACAATACTCTTTGTTTCCGAACTTCCATACAGTTTCTTAAAAGTGGCTTCATCCTCTTCCGTCAGGAATATATTATAATCACATTCCTTATACGAATGTCTTTCATTCCTTCTAACCACAGGCAATAATAGCAGATTCTTTATCTTGCTGTTATTATCACGAAAATACTCCTGCTCACAATTATGATTCAGAACTATTGTTTTTATTCCTGCCTTTCTGCAATCATCTACAAGCGAGCCTGCAATACTGTTATGATCGAATATACAATAATCATAATCATTCTCCGCAATCATCCGCTTTGCTACACCGTTATGCCTGTGCAATACACCGGTCAGTGGTGACATATATTTCTCAAATCTCGTGCGTGGAGCGACCGGAATGAATCTGCAATTAGCGAAATCTTTTTGTTTGACATCTTTCAGGTATTCTTCACATATAAGCACATCAAAATGCATATCCTTGAATATCTCTGCGAAAAGCTCCAGATAGTTACGGCAGGCATAACAACCGCCACCAATTCCCCATGGATTATGTTTTAGGATATATAATATTTTCGCCATTACAACTTCATTATGAGATCAGCCAATTTCTTTTGTAATACCATCTTACGGTATCCCAATGTTTTTTTCTTAGGATTAGTAACATCCCGAAGGGTTTGTCCTTTAGCTTTTGGATTCCAACTTTGAGCTACACGATGAATACAAACAACATCTTTCATAGAAGTGTATCCCGGCTGGTCAAACCACTGATAAGGATACACATGCACTCCATTGCTCAGAACCTGTAACTTGTTCACACTATTACGCGAATCGAATCCATAATTCTCCGCCAGTCTCATCTGCACCATTGGTATTATGGTCATGTCATAGCGCAGTTCCTGAGGCAGTTTCTCGTTATGCGAACGTATAAAGTGCCTGTGCTCATAATACTCAAGACACTCCTTTATAAACGGATGTTCCTTCTCCGCCCCAAAACAATGAGACGTCAATGTAACAAAATCTTCCTTTCCCGTCTCATGGTGTACATAATACTCACGTCCGATAAACATTCCGTCATTCAGGAACGGATCAAACGATTTGAACATATCAATGTCCGTATCGAGCCATATTCCACCATAATGATATACAGCATATAGCCTTACAAAATCTGCGGCAAACGCCCATTTCCTTACACTCACAGCCTCGTTTGCGAACACATTATTACATTCCACCAGCTTCTTGGCGTCCCATAACATAAACTCATAATCCGGCAAGACCTTCTTCCATGTGTCCATACACTCTTTCAGAAATTCCGGATACGGCTCGCCACTAAACCATGAATAATGTATAAGTTTCGGTATCATAATTTAATTTAGTCTCCTAATCTTTAAATAAATCTTGTTCAATAAGAAATATAAAGTAATATTAAAGCTTGCAATATAAATTTTTGGAGTATTAAAACGATGAAATCCTATTTTTTTATACTTTAATCTTAATGTACACAATTCACTTTTTATTTTCTTTTTATTTAGATTTTTTATCTTAGATGATGCATATAACAAGCTCCGAACCATTATCAGCACCCTCTTTTGTAACCAATCTTCCACAGATATATCATTTGAGATAATATAATTGTATATATTGTTCAATACAATAAATGTATCAGATACAATTCGTTTTTCCGTATCAGAATTATGCATTGCAGAACCGGAACGCTGTCTATAAACATATGCTTCTATTGGTATCTGTATTGGATAAGAACATTTCATCATACATTTAAGTTGAAACTCTTGATCCTCTGCAACTTTTATTCCTCGTGTAAATCTTATTTTATTATCTTCTATTAATGCTCTCTTAAATAAGATACGTGGATTATGAAAACATACATTTCGTAAAAAGAAATCATTCTTGTCTTTATTTAGATATTCTTTTACATCTGTGCCACTGCGATACACTCCTTCTGTAAAATAAAGCATACCCATTTGGATTAAATCGCAATCTACATATTGATTTATATATGACAATATTATTGATATAGAATCGTCTTTTATAAAATCATCGCCATCTACAAACCATATCCATTTTCCTCGTGCGACATCCAGTCCTGCATTACGAGCTGTAGAAACACCACCGTTCTTCTTATGTATCACCCGTACACGTTCATCTTTCTCTGCATATTCATCACATATTACTGGGCAACCATCAAGGCTTCCATCATCCACAAGTATCAGTTCCCAATCGCCTTTCTGACAGATGATACTTTCAATACATTCCCTAAGATATTTTTCAATTTTATAAACGGGAACTATTATTGATATATAGGGATAATTCATATTTATACAATTCTATTAATTTTTAGAATAATACATTATTCGGTTCCTCTATTACACTTATATCTTTACGTAAGGTCGTTTTACGTTCTACTTTATACAAGCCCATTCTTTCCAAAAAAAGTTTCAACTTCTGTTTCTTAGATAGATGCTGTACCTTATGAGTCAACTTTAATTCCGACCACGGTGTCATAGCTCTATACTTATAATAAAGCTCTTTATACGGATTGATACATTCATAGTGCCAAGGTTTTTGCGGCATACAGAAATGAATAATCGTCGGAAGCTTGCAAGCCTCGATTATCTCAGGATAATACTTTCTGTCCAAATATAGCCAATCTTCTGTATATAAATAATATTCAAGCAGGTTATATTTAAACGGCAACATCTTTATCTGCCCATGATATATCTTATTAATAAGATCCTGGTCATGATTTTTCAACTTAGCAGATTCTTTTCTGGCAATACTTATCGATTTTTCAAAAATATTATCCAGTCGCCATCTTTCCAAATTTATCAACAATACGCCTGCATTAACATAACCATCAGACAATGGATAATTCAATCTGTTATATAAACGAATGCTGTCATTTATTCTATCTCTAACTCCAGCACAAGCATAACCCGATATATCGACATCCCATAAATCTTTTAACGACTGATTTACAATGACATCACAATCTAAATATAAAATTTTTTTTATATCAGAAAGCAAAGATGGCATTGCAAGACGAAAATATGTTGAAATGTTTATATATGCATCCTTTATAGGAAAATCTTTAAATGAAGAAATATCAATATTATAAAAGATAACAGATGTATTTTTATACGAAGACAACCAACTTTGTAATTTCTGTTTATTTTCATTAGTTATTCCGTCAGATAACAAATGAAACGTTATTTCCTCATTCTGGTTGTTATATATTATAGAGGCAATAACTACAGAACAATATTGAACATAATTATTGTCTAAACAGAAGGCAATGTGCATAATCTAGTTATTCTCAATAAAATCTTTCACCGTCTTTACCAAATTATCACGGAGTTCCACCCAAGAATTTTTATTTTGAGGTGTATTTTCAATTTCAAATTTTCCAACAACATCAAAACACGGCTTAAGATGTCCTTTTTCCCATTTTAAAACATTGAACAATTCTTTTAGACCACCCAATCTACATGAACTTTGGAAATTATTATTTCCATCTATGTATATAACTGGTGTTTCCAAGCCTAAACAAGGTAAAGCACAATGTATCCTCGATGTTACTACAAGCTTTGCTCTTGCGTATTTTTTTACCAATCTTTCAGCTTCATTAAGTAGTAATTCATCAGAAGGAAATTTATCTGAGAATTCAATACTTTCATGTGTTATATATTCTGCGTTCATAATTGTATCATAAGAAAAATATCTAGAATATTCTCGAAAGAACGTAACAATACGAAGATATTTCCTAATACCTTTCAATCCTATTTCAATATTTGATGATAACTTATCTATATCTTTTTTATGCAGAATATAATACGGCAAATTTTTTAATAATTTCAATTTATTCCATTTTACAGAAATAACAGGATCCACAAAATAACATTTATTTTCCTTTTCCTTAGTATAATAGTTTTTTCCTAATGTAAGAGTCATACATCCAGAAAAATAGGCTTTAATATTATACTTTAATAATAAATCCCTTGTATAAAAATCCCTACAACCTATAGGGCCATTACTTTTTAAATAGTCTATACCCGCCTTTGAGAGCATTTTCCCTTGAGTATAAGTATTTATATGAAATGCTACAAACAATGGTACAATACTATTAGAAGGTGGCCAATTCTCAGGTTTGTGCATAAACCATCCATTCATTATTACCTTCGTTTCTTCACCAGAATATGTATTAAGTTCTTCTCTTGAAATAAATCCATCTATATGAGGAAGAAACTGTGATGATGCCAACGCCTGTATATAATCACCTATATTTATATTAAACCCAGCCGTATTAACTGATAGTAATTTATATTTCATATCATTCTCCTATTATGAATTTATAATTTGTTTGTTTTATATAATCTGTTATTTTATAAGCTACATACCCCCAAAGGAACAAGTTTATAGTTAAGACATAAACTGGCATCAAATTATTTGCATAGGTAAATGTTATATAGATGAGTGGTGAATGAAATAAATAAATTCCAAAAGAATTTTTACTTATTTTTTGCAAAAATATTGAAGTTTCAAATTTATAATATTTTGTATGATAAAATAATATTATTATCATCGTTGATAAAACTGTTATAACAGTAGCAGAAGGTGTATTAATACCTATTATTAATAATATTATTATACATATTGGTGTCATCCAAGTATATTTTATATTAAAATTATATTTATGTATAAAATATCCTAAATAAAAATAGTATTGATAATAAAATATCAAATTCATATAAAAAACATAACTATAATGATTTAATACAAAAGATATCAGTAATAAGATTAAATCAAAATATTTATTATTTCTCAACTTGATTTTAAATAAAATTTTATACAATACAAATATAAGAAACAATGTTGGCAGATACCATAAATGTCCATTATTTTTAAATAACAACTGATCTTTAATTATTCCTATTATATTATCATATCCAGGAACATGTAATAATAACTTTATAGGATCCATCCATAAAAAACATATAATAAAATATGGAAACATTATTCTTTTCAGTTTCTTTTTTAGAAATATATGCAAAGATTCTTCTTTAAGAACAGAAAAATAGAATAAGAATCCTGATAATGAAAAAAATAACGGCATTTGATATAAATTTATTATTTTCTTTACTATCCTTAAAAAATCAGAATGATAACCAGGAGTATATAATCCCCAAGAAGGATCATATAATATTATGCTATGACCAAATACAACTGTAATTATTGCAATTGCCCTTATAACGGATATTTTATTTAAATACATAAAGTTAATAGTTTCTTATATGTTCTTGTTCCTTTTAATCCAAACACTTTTCATAAATATATCCAACAATAAATAATATCTCTTTTGTAAAAGGAATAATATAATAGAATTTCCACTTAAATTCCTTTTTATATCTTCATTTTTATTATATTCTTTACTTATTATCTTAAGAAATGATATTCTCTCTTTTATTGAATAATCATCATATTTTAGATTTAAATACAATGCTTTTACAATTCTCAATATTTGTCCATTATTTAATAATATACATTGTTCTTTCAGGCCATATCTATTCTTTAGCTTTAAATTTAAAGTATTTATTTTCTTATATATATATAATTCTTTTTCCCAACTTTGAAACTTCATATTCAGCCCTGCCTCATGTCCACTTTCATACACATATTTCCCTTTATCCAAATATATGATACTTTTTATATGTTGAAAATAATCCAAAATAAAATATGTATCCTCACCATGTGAAACATACTCATCAAATCTAATATGATTATGATCTATTATTGATTTTTTAAACGCTGATGTCCATACAATAATAACGTATGTAATATATTTATAATCAATATAATTCACTTTTCTGAAACAATATTTATCATCTGCTGGAACTATGCCACTCTCTGTTATCATATCTGGGAGTTCTTTCGCATAATTAGCAAATATACTCAGTCTGTCAGAAAAAATATAATCATCACTATCTACAAAAATTATATATTTACCACACGCCTCATCTATTCCTTTATTCCTTGCAGAACTTACTCCTCCGTTCTTTTTATGAAATACTTTTATTCTATAATCCTTTTTCGCATAGTCATCACATATTATACCTGAATCATCCGTACTGCCATCATCTACTAATAATAATTCAAAGTCTCCATACGATTGAGACAATATACTATCTATACAGCGCTTCAGATACTGAGAAACATTATAGACAGGGACTATTACTGAAAAAAAAGGAGAATTATCCATAATAGTAATTTTAGAATAAATAACCTAATATATTTTACCAGTCCAAAATGACAGACTTAATTTAAACTAAACTTTTGTTTTACAATATTACTAAATTTCACAGCACCCTTTTCTGACAAATGACTGGAATTATAAAAATCGTCAATTAAAAATCGGTTGTCAAACAAATAGTTTTTATATTCAATTTCAGGATATATTTTTTTCATAGAAGAAACAACCTTGGAGAACTCTAACAGTCCACGTTTTGTCAATTTTGACTGATAATTTTTATATGCAGGTGGAGTAACAACAATCAATCTAATGCCTTTATCCTTGCATAATTGTGCTATATTATTAATATTATACATACCACCTTTCAATTTATCTTTTACAGACTCATCATCATAATTATATTCAGTGGGTAATGTCTGATTCATATTTGCAAAATTATAAGGGCCATTAGAATGGAATCCTAAACTATCACATCTCGTCAATGTTTTCAAATCACTAGTGAAAAAACGTTTTGCAAATTCATATTTTGAATTAAATGTTTCTGGCAAAAAAATAAAAGACCATTTTCCACATCCTATATCCATATACTTATAATACATACACCTATATGTATTTTCCATTCCTTTTCTACCATTGAAAATATCCGATATTGTAACATTTTGTCCTTTATTATATTGAAAATTATACGATAATGGCCATATTACACATTTAATATTATGAAGTACTGGAAGGTATCTTTTTAATAATTCCGAATCATAATAATTAGATCTTCCTTCTATAGCAAAATTAAATATACTATCGCCTATCAAAGAAGGAATCAAACTTTGTTCTAATTGAGAATGTCCCATGATAAGTATCTTAATTTTAACGTGAGTTCGACGAATTCAAAACAAAGCGAGCTGTGTGTCAAGAGTTCTCGTAACATTGATACACGGCTTTTTCGGAAAGCAACAGT
>ENA-OOXM01000655-OOXM01000655.1-human-gut-metagenome-genome-assembly--contig:-NODE-655-length-30720-cov-3.639556_pt1 | contig 30720 bp, 29 predicted proteins | sample MGYA00241589_ERZ501347 | MGnify/ENA primary metagenome ERZ501347 (study PRJEB25962, sample SAMEA2042832) | human gut metagenome | biome: human gut; feature: human-associated habitat; material: faeces...
TAAGACAGGTGCACTTATTTCTGTACCAATGAAGATTGCTGGACTTATTGCGAAAGAAGAAGATGCAAACGCATTAGAAGATATTGGATTCAAGCTTGGTCTTGCATTCCAGATTCAGGATGATATTCTAGATGTTACAAGTACAACTGAAACATTAGGTAAAAGAGTAGGTAGTGATATTACAAATCATAAGTCTACATATGTTTCATTACTTGGTTTAGAAGAATCACAAAAGCGTGTAGAAGATTTATTTGAAGAATGCTTAGCTAATGTGTATGGTTTACAACTTAACCATGGATTGATGATTGAATTATTCCAAATTATTATGAAAAGAGTGAATTAAATGGAAATTAAGAAGATTGAGAATCCTCGATTCTTGAAACAATTGAATATTACAGAATTAAATCAATTATCACAGGACATAAGGGATTTTTTAATCGAAAATATTTCTCAGACTGGCGGTCATTTCTCTAGTAATCTTGGTATTGTGGAATTGACTGTTGCTCTTCATTACGTATTTGATTCACCTGATGATAAATTTCTTTTTGACGTTGGACATCAGTCTTATGTTCATAAGATTTTTACTGGTAGAGCGTCGCAGTTTCCTATGTTAAAGAAATATGGTGGATTATGTGGCTTCCAGAATCGTCAGGAAAGTATTTACGATCCTTGGGAAGCGGGTCATTCTTCTACAGCTATATCAGGAGCAACAGGTCTGGCTCTTGCCCGAGATCTTAAAAAAGAAAAATTTGAAGTAGTAAGCGTGATTGGTGATGCTGCTTTAATGAGTGGAGAATCTTTAGAAGCACTCAATTTTCTTGGTGGTATAGATACAAAGGTTATTGTGATACTAAACGATAATAATATGTCTATTTCACGTAATGTAGGTGGATTATCTAATTTTTTATCTGAGCTTGGTATACTGCAAAGTTCTTTTAGTTTTTTGCATTTTTGAGTTCCTTTAAAAGTTCTATCTTTTAATATGTTTTCAAATTCTGAGATAGATGGACATTCTAAATTAATTTCCAGCTCGTCCAATAAGCAGTTTTTAAATTCATTAAATGTATTTTCAAATGATGTTACGGATTCTATATTACCATTAAAGAGAAAGTGACCTCTGTTTTTCATAATATGATGAATAGCAAGGTATACCAATCGAGCATCATGCTTTTCTTTATTTTTTATTAAATCAGCTCTTAAATGATAAATAGTTTTATAGTTATTATGATAATTTCTATCATTAAAATTTTTATCATTAAATAGAGAATATATTTGTTTTTCCTCTTTATCTTCTGACCATAAACTACTATCTCTAAGTCTTATAAAAAAGTTTGGGTCTAATTTACAAATTTCTTTGCAAAACAATTCTTGAAGTAAGTTTATTCTTTGTTTTTTTCTCTCATTTCTTCTTCGTAAAGCACGAAAAGTACGCCTTTCCTGTGCAGTATTAGCTCCGTCAAATAGTCGTATACCCCATAGAGATTTGCCTTTTTTCCTTATAACATTGTATTGGTTATCAGTTACTGCCCAACCTACAGAGTCTGTACCAGCATCAATTCCTAATAATTTCCGACTTCCATATAAAAACCTCCTACATTTTATACTTGACAAAATAATTAAATTGTTATACACTATAGGTGTCTCAAATGTTTACTACCATATGAGATTACACTACAAAGTTCAAATAAAAATTTATTCTAATTCTTTTGTTGCATTGTGCAAAATTTAATATTTATTTGAATAAAGGGAAACAGTATATTCTGTTTCTTTTTTTATTAACGGCAAAATAAATCTCAACAGTTTTGAAAAGTCTGACCGTACGGAATAAAAAACGGAAAAATGGAGTAATACCGAATACTTGATACATTTGCGCCCTCTGAGCGGAGAGGGTGCATTTTGGGTCAGAGGGTGCATTTTTTGTGCTGTCTCTATGTACCCATGAAAATGGACAGTCTGCGAGGTGCAAAATCCCATGTTGTGGACAAGAGCAATCAACTAATAGGAGCTGATTTCTACTGTTTTGCTATTCTCTTTGCGGGTAAAGCAGTATCATAGAATCAATGAATATAAATGGCTGATTTTATTATCCAACAAACAGCCCCATCAGATAGTTTTACCCATACCCAATCGTAATCATCTTTGTTTACAACAACAGTATCAACAAGTTCTACAGTTGTTCCTGTTTCAAGTAGGCGGATAACTCTCCCCGAGATTCCTGGCTCTTCTCTAAGACGCACGCTTTGGGTGAGGATGTATTGATTATAAACAGGTGAAGTTGTTTCTTGGGGCGGGCTTACGGTGCTTTGCTCCGGAGAGGTGCTTGGATTTGGTTCATCACTAGGAGAAGGGGACGTCGTAGGGATTAATATGCCGTTCCTATACCTAGCCGTTTCAATGTGGTTATCGTCATCCAAATCCACTATAGTAAACTCACCATTTTTTAAGCCCATATTAAACAGCCCAATATAGTATTTATCGCCAATTAGCTGCATTCCAAATCCATCGGGAATTCCCGCGGTTACTGGACCCCAATAATAGCTTCCGTCGCTGAGGATGATATAAGGTTCCGTAGTCTGATCTGGTGTTTCTGTCGGCAATGAGGTTGGAACACTTGTTGGTTCAATCGAGGGGGTAACAGATGGAGCAACCGTGTCCTTTGCATTGTCTTTAGTATTCAACTCGGAAGACAATTCACAGACTTCATCTTCAAGTGATTTGATCTGCGAGTTTAGATTGCTGATTTTTTTCGAAGATAAAGCGCCTTTAAGAATTATGCCCATCAATAAACCAACAACCAAACATAACAACAACGGGAATAAGCGTGTTAACACCCTTGGAATGCGAAGCCTTTTATTGCTTTTTACGCCTTTCTTGTTAAAGGCTTTTTTGATGGAAACGTGGCCTGAAGAGCTCGTTTTAATCGGTTTATTAGATTTAGAATTATTCTGCCGATTTCCAGCCGTTATCGGGGGAAGGTTGAGCTCAGCAGATGATGCTGACATTGAGGATTTTTCCTTTATTGTTGAGGAGTCATTATGTGAATCGGCAGTTGATATTTTCGCTGCGGGAGGGTTCGACGATGGTTTTTGAACCGGATTAACTATCTGTGATTGAGGAGTAGTTTCACTTTTGATAGGCGGCAACCCAACTATACGGCGTTCTTCATCTGGCTCCTTGTTTATTTTTGAAAAGAATGCGTCTTTGCCGCCATGTTCTCTGAAACGAATATTTTGATACAGAATAGAGAAATCCTTGCGGCACTTATGGCAGTATGTTTCTTGGAGATAGTTTCTCGCGCCGCAACTGCAAAGCCATGTTGGATCCTCAGGCATTTCCACGGGGTAATCAATTCTGCTTAGGATAGCAATACTGATATCATCATCGTAGGAAGACTCCGGAACATCTGTTAGCTTTGCAAGACGATTTTGAATGATGATCTTTGAGTCTTTCTCACCTTTGGATACACTTACGGCGTTAAAATAGAGGCCTGCTATCCTTTGAACATGTCTGGAGCCCTTTAGGTAGAGTTCATTATCAAGACCATCAGATGTTAGAATGAAACCAATTATATCTTCATCCTCAATTTTGAACGAAATCAAATTCAGATTGTGGAAAGCCTCCGAGTCTAGAACGGCATTTGTGCCGTTTGCGGAGTGATCGCTGTCGCTGATTACAATTGAGTCGGTTTTGCGCAAGATTATCGCCGCACTGTCGCCCAGTCTTCCAACCGTAGCTAGGTTTCCAAGCTTATCGATGACCACAAATACTAATGTGCAGTCACAAGCGGTATAGTCTATATTTCTTGAATCAGCCTCCGCTTTGATCGCGTCTGCAACAGTCTCGATGATGTATTCCTCAATGCCGGCATCATTGTTAATGATTTTTTCTAACAGTGTGTGGGGGAAGCCGCATAAAGTTTGAGTCGCTATTTCCGCCGCTAGTTCAGAGTGAGAAAGCGACCCTAACCCATCAGCCAAAGCGGCAACAATCCATTGTTCATCTTCTCGGATGCGCACATCATCCTGGCAGCAGGTATTATTCTGTTTGTGGGAAGTTCCTATTTGCTTTATGGAAAATGTTTTCCACATACACGTTACCTCCATTCTTAGATACCGGATAAGTCTTCAAGCAGTTGATTGATGTTAGTCTTGATAACTTCTACTGCTTTTTGCGGATTTGTATTAAAGCTAACGAAAGCGCTGCTAATAATCAGCTCGAACACTTCATAAAAGGTTCTTGCTTTTTCTGTACCGTTTCCCTTGATATGGAAAAACCCGTTTGCAAACATACTAGAGTATTTGTTCAGTATATCGGGATTGATTCTGCTCCCAACACCGATAACGAAGGGAATGATCATTTCGGAAAGCTTTATTCCCCTGTGACAATGTTGCTCAACAAGAGATAACGCTTTTGCTTGTAAGGATTTATCGTCGTTATCATCCGGGTTGCCATCAGTAACTATGACAAGAAAAGAAGCATAGTTTGAGATATCAGAGTTTTTGAGCTGATTCCGTTTTATGTCCAAATCGTTAATTGCCTCGACAACCGCTTCAGCCATATTGGTTCCGCCGCGTTCTACAGTAGTGAACACAGGGATATCCAGGTTTTTAATTTGAGTAAAGCCAATTCGACTTACTATGTTGGTACTGAAGGTAATGAATGAAACCTCCGCGGCGCTCCGAGCTTTGGGATGAGAATTCAATTCAGCAATAAAGCGTCGTACAGCCTCATTAAGTAAATCTATTGCCGAATCCTCGCCCTCTTCTTTCCACCTCATTGATGGAGAGATATCCAAACAAAATACGATTGGTAAATGCTTGCTTGAATTTGTTTCGGGGAGCCGGTCTTCTTTGATGGCGGGTCTAATGATACCGTGGCCTTTTGTCATAACGAACCTCCTATCTAATAGAGTGCCAAACTTTTTTATCCGGGATTATGTTAAATCCCTGCCAGGTCTTCCAACAGCTCGTTCATATCAGTTTGAATGGTCTGAACAATCTCTCTGCCGGAACGATTCAGATGGATACTCTTTTTTGTACTGTTCCCAATCATTTTGAAAACCTTGTTGAATTCAATCTGAGCATAGTGTGCATTGCCCTTGATCGGGAAATATCCTTTAGTAAAGCCTGCGGAATAATTGTTGAGCGTTTCAGCGTCAATGTTATCACCGACGCCGATTATGAATGGAACGATTATCTCGGAAGCCCCGATATGTGAATCACAATGACTTTTCACCAATGCGAGTGCGCGGTTATACTTCGCGGGATCATCGTTTTTATCAGGATTGCCATCTGTAACCAAGACCATAAAAGGGGCGTAATATCCGATTTCGCTGTTCTCAAGCTGTCTGCGTCTTTCTTCAATTTTTTCAATGGATCTGAGAACCGCAGCGGCCATTTGTGTTCCGCCTCTCCTTACAGGTTTGAAGGTAAGAGTCTTCATAGAGCTGATTGACTCAAACTCAGAGTCCATCTCTATGTTGGTGCTGAAAGTTACAAACGCAATTTCGGCAGCGGCCCTTGCTTTTGCATCTTTTTTCAGCTCCTGCACAAAGTTTGCAACAGCGGCGTTTAGAAGCTCGATAGAAGAACTGTTGTTTCCTTCTTTCCATCCCATTGATGGAGAAACATCCAGACAGAAGACTATTGGCAAACGTTTTGATGCGTTTGTCATGGGAAGGATATCTTCCCTAACTCCATAGTATCCGGTTTGATTGTTAGTAAACATATGCTCACTCCTTTTGAATTAATGCCTGTTTGTTCCTTTGTCTTTAGTTTGTAATACTGAGAAGATCCAACGATAACCACAAAGAATGATCGCATGGTTCGCTTGATAGTCTTTCCATAACGATACCATCAATTGTTTTAGGGTTTTTAAGTCTAACAGTGATGGTTGTTGTGTTTGAAGAGATATTAACCTCTTTAACATTTTTCCATTCGCCCGAGGACGTGTGAACATACACAGCCCAGGTTCCATACGGGGTTCCGGTGTTGAAATCTATGTTGTCAATGTATAAAGTAATTTGGAAACTGCGAACCTTGTAGTACGAATCCAGCATGAGAGGGTGTACATGCCAATATTCAAGTTCTGCCCAATCATCCGTTTGAGAACACGAGTAATAGTCGATATACCTTTGATTGGGGTCACTGCTAATCTGTAACTTGACGGTTGTACTTGAACCCACGGTTGAACCCTCAGAAACAGACTGGTCAATGATATAATATGGCTCACTGGGACAGTCCTTATCATACCACCAAACCTGGAAATTAATTCCGAGACTATTAAGTTCGGATGTTGCGCTCTCCTGTGTCTTCCCAATAAGATTAGGCATTACCGGCTTAGGTGTAGCAGTCGGTTTAGGCGTAGCGGTAGGCTTAGGTGTAGCGGTAGGTTTTGGAGTCGGTGTCGCGGTAGGATGCTGAGTCGCCGTCGCCGTTGGCGCTGAAGTCAAAGCAATAACCTGGCTTGGAAGGGCCGTATCAAGTGTAATTGCTGACGAAGGATTACCGATTGAATCTTGTTTGCCAATACAGGATGCGAGTTCATCCCAGTATCCACCTCCTTCGATCACCGCGAAAGCAAATGCGGCAATCAGCAGGGGCAGTAACAGCCAGGGCAAAACCTTTGAAACAAAACTAGATTTTGAAACAGGTTCTCTTTCTTCACTGGTGCCGCTAGAATCTCCATTGTAGGTGACCACCCCGGCAGTTTCAGGAATTTTAGAAGGCTCATGGTTTTGAATCTGTTTCGACGTAAGACTTGGCACAAGAAGTTCCGCGTAAGTCCTATTCTTATTTGGGTTGTCAGTTAAATCGGTATGTGCTGCCGACAACTGCTCCAAAAGGGTTTCAGCCGAAGGCACTTTTCCTCCGCGGAATATCTCGGTAAACAACGTCCACAAATTCTCCGGGATTAAGTTTTTTCTATACAACGTACCGCAATTAGGGTTATCATACTTGAATTTGCCGGTATTCTCGGAAATTGGCGAATCTCCAAGCGAAAGCAGCGAGAATACAAATACATAAAGAGCGTCGATACAGTACTCTATGGCTCCAAGTTTTTTTGACGTATCATATTCACGTGAAGTTTGATAACCGGCGCAGTAACCGCTGAAGTAGTTGTTGAATCCAAAGCTATCGGTATCCCACATCTGAATCGTTCTATCGTTGTTGGCAATCGTAGCAAAATTGCCGGTATTGTAATCAGAAATGAAATAGCCGTAGCTGTTTAAATAGCAAACCTGCCTCACGATTTTAATAGCAAGTTCAATGGCGGTCGATTGTTTGCTTTGAAATGATTTGTCAGTTAGGTCGATATCACCGAGGTAGAGTGGATTTTGATCGAGGTTCTCGTCAGTCTTAACATATTTCTCTATGAACCCTGCAGGGATTGTACAGGCTTCGTCATAGTAGATGATATCATGCGGAAAGATTGCCCAGTCTATTCCCATTTTCTCGTTCATTCCGACAAGATCGGTTATATTAGCGAGCTTTTCCCTTGACAGTTTTCCTTTTTTGAAAACCTTTGCGATGATGTTATTGTTGCCCCGGACACGATAAAGATTTGCTTCCATGCCTGAGTTGAATTCATTCCCAAGCGGTATCCTATTCCCGTTCTTGCAAAAGAGCACGGCGCTTTCGTTTACCTTAAAGCTAAGGGGGGGTAAAGGCGGCAAATCGGATTTTGATATTTCATATTGAGAATGAAGGTTATCGAAGTCTCTAGCCAAAATAAAACGGTTTTCGTTGAGATCGAAAATGTCTGCATCCAGCGAGCTCAAAATTATCCTTTGGATGAGTATTTTATTAGCTGTTACGACTACAAACTTTGCCTTCAGCCCTACCAGCAATGATATCATGCCCCAAGTATCATTATTGATTTCCTGCTTTTTATCTCCCGCTGAATCCAGATTTAGCGTATTCAGCTTCATTTTCTGCTGAAGGAAAGCAACATTTTTCTCGTATGCTTTGCGTCGTTCGTCTGATAAAACAAATTTATACTGTTCTATCTCGGCGTTGAACGAATTTGCAACATATACCTTAATAGCAGAGAGACCGCTTTTAACCTCATTAGTAAACTCCGAGGAGAAGAACGATGAGTCGAGCAGTGCAATTTTGTAGTTTTGAAACAAAGCGGACATATTCGAGCTCCTTCCTGCTTATTTGTTAGTATCGGGATTTCTGTTGTATTCTCCGAGGGCCGTATCACACTCCGCAAAAATCTGCTTACAGTCTGTTAATGTATCACACATTATCTTGAGAATATCAAAGATTCCGACAATGTTTTTCTTCACGGTTTGAGCATCTTGTGCAAAAGCTGTTGCTCCTCGTCCCTTCCAATTTGCAAGCAAAGTCGAAACAATGCGATCATAGTCGCTATTCAACTCATTATACGAATTGATAAGAGTCTGCTTTTTTTCCAAAGCGGCATCAAAAGCCTTTGTGTCTAACAAGACATATCCATTATCGGTCATAACAACCTCCTTAACGAGCAGTGGTTATTTCAAGCCCAATCGGATGAGTTCTTCACTTTCATCCAAGACCTTCATTTTCATCAACTTGTCAGCCTCGGTATCATAGAAGTAGCCGTCTCCGAGGGAGCATTTAGCGAACTCGGCTTTCAGTTCTTTTGCATCCATTTCTCCAAATACAGATTTATTGCCCCTGTCTCCAACGAAATCTCCGATATTATCGAAAAGAAATGCCGCAGATATCAGATTATTGAACATCACTTGTTGATATGCATCGGAAAACCTGCGGACATCAGAAAAGATAAACAGGTAACCTCTATCCTCCGCTTTTGCATTCAGCTCACTCAAATAGCCTAAAAGCGCATTTATGATGTTACCCCCTCTATATAAGGATTTACCCTGGATTACAAACACTGTAAAGGGATTATTCTTGCTTTCGGGGTGAAGCGGACGTCCTGAGCTATCCTTTCTTACGCTTATATAACCCTCGCTGTCAAGATATGGAGTTAGCTGATCCACATCAGTTTTTAAGCAGGAGTCTATTCCATTTTTTTGATCGTCATCAAAAATCCGCTTAACCTGCTCTCTTCCGTCATCCAGATAAACGAACCGTGCGTTTTTTTTGGTCCCTTTTATCTCTTTTAATATCCGAACCAAGAGGTTGGATTTCCCAAATTGTCTTTTACCATAGATCGCAATGGATCGAGTTTTATTGATATTCAAAACGATGGGTTCATGCTCATAATAATCCAAGCCGATAAGAATACTGTCTGGATCATGCGGAACAGCATACCCGGAAGGGATATACAAGGATACGTTATCGCTTCTCAATGTATCCCCGAAGGAAACCATGCGATTCTTGTTTGAAAAACCGCGGTATTTTTCCAGCAATGCGGGGAGTTCCTCTTTTTCATCAGCGAAAGGCATGAAGCATTGAAACTCAAATGCGTCTCGATCAAGATTGATAATTCCTCTGCCAGGAACCCGCATAGGCTTATTTACACTTGAATTGAACAGCTCGAAGTAGTTCTCCGCCGGCATTTCAAATGCGATTTTTTTGCCGCAGTTAGCCACTATTCTGGACATGCCCGACAAATCGTTTGCAGTAAATATGACGCTGAGTCCCTTTGACAATCCATCCCTGCAAAAACTCATTAACCTATCTTGGTAGGTAGAGTACCTTTCATCTGACAAAAAAGCATTTACATTGTCAATTATCAACATCAAATGGGGAGGGCATGAATCTGGGTTGCTTTCTTCTAACGAGTAATAGCTTTGACTATTTAAAGCATTTACGTTCTCTTTGAGACGCCGCTCTAATGTCCGGAACACTCTTTTAATGTTTTCTTCATTGGAGGAATCGAAACAGGCGCAGACTCTGGGGAGTTGAGAGTAACTCCCGATATTGCCTCCAAAATCGATTATGTAAATATCCTCATTTGGGATGCTTGCAGGATTCTCGTGCATCCTTACGAGCAACGATTTTATAAAGGTGGTCTTTCCCGTCATAGGACCACCAAAAACAGCAATGTTGGAACGATGGGGATCAAGGTATAAAATCGGCTGTTCCTGTGTTTGAGGGGAATCATACATTCCCATTGCAAGTTTCATCGTTTATCATCCCCTTTCTGCTTAACAACGACTGCTTTTTTTCCATCCCAAACTATACTGGTCGGAAGCGGTTGCCTGAATACTTGGTGGGGCGAGGGAATAAATCCGTTGCATGAGTCATATACGCGACGTATTCCATCAGTAAATGCTTCAAGCTGAGTCCTTGATAATCCTGCTTTTTTCATGTCGTCCCTTTTCTTGCTTAGCTTGGCATTGTCTTTATCCGACTTGTAGAATGTGGAATATGAGCCGTCTTTACTTGCAAGAATGATTTCGACAGGAACCGCTTCATCTGTTCCTGCTCCTGAATAACCAGACTGGAAGTATTCAAACTTCGATCCGGTTCCTACGAGCAGATATGCTCGTCCATTTCCGGGCATATAAGGAGAAGCGGCTAACTCGGTTCCGATCATATCTTTAGAAGCCTGTTTAGTAGCAACCTTTAAGCATAATCTGGCCTTTGAGTTTACTCTTATGTCATCCGTTATCGCTCCTTCTATGTTTTGCGAGATCAGGATGATATGGAAACCGAGACTACGACCTATCCTTGCAATAGTCGTTATTTCTCCTATGAAGTCAATGTCGCTATTTTCACTAGTAAAACGCTTTAATTCAGTAAACTCATCTACAACAAGTATCAGGTGGGAGAGCTTTTCTTTCTCTGCTGCGTCTCTCATCAACTCCGCGTCTGCTCCAGTTGCCTTTTTCTTTTCAATATGGCTGTCAATATTGTTGCAGGCCTCGATATAGGAGTCTATGCTGTCAACTTTCATTCTATTGAAAAGCAGTTTTCTCCTTTTGATTTCTGCCATCATGGCGTTAAGAAATCTTCGAAGCATGTATTCCGCGCTAGTTCCGTTTTCGTCACCATCGACGTCTGTTACTGCGCCTACCACATGAGGAAGATTTCCAAGGCGCTTAGTAAAACCGCCGCCTTTCATATCAACGAGAAGTAGGTTCAATTCATCTGGCCTGAACTTGGCACAAAGACCTAACAGATATGTTATTACGGTTTCAGTTTTACCTGAACCGGTAGTGCCGGCTACAAGCATATGGGGACCATCTGCACGTTCATGGAGATCTAAGTAAGAAATACCTGTTTCTGTTTTTCCAATAGGAACGCTTAACGTCTCCGTGATATTCTGGGAAGTGCGCATCCCATTTACGCCCCAATTATGGCGGACGAGATCTTCAATATCGTTCTCCGAGCAGTTGAACAGCTCAAACATACTTACCGAAGTCGGAACTTTGCCATTTTGCGCTATTTTTGCAAAGTAAACAGCAGATAAGAATCTTAATGCAAATGTTACGTTACGCGTGAATGTATTGTAGAATGATTTGGCCTCGTCTGCACTTTGAGGGCGAGTAATTGTGAAATCCTTTGCTTCCTGACTGTTGGATCTTGGAGTCAAAACCATGTTTTGACAGTCCAAACTTATTACATCGTTGCAGTATGAAGGCAGGTATTCTTTGTATTTCGTTGCGAAGATGAAGGATAGACCTATGTCGTTAACAAAATCTTCTCCTTCTTTGGGCGGCGATGGCAGATACTCGGCGAAAGCATGCTCCTTTAATCCGTGCTCATCATACACGATTAAAATAATGTGAGGGAGAGAAGGTGAAACATCATCCTCAGACGTCTTCGATCGTCTATCATTCATCATAGTCAGTAAACTGCTCATGACCGAGTTTGCACTCTCATTATTAAAAACAAATTGAGACTTATCATTGAATAGACCACGGAAATGAGGAAGGAACTTATATCGTGTAATCGCGTTTTCAATTTTCTCAATCTCATGCTGCTCATTAAAGAAAACAACAAATTGGAGATCTTCAGGAGAATGGTAATAGCATAACTCGAATATCATTCTCTCAATAAAGTAGTGAATAGGAGCGTAGTCGTTTTCTATATCTCTATCTACAATTCCAAGAGCTCCTGTATTATTCAGCGAATAGATCAGCGGCGCACTGCGAAGAAAATGGAATCTGTTGGATATAACAGAGGGAAGTTTACAGAGATTATCTGCAGTTTTTTCGGAATGTCCCGGCTCTTCTCTTAACGAAAGCCTAACTTGTTCAAGACCGTTGCTGCCTTGACTTAGACTGAAAGAGGCTTCGGAAAAGACAACATCCTTGTCATCTCCCCTGATTTCAAATCTGCTTTCGACCTTATTGGACAGGCCGACCCTAAACGATAGAAAGTCGTTATCAGCAACCGACCTGCTGAATACCCTGTCATTAAGAGAGTAAACACCTTCGCTGTTAGGAACCATGAGTCCAAGGACGTCCGGATATAATTCGTTAAGTTTTGCGACGTCACGATCTTGTCGTTCGTGTATGGTCTGAATCGTGGAATCGATATAGTCCTGATACTGAGTCCTCCAATCATCAAGGCTCTTGGAGTATTCTTTCTTTTGCCGCTTATAATTGATAATTGTTGTTATAACCGCAGTTATTCCCACTGCGGCGCTAAGAGCAACCATCGTTATAGCAGATCCGGTCGAGTTGCTCATTAACACCATTCTAACAATAATCATAATGCCAATTGTCAGAATTGATGGGAGAAGCATAAAAAACAAGCCTCGATCAGCTTTCTTAGGAGGATCTGTTGGAGCTATAATGTCAACAGGGGTCGAATCAAATTCATATAGCTGTCGCGAGCTGATATTGTACTCGGGAAAGAAAATCTTATTTGATGTGTTTGGATTGAAAGCCTCTATTATGCTGGAGGTATCAAGCTGACCGACGGGAACATGTTTTCCAGTCAAATCAAATATTATACGCGTGGATGTAATAAAGCCCAAGTCGCAGATCGGCATTTGCATCTCGTCAGTATAAAACCCACATCTATCACCATTCTTTATGTTCTTTTCTGCAATTGCATAATTGAAGGAAGTACAAGTTATGTGAGTAAGATATGCTCGTCCAGAAGAATCTCTGCCTGTTTTTGAACAGCAATCATGAAATACTTCATAACACTTCTTATATAACTGATTATTACTATCGGAAGAAACGGCGAGTTTCTTTGTCCCATATCCAATTCCCTCAATCAATTGAAAAAGCGTGATGTCGCGAGGTACATAGAGCTCAATATTGGTATGTTTCAGCTTTCCTTGATCGTTAGGAAAAGTAAACTGGACTCCAATCAACAGCTTATTGTTTTCCATACATAATACCTTTCAAGTAGACAAAGATAGTCAATTTGTTCCTATTGCCCGAATGGGCGGACTTAATGCAGATTCTTTAAAGTAGGAACAACAGGAACAACAACTTTCATTTTTCTTTCAAGTTCAAGCGTTCCAAATCCATTAGTTCTGAAACGTGATTTACAAAGCAAGGGTTTTGATTTCAAAACGTTTGTTGGATCATCAACTCTGTTAATAACTTCTGCAATTGACGCAGATAGAGCTGACGTTAATGCATTGACCTTCTTAGCGGCCGCAATACTGCTGTGAATGTCAGGAACGGAGATCTCATCAACTGCTTGCTTGCTCTTTGCCGGCCGTATTATTTCAGGTTTATCTATTTTTATCGCGCTTCTTGTAGGAAGCATAGCCGTCGCGCGAGAAACAGCATCATAATCAACGCTTACACAAATATTGTTAGTTGAATTCACGCATTCGCAGGATGGAAAAACAATGTTTGTAGGCGAGATTTCGTGAGCAAACGATAACGATAGATTTGAGCAGGACATTGCATGGGGAACATCAATTCGTTTTAGTGCGGCAGGCTCATCTATGCTTGAGCCGCCAATTCTTTTTGCGTCCGGAATCGGCGGAAGCATAGAGATCTTTTTTATTATAGGAGCTTTGCTTTTGCAAAGAGCTGAAGCGCTTTCACATGCAGCTGTCGCCGCTTCAAAAAGAACCGTTTCATCGACATCGGAAAGAATGGTTTTCATATCCCTGCTATTATGAGACAAATCGCTTTGCTGCAAACGAATTATAGTTGAATCAACGTTCACTTGGGGACATGAGGAAATGATATCAAGCTGCGTTTGAAAATCCGGAGCATCTGTCGGTACAATCGAACGAATTGAAACCGGCGGCGTCCCAGGCCAAACGGTTGTAATGTTCGGAAGCTCGACAGATGGAAGCGTCCGAATATCAATATTGAGGCTGCTTTCGTCCACAGCTGCCTCGCTGTATCGCTTGCTGCAACCGGAGACCGCAGCAAACTCCCCCTTGAGCTTTATAATGACTTCAGTCATTTCATACTCAAAAAGTTCTTTGCACTCGTCAATATTTATGTTCTCGCATACTGTGTTGTTGTCCATAAATACCTCCTATACGGTCTTCGGTTGCAATGTGAGCTTATTATCCCAACGAAGTGGGAATGTTTTCGGCAATCTGATGATCGGCGCTTTCCATCTGGTCGGCATTTGCTTCAAGAAGCTCGGCAAGAGCTTTCAGAAGCTGAGGAATAGTGTCGCGGGTATACTCCATAACAGGACCTGAAACGAATTTCTGGATTGCATCCTTGCTTTCGCCTTCCCAATCTTTGATAGCCGCGATAAAATCGGTTTCGAGAGTAGAAGCCGCCGTCTGATAGCGCGTAGCAATCGCTTTGATATCGGTTGCCGCCTGTCTCATCTCCGTATACCTAAAAACTATGTCTGCCATAATAGTTTACCTCCTGTTAGATTGTTCTTTTAGCTCTCTGCGCCGGGGTTCTTGTTGTTCTCGCCAAGCTGAGGATCGACCGTGTCGAGCAACTGCGTTTCAATTCCAGTCAGCATGTCTTTGAGACTTGCCATCAAGGAGTTTTGCGGAGCGGTGAGGTTCTCGGTCAAAGCAGGGACGACTTTCTGAGTGTAGAACACTTTGTAGCCGTCAGAGGCGTCGCCGTTAAAGTTCGACGCAGTCAATGTGGAAATGATTCCGTTGAGCTCATCGTAGATACCATTGACGCTTGTCACATAGGTGTCTACCTTCTCGGTTGCGCTGCTAATAATAGCATGGGTAAGGATAGAAGCCATATTGAATTCTCCTTTCAGTTATTGGCTTTATTAATTGTTGATTGCAGCTCTTCATACTCTCTGAAAACCGTTTCGTAGGCTTGCTTTGATTCTCGGAGAGTAGAGGAGATGTGTTCCAGAACTACTTTTTGGGCATCCAGCGGTTGAAATAGGTTTTTTTCACAAGACTTTATAAACTTTGCGCCTGCAGGAGTATCAAATCCAACACGCAATGTAGATATCATATCCTCAACTTCCAGCCGGAGTCTCTGAAGTTTATCGCTAAGCGCTGAAAAATCTTCGATTGCCTTGTCAAAAGCCTCTTCATCAAGAACGATATCTTCGCTGAAGGCTACATCAATAACATTCATATCAGTAAGTCACCTGCCCTCATTATCTATTTTTGCTTTTTGCACTCTTCGATGTACTCAAGTATAGACTTCTGATCCTCTTCGGATAACAGTAAGGCCATCTCCTTTGCTTTCTCAAACTTTCCGCATTCCGCATACAGCCTTGCTCTGAAAATTGAAGCTAAAGAGTCAGTCGAATCCTCAAAGGTTTTTGCCCTGAAGAATGCTATGCTCTCGTTATAACGCTGAACTGTATCGTCGGAGTTGCCGAATAGTTTTTGAGAAAGCAGTGTTGAACTGTACAATCCAAAGTACGAATAATACTTATTTCCGCTGTGTTTGAGAAGGAGCGCATATTTTCTGGCTTCAGCGAAATCCTCCTCGCCCATATATGCGGATAGAAGCATGAAGTATATCCTTTCCCTGTCATCGGTAGACAAGCCATAGCCCTTGAGAAGCTCATCGGGAGCGGCTGGTTTCTCAACTTCGCGATCAGCTTTTTCTGCCGGCGCTGTTACAGTCAGTTCTTCGTAAATCCTATACTCTTGGTAGTCATCGTCAAATATAGGTTCGGTAAAGAGACCTAAATTATAATCGAGTTCGCCGGAATTGATTTTATCCTGAATCACTTCTATATCAGCATAAATCATTGCCTCCAATTCTTCCGAAGTGAGATCTTCAACATTCTTTTGACTGACTTCGGAGTCAACGGTGAACTTGGGATGATCTGTCAAAGACAAGATATGCATCAAACACTCTATCGTCTTGTCATACTCTTTGTTCTTGAGATATGCTTCAGCGACCGCCATCATGAGTTGAACCGTTTGTGCCGCATTAATGCAATGAGAATGAATAGCCTTTTTCAGCAGAGAGATAGCCGAAGAACAGCACGCTTTTTTATCAGCAACGTTCGATTCTCCCTTAGCCATAAGCAGTGCAGCTTGCTGTAAAACAATAGTTATTCTTTCATCAACGCTTGACGCCGCATATTTCATAGCATCCGACAAAACTTTCTCAGCTGTGTCATAGTTTTTGTGCGCCATCAAAATTCCAAAATAAACCATGTAGTTCTTCAGTTCTGAAGGCTGTGCGGCTACAAGCTGCGCGGCGCAAAACTCAGCGTGGGTATAGTCTTCCAAGAACATATATAGCTTGATTTTCTCGGAAATGAAGTCGGTGGTGAGTGCAATCGTTCCTGCTTTGTCAACCTCCTCGCACTTATGCAGATAAATCAGTGCGTTCTTTGCATCCTGCCGCATACTGTTGATGAGAGCCAGCTGATAGTACAACCGGGGAGTCACGTCTTCGCTGCACCCTAATCTTTCCGCTTCGACATAGCCTTCAAACGCCACAACGTTATCTTTGTTGAAGAAGCAGGCGTTGGCATAATTAAATACAACGTCGCCGTTGTTCGGGTCGAGTTCTTTAGCATGTCCAAAATACTTGAGCGCTTCTTCAAAGCGACCCAAAGGAACGCAGATCGAACCCGCCCTTGTGAGTACATAGATGTCATCAGGCGTTTCTTCCAAAGCCTTCTGATACCAGATTAAAGCCTCGTTATACTTTCTGTTTGCAAACGCTATCTCAGCGTTCATCAAGGTTTCTCTTTCCTCAGCCATTTTGCCCTCCGATTATATGATTTCTATAGAAGTGTTTATTTCAACAATCCATACGGATTAGGGAAGTTTAGTCCAAAAACCCTTAACAATAACAGGAATGTCTATATTTTGTATCTGAGCGGCAATAACCCTATGCCGCCCATCGCCGCTAAAATAGTAGAAATCGTTGACTTTGGTTACTTCGATGGGGTTGCTTCCTATGCTTCCATTCGATACATAATCAATATAACCCTCTCTTGAGTAGCGTTTATTCCAGAATCCGCTCGGATTTTGAACTTCAGAATTGCTAAGATAAACGCCTTCAATATCCCTTGCGCTAACAGTCTGAATTTGCGGAGTTTCGATATCTGTAAACGTATATTGACCGTTACCGCCGTTTTGCCAAAACTCCGTGAATTCATCGCCGTGATTACCCTGAACAAAATAACGATCGCTGTTGAGCGGATCTTGAGCAAGATTCACATTTTCATCAAACGGAATCAGATTGGTGCTGCTGCCCACTTGCGTGTTCAGAGTAGACGCCATTCCGCCTGTAAACGTTGCAAGCACGCCGATTCCGATTTGAGCTCCGTTATAGACTGAAGAAGAATGTGCTTGACTGTTAAGATCGAACACAGGATTGTGGGACGGATCTATAATAAGATCTGCCAAAGCAAGGGTGTCGAACGCTCCCATTCCGAGAGACAAAACAGCAGTTACCGTAGAAGCGACTTTGATTGCTTTGCCGAGGGTTGAGAATGCGCTTATTGAATGTCCTAATGCTTGTCCGGCAAAGCCGATACCAGCAAACGCCGCGCCTGCGGCTGCTCCGCTTAACGCTCCGGAGAAAGCTCCGTTTTCGCACCCCTCCCAGAACGAACCTCCATTTGCTACGCTTTGCATTCCTCCGGAAATACCTCCGATCACCGCTCCGGCAATCGCACCCCACGCGGCTCCTATAAGCATCGTTGCAAGCAATCCTCCCGCAGGGGGTACAAGCAGTAAAACAGCTACGGCTGCAATAAGCAGCAAGGCGGTTAAGATGGCTTTCTTATGCTTTTCGTAAAAGTCAACGAGACCGTTCCAAGCCTTAGCGGCTGTGTCTTTAATCCAGTTAGCGGCTTTCTCCATGCCAGAAGCAATTTTCTCTCCGGTCCCGCACAGCCAATCCCATGCTTTTTGATACCATGGCCGTTCTTCGCTTGTAACCGGTTTCAACCATGGGTTCACCCTGTAGAACTCGTCTTTGTTTATATTGACGAGAGCGGCAACTTGCTTGTCTACGCGCACTGCCAAATCGAGAAAACTTACGGTCTTCGTTTTAACCTCGACAGCATTACTCTTTTTTTCTTCTTCCTTGGCAATGCGTGCATCAAGGTTCTCTACGGCTTCATAGAGATTGCCAGTGCCTCCATGCAGATTCAGAGTGCTATTTCGAATGGCTTTAAAACCCGATATAATGCCATCGATAGAAGATGCAACAGCATTAATTCCTACCTGATATTCAACTACCGAGAGGGCGGAGCCTAAACCGCCGGCATTTATTTCGATTCTCATGGTTAAAACCTCGTTATTTGATAATAAATACGATCACGATTTCAAGCATCATGGCTCATCAACGTGACACTCAATAGCAATTCCTTCTGGTGCTAAAGCAGATTGTGCAACTGATAGAAAATTCCTTGCATTTATCGTTGGCTCATGCAGAAAATGAATCTCTATAATTGCAGATCTAAAAGAACAGTCTGGATACACATTCTCGTATTGTTTGTTTTCACAATAAGAACAATAAGAGTTTATTTTATCCTGCAAAAGGCACAAATGACGATACTCATCATCCCAGTTCAAATGATCTGTTATTAGCAAGACAAGTTGTTCCTTATCGTTTATTGCTATTCCGTCAATAATGAATGAATTATTAATAGACATATCCGCTCCATATCAACTAATTGGATGTCAAAACGGTTTCTCCGCCGCCAAACAAGCCGCCCAAAATGGCAGGCAGTTTGAATAATTCCTTAAAATTCACAAATCTGAATGAACTTCGGATTATTTTCACTTCGGTTCCCGGTGGAATGACGAACCCATCAGTAAAGATTCCTTTTCCAAGGCCCTTAACAACGGCACCTTTTTCAAGAATCTCAGGAAAGGCGAGACTTTGATTACTTGTCAAAGGTGCCGTTGGGGATGATTTAATCTCGTTAATAATTATTTTGCCCTTGGAATCAATACCTATCTGATCCAACCTAGTTCGTATTCCGCCAGGTGTCTCAACAGTTATTTCTTGTGCGGCTTGAGTATTTGTTTTTGAAAACTTATGAAACTGTTCTTCAGCAAATTGTTTTCCTGTGGTACGGTTCGTTGATAATTGCTGCGCCTGAGTCATAGCATTTCTTGCTTTCGCAACAGAAACAACCTGAGTAGTGCCGGCAAATATACCACCCCACATAAAACCGGAACAAAAACCGTTTATCGCTGAATGAATAGTGTTTTCTACGGCAATCTGCAAAGAGTCTCCATGAGCTAATGTGGATATTGCTGAAATCGAACCAGCAATTGCAGCAGACACGAGACCGCTCATTATTGCCGCTTTCGTCATTGCTAGTAGAGCGGCGGGGATTGCCGCGCCTCCAGTGGCAAATGTAACAACTACAGCTATAGCAATTGCCGCAACCCCTATCATAATTTTGCACAAGTTTTCATGCTTATGATAGAAGTCGACGATGGAGGCCCATGCTTTACGAATGCTATCTCCAATGTTGAGAAAACCCTCCTTAATGCCTTCAGCCTTATCGCATAGCCAATCCCAAGCCTTCTCATACCACTTTTTCTCCTCATTCGACGTAGTAGGCTTAGCCCAGCTATTAACGCTATAAAACTCATTCCTGTTCTTTTTAACATCGCTTGCAACTTGGTTATCTATCCTCTGCGCAAGGGATAAAAAGCTGTCGGATTTTGCTTTTGCCAGCACGGCACTTTCTTTCAGCGCTTCCTCGGTACGCACTCTTGATTCAAGATTGTCGAGAGCTGTTTGCAGATTTCCTGCGCCTCCGCTCAAGCTGTACGTTTCATTTTTAATCGTTTTGAAGCATGAAATCACACTATCCGTATTTGAAAGAAATCCGTCGAATACGGATGAGAATTCCATTATTGATGTGCCGCAACCGATACCGCCGGCGCTCATTTCTATTCTCATGATGCACCTCCTTTTTCAGAGCTACGTCATTTCATCAAAACATGAAACCGTGATAGTGGTTCATATCATACGCATAAGAATTCATTGCGGATTGGAGAGAAGCCTGTGTTTGATTACACGCGTTTATTGAGCTTGTCAGCGAGGAAATCAGGCTGGAAAGATTGTTGATCTGGGATTGCAGTTCAGTTATTGCTTGTTCAATACGTGTCCGCTCTTTCTTAAATTCGGACAAAGCGTTAGCTGAATTCGGATCCTCTTCAACTGATTTTATAGCAAACGCAGTCTCAATACTTGCGGCAGTTGTCCCTCCTATAACACGAATACTGCTTCTATAACTGCTGTCGGCCTGTTTGAGTTTCGATTTGGCTTTATCAATAGCTTCGGGAACACTCGATGTAAACCAACCTCCGCTTCCTTCAAGCATTTTGATGATTTTTTCAACACCCTCTAGTCTTTTTTCAAGGTTAACCCTTTGAGAGCTTGCAGCGTTTAACTGCGAAACGGTAGAGTTTTTCCGGCTGACATATGAGCTTTCAAGTCTTTCTGACGCTCTCTTTTGATTAGCCGCATCTTCATACTTATGCTTATAATATGAATACATTTCAGCCGCTTCGGAAGGGGAAGGATTTGCCCAAGACATATGAAATAACTTATCGCTTGCAAAAATAGCAAGCGATGCTCCTTTCTTGCAAAACTAAAAAAGAAGAACCTACCGCTGACAATCGGAGCGTTTAATTATGAAATAGATAGTCCAGTCGGCAACTAAAGAGAACTAATTATAATATCACATGCTACCCAAGAATAGCATGTTGTATTTATAAAAGAAAACTCTATCTTTGCTCTTTGCTTTCGATAATCGATTTCGATTATCTTTCCGTTGTGTCCTGAAAACAACTCATCTTCAATAGTAACAGCATTTCCAATTTTGATTGCTTTCATTACATCGACCCTGCCTTCTCTGGAAAGAAGTCCGTTAGCAAAATCTTTATCGGTGCCTGAAAGGCAGTAATTATTCTCCGAAGACCCCAACACCTTGATAACACCATCGACTTTTAGAGGAGCAATGCTTTTTAACATACACGAAGAAAAGGCAAATACATATCCGGGAAGTAAATCATAGAGAATATCAATGTTTTTGCCATTTTTTCTCTGCCGCTTTACGATTTTGGGCGAGAAAGCCGTATCAACAGCTTTCCCTTGCAACTGATCTGCGATTGTCTGACATCGTCTTGTTTCACAGAAAAGACAATAGACATATTCCATAGTAATACATAGCTCCGCCATAGGGACACAAAATTACAAAACTCAAGTCCCCGATCTGCATAGTCGATAGTGTTCAGATGTGATGATGCTCCAGCAGGCCACTGAAAGCAGATCCGAATCTTGCTTTTATAAAGAAACTTCAACCAAATACGACCGCTGCCGGAATGATCGAAGTCTTAAACGCAGATTACATCCGCGTCTGAAAGAGTAAAAGTGTTCCAACCATATACTCAATATGAATTATAACAGAAAACGAGTCTCCTGTCAACAATGAAAGACATATTTTATCAACACCGTATGATATATTGTCGCCGAATAGAGTGGCTAACAATATTATTGTTACAGAATAACAATCACTCCTGCTCTGTTCCCCCTTTCCCGTTCGCGAGCTTTGGCAGCTTCTTCTTCTCCAGCAGCGCGTTCGCCGACGTGATGGTGAAGATGTCGGGGTGGAAAACCATAGCGTGAAGGAGCATGTCCTCATCGGTCTTACGGAAAGTGTATCCCGCCTTTCCCACAAGCGCCAGCCCGATATCAGCCCTTAAAGTCAGGGCGACGCATATGGCAACGACGTGACGGAGCGATATCCGCTTCTGATCGAGCCACTTGTAGATCGCCGGTCGGCTCACGCCTATCTCGTCCGCGAGATCATCCATCGACATATCCTTTGCCCTGACCACCTGGACCACGGCTTCCGCGAAATCATCCGAGAGGTTCCGCATTAGATCGTCCCACCGCCGGGCATCTGCGATAAAGGCCTCGCACTGCCTGTCGAACTCCTCTGAGCCGGGCTCCGCCGACATATCGTGACGCAGCGTATACCGGTCGGCCGCCGGCGTCTTCCTCGCCGCGCAGCCCTCGATATACTCGACGTCGGCATATCTGCCGGATACCGTGAACGCTATACAGCACTCGTCGATATGGCTCCTCGCGTAATCGGTAAGACGCCTCTTTCCGTTAAAGTCCCTTCCTACGTATTTTGAGCTTTTGAGACAGTAATGCCCCTCGATATATGTGTATCTGCCGCTCTGAAGCGCCGAACGGAACTTCGGGGAACGGTCGAGGAGCAGCGAACTCTCACCGAAGGAGATACTGTAGGTCGTTCCCTCCTTCCAGTTCCCGGAGCAGCCGTAATCGGGTATCCTTTTATCGTTCTCGAAGCAGTAAACGCCCTCCGCCTCGGGGAAGCCGACCTCTATCATGCGGTATTTGGCCATGGCCTTCAACACACCGAACTTCGCCGCAAGCTTTTCGACTATGCTCATGACGTTGGCGGGCGACCTGTCCCATCCCGAATCGTCGTACAGCTCCTCTATCGCGTTATACGTCCTGGTCTCCTCCATGAGGATATAGGCGAGAAGCTTCGAGGCGTGGAGCTCCATCCACTCCAGCGGACCGTTGGGCTTTAAGCAGTGCTAGGAAAGCGACCTCCCCGCGCAGACGGGATAGGGGCTTCCGCTCAAAGCTTGGAGCGTGAAGAAGCGGTCGTCGAGGAAGGCGTGCGAGCATTCGTGCAGCACTGTGCTGTTCTCCGTTTCCGGCGTCGGGCAGAGCTCCGTATTGACGAGCAGAGTGCGGGGTTTTACCGTTATCTCCTTGGGCTCGCCGTTGTCGCCGACGACGGGAAAAACGCCTCCCGAAAAGAAGTACCGGCCCATCATGCCGATCTCCTCCAGAAAGCGCACTCTCTTCGTGCTTATCCTCATTCGCCGGGCAAGGGCGTATCCGTCAACGGGGCCTTCCGCCTTTGGATATGTCCCACATACAATTCGGAAGGCAGAGCCGCCTGCCCTTCAAAGATGATCCCCGAGGATACGCTCACGGCGCTTACGGCAGATATTGACCTTTCCTCCGTGGAGCATATGATAGCCGAGGACGGCAACGTTATCCGCGTCCGGTTCAAAGACGGCACGGAGCGAATGCTGCGTTGGAAGGAACGCTCCCGAGCGGAGTCATGGACGCAAGAGATGCGGCAGGCCGCGAGAGAGGCCGCTCGGAAGGGAGGAAAAAAGGATGGCCAACGTTAAAGTTATTCCCGCGACGAAGGCGTTTCATACCGGCGCTTCCCTTGAGCGGAAAACAAAGCGGAAGGTGGCGGGCTACGCAAGGGTATCGACCGACAGCGACGAGCAGCTCACCTCATATGCCGCACAGGTCGATTATTACACCAACTACATCAACAGGAACCCGGAATGGCAGTTCGTCGAGGTCTATACCGACGAAGGCATTTCAGCTCTGAACACCAGACACAGGGAGGGCTTCAACAGGATGATAGCCGACGCCCTTTCAGGGAAGATCGACCTTATCATTACGAAGAGCGTTTCCCGCTTCGCCCGCAACACCGTCGACAGCCTTTCCGCCATCCGCAAGCTCAAGGATCATGGCACGGAGGTTTATTTTGAAAAAGAGGGGATATGGACGTTCGACTCCAAGGGCGAGCTGCTCATCACGATAATGTCTTCCCTCGCGCAGGAGGAGAGCCGCTCTATTTCGGAGAACGTGACCTGGGGCCAGCACAAGCGCTTCGCCGACGGCAAGGTCACCATGCCCTACGGACAGTTCCTCGGCTACAGGAAGGGAAAGAACGGCAAGCCCGAGATAGACCCCGCCGAAGCTGAAACGGTCAGGAGCATTTACAGGATGTTTGTTGACGGGAAAACGGTCAACGCCATAGCCAAGACGCTCACAGAAAAAGGTGTTCCCACACCAAGGGGCAAGAAGGTATGGCGGGATACTACGGTCGAAAGCATTCTCACCAACGAAAAATACAAGGGCGACGCCATTCTTCAGAAGAGCTTTACCGTAGATTTCCTTTCCAAAAAATGAAAAAGAACGAGGGTGAAGTGCCGCAGTACGTTGTGACCGACAGCCACCCCGCTATAATCGACCGAAACGAATGGGGAATACGTACAAGCCGAGATGGCGAAACGGAAAGCGAAGGGCAGGCACCAGAACAGCCTCAGCCCGTTCTCCGCAAAGATCTATTGCGGGGAGTGCGGAGAGCTTTACGGCTCGAAAGTATGGCACTCGACCGATAAATACCGCCGAGTCGTATGGCGCTGTAATGGGAAGTATGAGCGGCAGACCGGCTGCTCCACGCCGCACCTTTCGGAAAAAGAAATCGAAATGCTCTTTATGAGGGCGACCTCAAAGCTCCACGATCAGCGGACGGCGCTCATCGCCGACTGCGAGGCGGTCATGACAATGCTGGCGGACAATACCGATGTTGAAATCGAATGGAAGCGGATCGAAACCGAACAGAAGACCGTCGAGGCCCTAGTCGACGCCCTTATCCGCGAGAACGCCGCAAAGCCCATGGACCAGGAGACTACAACGCGAGATACGACGGATACCAGAGAGAGCACAACGCTCTCCGCGGGAAGCTCGAAAAGCTCAGCGGAAAGAAAGAGAAACGTCGTCAGCAGATAGATGTTCTCGACCGCTTTATAGCCGATTTGAAAGAAATGCGCGATATGCCGGTCGAGTTCAGCGGCAGCCTGTGGAACGCCTTTGTCGAGAAGCTGACGATCCGCCAGGACGGGAGAGCGGAGTTCCTGTTCAGGAACGGAGCGGTAATAACGGAAGAACTGTAAAAAGCAAGGCCCGGAAAGGAAAAAATCCGGGTCTTTTCTTGTGCTCTAATTCACTGAAAGCAGGCGTTCGAGCGTAAAAAATGCCCGTTACACGATAGCCCCTGCGTCCACACGATAGCCCCTTTCTACACGATAGCCTTTGGAGATTTCACCCCGAAACGGCAAAACGAGCCATCCGCAAACCGAATAGATGCTTCAACTGAAAAACTAAAATGCACCCTCTGTTTTCAAAAAGTCAATAAACATAAGGAAAAACAAAGGCGAAATAAAACGATAGGGTTCTTGATTGAAATTGTATCAAGAACCCTATCAGTTATGGAGCGGGTGATGGGAATCGAACCCACGTGATCGGCTTGGGAAGCCGACGCTCTGCCATTGAGCTACACCCGCGCAAAATGCAAAATATCAGGAGGCGATATTCTGCCTTGCTTGTTTTCAGCATATTATACCGCGTCTTAAGCTTAATGTCAACACAAAAAACAGAGTATCACTCACCGAACACAGACGAGATGGCTAATCTCCCTTTCGTTGCGTCCTTTGCTGCAGGGTGGAACAATGGCTTGAATAAGCCGAAGCATTACCGCCATATAAGCAACTTGATTGCACATGAGCCTGATTGCAGTGAAGGGAGCATGTCGCAGTAACTCGATTGCATTTGTTTCCCTCCTAATAATACACAGTTAAATTGTTCCCATTCAAATGTATATTTTCCATCGGAGAATAAAATTTTTCTGACAGCAGCCGTTTTTTCAATTCGACAATTGATACTATTTATTTCAACGACTTAAAATGCAATAAGTTTAGACAGTATATTTATTGTCCTCATAATTGATTGCACTTGCCATCCAAATTCCTGAACTGCGCCGTTGTCACGGGAAGTGTGCAGAAATTCTCCGCAGCGGATCACGCCTGTGCTGAAACAGCTTAAAGGACTTGTTTCAAACCGTTTCAAGCGGTTTTTGGACATAGAAAAATCCACCGTAATTCGATTAAAATCACGGTGGACATCTGGCAAATAACCCTAACTTTAATAGAATTTCAAGGGGTGCATTTTCGGCGCAAAAGGGGGTGCAGTAGTTTTCGGAAATGCACCCCCTCTGTGGAAAAATTTCTCATGACTGATCTATTCCTTCAAAAACGTGGCCAGAAGCATCCAGGTTTGTTATCAGAAAATTCGTGACTGCTCCACGAAACTCCGCTTCTGCGCCCTTATTTTTCCAAAATGCCCGGTTTGCGTCCTCGATTTTCGGCTGCATCTGCTCGATCTGGTTATCGTCCAACGGAAAACAGACATCACCAAAATCGTCATTCATAATTTTGAGAAGCAAATCGTGATACTTATGTGCGCCGATTGTTTGTAAAGCGGCTATGATTTCAAAAAGATGTTCTGAAGCAAGGATCTCCTGCAAATCGTCCATGGCGGACATCCAAAACTCCACGCTAAGGGCGAGCAGCCTTTCACTCTGAGACATAGATTGCTGCAGTTCAAAGAGCTTTTCCCAGTGGAAAGACGGCAGTTGCTCCAAGACGTTACCTTTCTCCATGTAAAACTCGTTGTATGATTCCGTGCGCCACCCTCCGGCTCGCTTTATTACAACGCTATATTCGGATAGCCCATTATCATATATCACCGCGTTTTGCGAAGACAGAATATCATCCTCAATATAATAAACGCCTGCTTTGGGAACGTTTGCATCCAGTGATTTTCCGTTGCGTATTGTTCCGATGTACTGACCGTTAATGTACATTCGATACGGCAAAAGAGCTCCCGCAAATGCGGATTTCCGATGAATATGGAATCGCACCTCACGCATGAAATCGCACTCCTGTATGTGGATTCAATTATTTACATTGCTTAAAAAATCCACCGTAATTCGATTAAAATCACGGTGGACTTATGGCGGAGAAGGAGGGATTTGAACCCTCGCGCCCCTTCGCAGAGCCTACTCCCTTAGCAGGGGAGCCCCTTACAGCCACTTGGGTACTTCTCCAACTTAATATACTGTTAAAAAACTGGCGGAGAGAGAGGGATTCGAACCCCCGGTGCCTTGCGGCATCACTGGTTTTCAAGACCAGCTCCATAAACCACTCGGACATCTCTCCTCGTTCGCAACGATACGATTATAACAGAACTTCTGCCGCTTGTCAACAGCAGAAACGGCAGAAGTGGATATATATAATTTTTCTTTCGTTGCCGTGCTCATCGCCGTCATGCTCCCCCCGCACCGACATGCATCGACGCGGCAGAAAAAGCAGCTTCGGACGATTAAACAGTTGCCTCAAGTGAATGAGCCGTTTTTAAACGCTCCGAGCGGCAGACAGGGGTATTCGGGCTTTATTGTCAGGTATTCAGATGAAATCAAGTTTACGCTGTTATAATCGAACCTGTCCAAACACAGCAAACCCGCATTATCCGTTCGGAGCATGTAATCGGTCTTACCCCTATCCTCAATTACATAAATCTTACCGTTTGCATAATCACAGATAATAACGCGGCTGTCAACAATTCCGGAGCCGATGTTGATCGTTGAGCAAAAATCCGGGCTTCCGTCACCGTTTATATCGCAGATATAAGCATCCCTGAACGGCAGTCCGCCGTACAGCACGGTCGTTTTGCCGTTATTAACTTCAACTGCCGAATCCGTGCAGCTGAAAACGGCATTGGGGAATTGCAAAAAGCTTTTCTCAACACGGGTACTGCCGCCGGATGCATCAAACCATAGCTCTGCCGCTGCTCCGCTCTGATCCGCCGCGCTCTCCGTGCCGTAAAAAAGATGAATCATTTCGTCCCCGGTGCCGGAATAACCGTCCTCATCCGAACCATGCATTGGACCTATAACGATATGAATAAGCTTTTCGCCGAGATTGGTGACTCCGTCCTTGCTGTAGGTTATAACTCGATTCAGCTCTTCAGCCTCACTGAAGCCCACAAAATTAATCAGGTATAAATCCGCATTCGGACACATGCGGCGAATCTCGTCCTTCGGCATGTATTTCAGTGCGTTGAGATAATCCTCAAGAAGATATACCGTTTCGGGTGCGGCAACACGGCTTTCTCCCGGAAGGAAGAACATATCCGAATCGCCGAAAAACCGCAATTGTTCGCGATACATTCCATCCTGCCGTTTGAAGTAAAAAACGATTGTTTGATTGTCCCAAAGTTCAAAATCGGAATCCATGTCCAATGAAAATCCTCCGGGTCGGGTGTAGATCTCCGCATCGGGATTCAGTTTTTCCGCTTTTCGAATTTCGGAAACAATATAGTCGGGATCAATATCCGCAATATTATCGCCCCTCATTTCAAATTCCGCACCTGTCTTTTTGCAGGTCAAAAAACACACCGCAAGCGCTGCGCAGGCGAGCACGGCAATAAGAATCACCCAAACCGACGGTTTTCGGTAATTCATCACGGTCTTAACGCGTTCTTTAATACCAACTTCACCGAAGGCAAGCGGACAGGCATTGAAACGACTGCGACTAACGCTGCACGAAAGCAATGCCTGCATATAGTCCGCTCTCTGTTCGTTGTCAAGCTTTTTTATAACCTTTTCATCGCAGGCAAATTCAATATCGCGGCAAAACAGCACGTAGGACAGCCAAACGAGAGGATTGAACCAATGCACCGCGAGGATAGCAAAGCCAAGCGGCTTCCACTTATTATCACGGCGGCGTATATGCGCCCGCTCATGTTCAATTACGGTTTCAAGTTCACGCTCTTCAATGCCGAACGGAACATATATACGCGGCTTGAAAAATCCAAGCACAAACGCCGAATTAACTCGGTCGCTCTGATAAATATTATCGCGCAGCAGCACGGCTTCACGCAGTTTCCTGCCCAAACCGATGCGGCTTATTGCCATGTATGCAAGCATGACAATCAGACCTGCAAGCCAAATACATGCAATCTCGTAATCATCGGGCAGAGTAATTCGCAGGAGCGGAATTGTCAGCGATGTGTCGTAATCGTTCTCCTTTGATTGTGTTCCCGCTGCACCGGGCGTTTTTGCTTCTTCACCTGTGTCGCTGCTTTCGGCAGTTTTTCCTGCATCGGAGGGCACGTTTGAAGCATCTTCCCGTTCGGATTCCGCCCCACCCGATCCGCGGATCACGAGAGGCTCTCCCCCGTCCGTGTTGTCAATAGTGTCAGCATAGAGTTTTTCTCTGAAATTTTCTATAGGATAGTTGTCCGGAACAAGGCTCAGCGGACTTTCTATCGTCGTCGGAATAATTAACCGCAATGCAACAATACCCCAAAGCAGCACCCGAATCCAGCCCGGTGCTCTTTTGAACAACAACCTGAGCACAAGCACGATAACAATTATCATGCTTGCCAATATACTCATATCGATAACCGAAATGCAGACTTCACCCACGCTCATTTTCCGCCTCCGTTCCGAATGCTGTCAATCATGCGTTGAACCTCGTCCAACTCCCTTTCCGACATATCCCGACGCTTTGCGAAAGCTGCAACAAATGCCGGCAGCGAACCCGAAAAACGCTTCTCAACAAGCTCATCGATTTCACACGCCTGAGCTTCATCCTTCGAAATAATGGAAGTTATAACGCCGTCCTCGTTCTTCAGCACACCGCGCTCGCAAAGACGCTTCAACACTGTATAACTCGTTGTTCGCTTCCATCCAAGTTCCGCGAAGCAGAGCTTTGCAAGCTGCGCTGCGGATATCGGTTCGTTTTCCCATAGAATAAGGCAGAAACGGTATTCACCTTCATGTATTTTCGGTATTTCTTTCATAATGACTCCTCCGCGATTTTTGTCTACTGTTGTAGACTGTTTTTTAGTCTACCACTGTAGACGGCTTTTGTCAACAGTTTTTTCACAAAAATTCAGAGCCGATTTAATGCTCCGATCCGGAATCAACCGAAAAAACATTGTATCCACCCTTTATAAACGGCAAAACAAGTGCAGGAAAATGAATCGATTCAAGCCCGACGCGCGGACGGAGTTCTCGGGCTTATGTGCTGAGCCGAAAATTCTGTCGATATTTATATATATCTACTGAAAAAATAGCATGAAGAGATTCTTAAGCTGCGGATGATAAAACGGAAGCTGCTGTCAGGCGGCTTTAAAAATGCAAATGCAGTTATATGCCCGTTTCCGCCATGCTTGTTCGCCTGCTTGCGATGGTTAATCTTTGCTTGGTTTTTCCCCATGTTAAGCATTATATTTGTTCGCCGGCACAGCGGCAGCCTTGATCTGCGCTGCAGTGCTCCGGTTCCGTCAGTATTTGTAATACTGCGCGCACAGCATCATTATTTTATTATATGCGAACTTAAGGCAGCTTCCGCAAAAACCATTGTCGAATTCACTCTTTTTGCGCGAAAGCAATTGTGCCCGGGAGCCGAGTCTGTCATATTTGGATTGTCTGCAATTCTCCGGGCAGCGGTTCGGCAAAACACTCCCGGCAGTTTTCAGCGGAAAACTCTTGACAAACATCGCGATATGTGATAGTCTATATATGTTGTCAGTCGAGTATCGCTGCTCGCCGATAACAGTTTTTTCCGAAAACAGGGTCGCTGCATCTAAAATGCAGTAACCCTGTTTTTGATTAATGAAGATTCCGAGCGAAGGCAAATCACACAGGCGAAGCGCTGCATACATACCACCTGCGAATGCAGTGACGGTACATTGCGCTTATAATCGCCGACAGCGGTATTTCAATCCAC
>ENA-OOXM01000661-OOXM01000661.1-human-gut-metagenome-genome-assembly--contig:-NODE-661-length-30552-cov-9.011640_pt1 | contig 30552 bp, 26 predicted proteins | sample MGYA00241589_ERZ501347 | MGnify/ENA primary metagenome ERZ501347 (study PRJEB25962, sample SAMEA2042832) | human gut metagenome | biome: human gut; feature: human-associated habitat; material: faeces...
TTTCTCGTTTTATACAGCCTGATTTCTCGGAAAGTGATTTGTGAAGCGATTAAGTGACAATTAATTCTCAATATAATAGAAACAGAATTGACATATACCCCTGTGGGGTATATATTAAATGCGACATAATAAATACGAAAGAAGGAATTGAGATGATAAAGACAACTTTAAAAATTGATGGCATGATGTGTGGTATGTGTGAAGCCCACATGAATGATGTGATCCGTAAGAATTTCAAGGTAAAAAAGGTAACTTCTTCTGCCAAGAGCGGAGAAACGGTGATCATCAGCGAGGACAATATCGATACTGAGGCTGCAAAGAAGGCAATCAAGGATATCGGTTATGAGATGCTTTCCGCAACCAGTGAGCCATATGAGAAAAAAGGCTTATTCCATTTTGGCAAGTAGCAAAAATTTCGCAATCAAAATAAATTGTTTATAAGCAGTATAACATTAGACAGATATATCCACTCTGAAAATATCAATGCATTTTCTATTCGATACACATGTTTGATTCACAAATGCTCCTGTGTGAACTCGCCCTTTGGGCTCAGACATACACCCGCATTTGTTGACAATGTGTATCTTATAACGAAAAATGCATTGAATTCTTTTCCGGGTGGATATATTTGTCTAATGATTAAATGTATGCATACAGGCAGTTTATTTTGATTGCGAAGTTTTTTTGTAAATTTCAAATTGCATATAAAGATAGAATTTTGTCGAAAGAGATAGTATAATCAGGCTAACGCTTTTGATAGGAGATATGGAAATGTTAGTATGTGATTATATTGTAAAACAGATTGATGGAGAATATGCGCATCTGCAGAATCTGGATGGTTCTGAAGAAGATAAGCTGGTTGCAAGAGCCTTGCTGCCGGATGGGATCGCAGAGGGAACGAAGCTGCACTACGAGCTGTTGCAGTATGAGATTATACAGTAAGCAGAGTCGGAGGAGAGCATAAGAATATGAACTGGAATCGAAAAGAACTGAGAAAAGGCGCGTGGAACACGGTGTTTAAGCGTGGAACGATGGCGTGGCTTGCACTGGTTGCAGTCTGCTTCATCTTTGCATTTTTAGGTGTCGATGAATTTGCACAGTCGACATTTGTAAATGGGATTGACAAGGCAATCGGACTGGATACTTCGCATGTAGCAAGTAACGTGGAAATCTTAAAAGACTATGCTGTAAATACACCGATTGTAAAGGATGTTCCGTTTATACATTCGGATTTTGTGATCGGACTGATCGATGTTGCTTCCAAGAGTCAGACATGGATCATTAAGCTGTTAGGCGCAAATGCCGCCTATTTGGAACGTAATACTGGAGAAGTGATCATTGCACTTCTGTTATCCGCATTTATTATGATGATCGTGCATTTCTTTATTCAGAGTGCAGCCATCGTTGGAAAGAATCGGTATGCGATGGAGTGCCGGTACAGTGATAAAGTATCGATCAACCGTATGTTTGCACCATTTCATTTTAAACATTTATTGAGATTGATCTGGACAATGTTCGTATATAAGGTGGTTCTGTTTTTATGGAATCTTACGATCGTCGGTGGTATATACAAATTCTATCAGTACCGGATGATCCCGTATCTTGTTGCGGAGAATCAGACACTTAGCTGGAAAGAGGCAAAAGCTTTATCCAAAGAAATGACAAATGGATATAAATGGAAGATGTTCGTAACAGATCTGTCATGTATTCCTGTTATGCTGTTAAAGCTTGTTCCGATTGCCGGTCTGTTAGTAGCAGTACCGTTTGATGTAGAGATCGACGTGGAGATGTATTTTCATCTTAGAAAGAGAATTGACAGTGAAGCATTTGTTGAGCGTGCATTTGACGGAGCACCATACTGTAAAGGTATAGAAACTGCTGTGCCGGTATATCTCTTGCAGGATGCAGCAGTAGAAGTACCAAAGGGAATCAAAATCAAGAGTGAATACCGGCTGACAGATTTCATCTTTTTCTTCTTCTCATTCTGTTTTGTCGGCTGGGTGTGGGAGGTTATGCTCCACATCGTCAGGGATCATGAGCTCGTAAACCGTGGAACAATGTATGGACCGTGGCTTCCGATCTATGGTGTCGGGGGTGTCGTTATTATCTTCCTGTTAGACCGGTTTAAGGCAGATAAATTGAAATTATTCTTGATGTCTATGGGTATCTGTGGCGTGCTCGAATATATCGCAAGCTGGATCCTGGATTTCTTCTTTAATTCCCACTACTGGAATTATAAGAAATTCTTCATGAATTTAAATGGAAGGATCTGTCTGGTCGGCTTACTTGCATTTGGCATCGGAAGTCTGTTCGGTGTCTATATCGCGGCGCCGAAGCTCAGCCGCTTTATGCATAAGAAGAGCCGGAAAACACAGATCCTGATCTGCGCTGTCTTAAGCACAGCCTTTATCATCGACCTGATGTGTTGTGCGTTATTTGGCTTTAATGCCGGATCCGGCGTAGGTGGAACCTATAACTAAGGAAACGAATCCCCTCCGACAGATGATTATATATGTAACATTTCACCTGTATTTCTTATATGGTAGTCAGGTGTTTTCTAACTATGACATTAGCGTATTTTCGTTATGAGGTTTGCACTGGCTATCAGCATCAAGCCCATGTCTGAGTCCGTAAGGACGAGTTTGGGCGACTGCTGATAAATAAGCGTGCGAACCGAATAGAAAATAAAGCGGATCATATGTAGGAAGTGCCAGCCTTCCGGATCACTCGAATCCATTGTTTATACAGGCTTATTTCGCTGGAAAAAGCTTGCGGAAGATCAGACGGATAGACGGACCGCAATAAAAAAGCTGCCAGAAGAAAGCTACCGGGAAGTTTAAGAAGGTGGTCTGGAGCCACACGGCTGCAAACTGACGACCGGCATGCTTGAATAAAATAGTGGCAACAAGGCTCATGCAAGGACACATAATGCAGATGATCATGGTAGAAATAGCAAGCGTGATGATGATCGGGCGGTCATTCGGCTTCACGAAGCGGAATGCAAGAGCATGTGCAGCCTTATCTACAAACAGGAATTCAAGTAAAAAGGCAACCGGCCACATGATGATAAGCTCATGAAAGGCGGCTAAGAAAACGGAGTTTGACATTCCACCCGTGTTTAGGGAAATGTTGTAGCAGATCATGGCATAGACCATAAGAAAAGACATCATTAATGTGAAAACAAGGTTTTGAAATAAAGTTTTTGGCATAAAATAAATCTCCTTTTTGATAAATAATCTGAATAAATGCAGAACCAAAACTGCAAATATTTTAAAAATAAGCACAAAAAAGACACATGTGTTGTTCGTTATCAAGTGATATGCTCATCCGTCGGCAGACGAGGTGAAATATCAGGAGCACACTTGTGTCGTTTCCAATTTTATACCAAAGCTTTTTCTTCAATTTTAACAACGTCGGTCATTATACTAAGCTTTTAGTAAAAATGCAAGTGAAAATTTCATATTCAAACTTATAAAAATTTCCTATAAAAATTTCATACGCAAACTTATAAAATTTCATACGCAGGTATAAAGAATATCATAGGCGAAAACAGATAATTATATACACAATAAGTATACGCAATAATACATGGATTTGTTTGACTTATAAATGGGTAGATGTTAGTATCATAGTTATGATCATTATGTGGGAGGCAGATGGATATGAACAGTGCACAGAAGATATGTATGATTGTCGGAGTGGGTTTTGCAGGAATAGGGCTTTTTATGACATTGATCTTTTTATTTGCATTTGGTAAGCCCGGGGCATTTATATTAATTCCATTAATGTTTGTGGTACTTGGATTATGTTTTATCGTGACGATCCTTGTTATGCTCCATAACAAGAAAATGATCCGTGTACATGGTGAAAAGTATACAGCGAAGATTTATGGTTATGTAAAAAATACATCTTATATGGTAAATGGCAGATTCCCTTTAAATGTAAAGGTGCATTATTTTGATAATTATGGTATCGAGCGGGAAGTGATCCTGCCGACTTCGATCAGTGGAGGAGCGGATTCCATGTTCCCGATCGGAATGACGATCGATATCTATGAATACAATGGTAAGTACAGTTATGATCCTGCTTCTGTCCGTGGAGAACGGCTCAGAAGAGAAGAAGAGCTGATGGACAACAAGCCGATCGATCCGGAACAGCTTCACCTGATCGCAGTCCGATGTTCGAACTGCGGTGCTTCTTATAAGGCAGCAACCGGATATGCCAGCCGCTGCCCTTATTGTGGTGGTTACCAGAATGTGTGATAAAGCTCTGATGTTTGCCGGAATGTGTGATGAAGCTCTGATGTTTGCTGGAACGTGTGATGAAGCTGTTGCCGGAATGGGATGATGCCGGCTGACTGTTTAGCCGCGCCCGAGGATCGCATCCATATCCTGCTCAGGAGCCGTGATCGGCTGCAGGTTGTAGGTATCAACCAGAAAACGGACAACGGTCTCTGTCATGAATGCCGGAAGGGTTGGGCCGAGATAGATGTTTTTGACACCGAGGGCAAGCAGGGTTAAAAGGATGCAGACAGCCTTCTGTTCATACCATGAAAGAACGAGAGTCAGAGGAAGCTCGTTGATATCACAGCCGAAGGCTTCTGCTAGTGCAAGGGCAACCTTGATCGCACTGTAAGAATCGTTACACTGTCCCATATCTAAGATCCTAGGGATTCCGTCGATCTCGCCCAGGTCGAGATCATTGAACCGGTATTTGCCACAGGCAAGTGTCAGAACGAGAGAATCCATAGGAGTCTGTTTTACAAATTCTGTATAATAATTTCTGCCCGGATGGGCACCGTCACAGCCGCCAACTAAGAAGATGTGTTTGATATCACCATTCTTGATGGCGGCTGTAAGTTTATCTGCATGGGAGAGGACTGCGCCATGTGCAAATCCTGTTGTCAGGATATGTCCGCCATTGATACCGCTCATGCTGTGATCGTGTTCATAGCCGCCCAGCTTTAGGGCATGTTTGATGATCGGAGTAAAATCCTTTTTGCCATCCTTTGTTCCCTTGATATGCACCATTCCTTCATAGCCGACAACAGAGGTGGTGTAGATGCGATCTTCATAGCTTGGACGTGGGGGCATCAGGCAGTTGGTTGTAAAGAGGACGGGTGCAGGGATATTTTCAAATTCCGTCTGCTGGCTCTGCCATGCAGTTCCGAAGTTGCCGGCAAGATGCTTATAGGCGGCTAATTTTGGATAGCCGTGAGCCGGAAGCATTTCGCAATGCGTATAGACATTGACACCGGTTCCTTCGGTCTGTTTTAAGAGCAGATCCAGATCGCGGAGATCATGACCGGATACAACGATGAAAGGCCCCTTGCGGATATCGGTGTGAACCTTAGTCGGCGTTGGTGTGCCGAAGGATTCGGTATTTGCCTTATCGAGCAGTTCCATGCACTGATAGTTCACTTTTCCAAATTCCATAATAAGCTCGATCCATTCTTCTACCGAGTGTTCACGGTTCACTTCACACAAGCCCTTATAGAACCAGGTTGTTACATTATCATTTTGATAGCCGAGATTCATTGCATGATGCGCATACGCCGCCATTCCCTTTAAGCCGAACAATAACGTGGAGCGGAGTGACACGATATCGTCCGTACCATCCCACAGGCTGATTACCGGTATATCATGTGGATCTTTCAATCCACAGGTCGGAGGATTGATATTTGCTGTTGATGAATTCATATCTGTATCTGAGAAATTCATATTTGCGGTTGGTGCATTCATATCTGTATCTGAGAAATTCATATTTGTAGTTGGTGCATTCATATCTGTATCTGAGAAATTCATATTTGCAGTTTGTGAATTCATATTTGTAGTCGGGAAGTTCTTATATGCGATATCTGATATGCTACATATGTCTGTAGGCATACAGCGCATGATATCTTTCTGGTTTTTCTGCACTTCTTTGATGTAATCTTTGATTGATTTATCATCAAAATTCACATTTGTAAGTGTTGTAAATAAACCATCGATCAGCAGACGGTCAGCGGATTTTCGGTTGTTCAGGTATCGGGACAGAAGTTTGGGATCTGTCTCTTTTTTCTGTTGCATGGATTTCTTTGTAAGCTCGGCTGCTTCGGCAAGTCGTATCAGTTCACAGATCAATTCGTCCTGCAGATTGGATGTCGAGGGCTGCTTACCGCAGACTCCGGTATTCACACAGGCTTTATTGCCAGCTGTCTGCTGGCACTGAAAACAAAACATATTTGACATGGGATAACCTCCTGATGAAATTTTATTGATGATTGTGGAATGACTACAAATTGCTGTTCATGTATGTGCAATATATATTAATTCCGCAATTATCTTTTTAAACATATTTAGTATCGTCGGGTGTTTTCAGAATTATACAGGCAAAACCTTTCATTCAGTGTAAGTGTTATTTGAGGAAGATATCTGATAGTATAAATATTGTCAGATATGGTGGGTATGAAATTAAGAAATAAATTATGATACCCCCAGGAGCCAGGCAGCAGCGGGTATGAGAGCGAGAAAAAGAATGCGATACCTGCAGAAGCAAATGGGCGAGGGTATGAGAGTGCGAAGGAAACCATGATACCCCCAGAAGTCAGACAACAGCAATTAAGAAAGTACAAGGAGGCGGCAGCATGGATGCATTATTAGAGATAGAAGATCTGAAAAAATATTATGGCAAGGAACCGAACCAGACAAAGGCACTGAACGGAATCACATTTCAGGTGATGCCGGGCGAGTTTTTAGGAATTATGGGGAGTAGCGGTTCCGGCAAGTCAACATTATTAAACTGTATCGCAACAGTGATCCAGCCGGATAGCGGCAAGATCCGGATGAAAGGTACAGAGATCCAGAGGTTGAAGGGCAAGAAGCTGGCAGGATACCGTGGTAAGGAGATCGGATATCTGTTCCAGAATTTTGAACTGTTGGATAATCTGACCGGACGTGAGAACATCATGGTTCCGTTGTCGATTCATAACATATCGGAGGCAGAGGGCGGAAAACGTCTGGAGCAGTTAGCGGAATATCTGGAGATCACTGATGTACTGGATAAGTTTCCATCGCAGATGTCAGGTGGTCAGAAACAGAGACTGGCAGCAGCCAGAGCGCTGATCCTGAATCCGGGCATCATTCTGGCAGATGAACCAACCGGAGCACTTGATTCCAGAAATGCCAAAGCCTTAATGGAGAAATTAGCCGGTCTGAACCGGGATGAGAAGGCAACTGTTTTGATGGTAACGCACGATTCCAATGCAGCAAGCTATTGCAAGCGTATCCTGTTCATTCAGGATGGCGTGATCTTCCATGAATTAAGACGTGATCTGCTTGCTGAGACACAGCAGCAGTTCTATGAAAGAATCCTGCAGGTTATGGCACAGTTGGGAGGGGGCAGTGCAAATGTTCTTTAAACTGATCCGAAAAAACAGTAAACAAAGCAGAAAAGAAAACGGCTTGTTTTTCTCCTCGTTAGTAATATCCATCGTGGCATTCTATATTATCCTGTCACTTTCTTCACAGGATGTTATGGTATTCCTTAAGAAAATGGAGAGTGATGCGGTAGATCGTCTGTTCCAGATCATACCTGCATTTTTTGTAATGACACTGGTGATCTTATTCTTCCTGATCTACTATGCAAGCAAATTCCAACTGGAACGAAGAAAACACGAATTTGGCGTTTACCTGATGATGGGAATGCGGAGAAGCAAACTTTTCGGGATGCTTCTTGCAGAAGATATAGGAAGCAGTCTGGCAGCACTTATAACAGGACTTCCGATCGCTGTTTTATTATCCGAACTGATCAGTCTGATCACAGCCAAATGTGTAGGACTTGGTATCGTCGGACATCAGGTAACATTTTCCATTCAGGCAATCATAATAACTGCTGTTGGATTTTTTGTGATCAAGCTGGTTGCATTCCTGATCTTAAGCGGGAAGATCGCAGGACAGGAGATTGGTGCATTATTAGTTGATACACCGGAGGGAACAAAGAAGCAGTTCCCGGCTGGCGTCTATGCGGTAAGCTTCGTCCTCGGTATTATCTGCCTGGCTGTGGCATACAGCATGGCGATCGGAGGAATATCATGGACGACACTTTGTAAGATGTCTGAGACAGTATTGATCGGTTTTGTCGGTATGCTGCTTTTATTCTATGGCATGCGGTTTTTTATCGACCGTCTGGCAAGACACAGCCATGGGGGAGCTGCCCTTCGGGTATTTAATTTCCGTCAGGTGCAGGAAAATGTCATAAGAAAATCCAGTACCTTATCGATCAGTTCCGTTCTGATCCTTGCAGCCCTCTGCTGTTTTGGAGCAGGAATTGTGATCGCATTTTCCTATGGAAATGAAAAAGAAAATACCCATATCATGGATTATACATTTGAGAATTACGAAGAAGATCAGGAACAGGGTGTGGCAAATGTAAAAAAGCTTCTGACAGACAACGGACTGGAACAGGATTTCTCCGATCTGTTTGAGGTGCAGGTCGGTCATCTTATTCCGGGTGCAAATGATGATTACGATGTATTTGATCTGTCATCAGTCATGAACCGGGTAGAACAACTGCCGGACTCAGAGGATAAAGATATTCTGCTTAACAATCTGGAATATGAGTCATATCCATATCTGATTTCTTTGAGCGGATATAATCATGTACTTGAACTTGCAGGGAAAGAACCTCTTGCATTGTCAGACGATGAGGCGGCAGTATTTAAAAGTCTGGAATTTACATCGGATAGTATGAATCAGAATATAAATGATATTCTGGCAGACCGCCCGGAGGTGGCATATCTGGATCATAAGATGTATCTGACCGGTAAGATACAGAACACACCGTTTATCACAGACCGGGCAATTACATTATCCTTTGCCCTGATCGTGCCGGATGAAGTATTTGACAAATATACATGGGACAGCACGATCTATCTGAATTGTGTGCTGGATCAGTCAAAGGTCAAGGGAGATAACCTGCTTCAGTCGGTCATGCAGATGAATGATAAACTTGCGCAGATCGATTTTGCAGCAAAAAATATTGAATATGAAAGTTATCTGAAAAATATGGGACGCCGGATGTTCTATATCGTAGCAGCAAGTTATATCACGATCTATCTGGCGATCATTTTCCTGATCATTGCAAATACTGTGATCGGGGTACAGTTCCTGATGGGACAGCAGAAATCCGGCCGCAGATATAAGACACTGATCCGGCTTGGAGCAACCTATGAACTGCTCTGCCGTTCCGCAAGAAAGCAGATCAACTGGTACTTTGGTATGCCGGTTGTCGTTGCAGGCATCAGCAGTATCTTCGGTGTGCGCGCCGTCCTTACACTGGTTTCCGGTATGATCTCAAATAGTATCCGAGATGCCATGCTGCTTGCTGCAGCTATGATTTTGCTGCTCTGTGTGGTAGAATGCATTTATATGGCATTTGTAAAACGGTCAAGCAACCGGTATCTTCTGACACTGATGGTACCGGAACGTGAGGAGTAGATTCAGAGCAGATGAAGATCAATGGCGATGGCGTGAAACCTTGACTGATAGATGAGGAGTAGATATGAAGCATATAGCAGTGGTAGAAGATGAAGATATGATGCGGGAAGAACTGGAAGCTATATTGCAGAAGGCGGGCTATCAGACCAGCGGTATCACGGATTTTGAGAATGCGGCAGCGGCTATTCTTGCGGCATCCCCGGATCTGGTGCTGCTCGATCTGAATCTGCCGGGCATGGGTGGATTCCAGATCTGCCGGGAACTGAAGCAGAAAAGCTCCATACCGGTTCTGGTTCTGACGTCGAGGGATCAACTTCAGGATGAACTGCATGCCCTGGATCTGGGCGCAGATGAATTCCTGACGAAGCCGTGCAGAAAAGAACGTCTGCTCGCCAGAGTATCCAATGTGTTGAAACGGTACGAGGGAAGAAATAACCTTTTGGAAGGAAACGGATTTCTCCTTGACCGGCAGACCTATACTTTATATATTCATAACCAGTCTGTTATTCTGCCGCAGAATCAGGGAAAGATCCTTGGGATATTCTTAGAGCACGGATCGGATATTGTGACAAAAGAGGAACTCTGTATCGCCTTATGGGGGACGGCAGAATTCATCGATGAAAATGCCTTACAGGTGAATCTTACAAGACTGAAAAAGACAATGGCAAATCTTGATATGCCACAGCAGATCATTCCTGTGCGTGGCGTCGGATATCGTTTTGTCGGACAGACATCGGAGAGGTAGAGATGGAACATATATCCATAAAGGAGATCGGACAGATCATAAAACAGAATAGATTCTGGCTGGGGATCATCGGACTGCTTGATCTGCTCAGTATCCTGCTGTTATGGCTGATCGATGCACAGGCATTTTATGTGATCGCAATATCGGTGATTTTGTTCAGTCTGCTGGTATTTGTAACGGCTGTTTTCTATCTGGCAAAGAAAGATAGAAAACGGAAGAAAGCATTTGATGAATTCCTTGCAATGCCGGATTCCTATCATGAGGAACAACTGCTTCATGATGCTGAGAATCTGCAGGCGGAGATCAGAAGCTTCAGTCAGACATTACATGAACAGACGGATCAATGCGCACAGACGAAGTTACAGCTAAATGATTATGAGGAATATGTGGAAGCATGGGCGCATGAGGTAAAGACACCGCTTGCTCTGTTGACATTTATGTTGGACAATCACAGAGACGAGCTGTCAGAAGATGTGGTATGCAAGCTTGACCGGATCAACTGTCAGATGCAGAGATATATCGACCAGATGTTATACTATGCCCGTTTAAAGGGGGCGAGAAAAGATTACAGGTTTGAGTCGGTCGATACGGAAACCTGTGTAAAAGAAGTGCTGGAGGATTTCACACCACTGTTAGAAGAACAGAAGATACAGGTTTGGCTTGATATAAAAGAGAACACAGTATTTACCGATAAACGTGGCTTTGCCTTTATGCTCGGACAGTTTATCAGTAATTCGATCAAATACAGCAAAGGAGAGAATAAACAGCTCCGGATCTCCTGTATCAGAGAACATGAGAAGATTATTTTATCTGTCCGGGATAATGGCGTGGGTATCAAAGCCTGCGATCTTCCGTATGTATTTGAGAAAGGCTTTACCGGAGATTCCGGTGACAGGCGGAAGAAAGCAACCGGTATGGGACTTTACCTTGCAAAAGAAATGGCGCATGATCTAAATGTGGAGCTGGATGTGTCCTCTGATGAAGCCACAGGCGGCTGTGAGATTCGGGTGTATTTTCCAGTGGTTACTGCTTCCGATACTCTATAGATGTTACCGGATCAGTTACCGTTTTCGATACCCTCCGGGTGTGACACCATATTTCTTCTTGAAGGTTCGGTTGAAATAGGACAGGTTAAAGAAACCGCAGCTTTCTGCGATGGACAGGATGCTGTCATCGGTTGTGACAAGAAGCCTTGCTGCGATATTTAACCGGAAGTCACACAGATAGGTGGTAAAGGATACACCCATAGTATTCTTAAAAAATCGCATAAAATGGGATTCTGAGAATCCACAGTAAGAAGCAATGTCTGCAATGGGTATTGCTTCTTTGTAGTTTCGATCGATATAAGATAAGATTGCTTTGGTACGATCCAGATTCTTTGCATGATTCTTCCGATCTGAGGTCTCTGCCTTTTGCTCTGCGTGTGCATACAGGGTATAGAAGAATTCAAAATAGCAGCTTTTCAGAGCAAGCCGGTATCCCTTTGGTGTCGATGCACAGAGGGCATCTACCCGGTTCAGGCACGAGGACAGGGAATTGTATAATGGATCGTCACGGTCATAGATACTCTTTATATTTAATTCACCGGAGAGCAGGGGCAGGAAGAATTCACTGTCTAAGGTATCATGATTTCTGGATCGGAATAGATCAACGGAGAAAATGATATTTTCATATTCCATCGAATAGGAGGAATACTGAGAGATGCCGTGGATCCTTCCCGGCAGTATCAGAATGATATCTCCTTCCTCTACATAGTGCGTAGTGAAATCCAGCGTTACATTTCCTTTTCCTTTTTTAATGTAAATGATCTCCATATATGGATGCCAGTGGAGCGGAACGGCATTGAAGTCGAGCGGTATCGAGCACAGATAAGTGTTGTAAGGGAAAAGCGGATCGGCGTGCGCCTTCGTTTCCATATAATTTTCATATTCAAGACTGTTCATATATGTACCTCCCTTTCCTAACTTTGAGGTATTCTATCCTTACCAAACAGGTGGACGCTTCCGCTCGTTTCGACCTGCAACGGTACTAAGATGCCGCTTGTGCGCCATCTAAGGACCGGCGGTCTCAAATGCCACCTGTTTGGTAAGATAGAATACCTCAAAGTTTTGAATGATAGAATAGTATCATAAAATGCTCTTATTATGCAAGAAATAGTATAAAAAGGATATTAGAATACAAATCAGAACAGACATTCCGGATATACGACCTTTACCTTACCTTTACCTTTATTAAATGCAGGCGAATGGATAGCTGTTCAATAGAAAATTTAATAAAGAGGTATCAGACATGAAGAAAGCGTTAGATCGTGGCGCAGGAATCCTCCTGCCAATCAGCAGCCTTCCATCCCCTTATGGAATCGGATCTCTGGGGAAAGAGGCATATGAATTTGTTGACAGGTTGAAGGAGGCGGGCCAGCGTTACTGGCAGGTGCTTCCGATCGGACCGACCAGCTTTGGTGATAGTCCGTATCAGTCATTTTCAGCATTTGCGGGTAATCCTTATTTTATCGATTTCGACATTCTGATTCATGAAGGTTTACTGACACAGGAGGAGGTAGATGCATACAGCTGGTACGATCAGCCGGATGACATCGATTACGCCCGCCTGTACAGACAAAGGTTTGAGGTATTGAGAAAAGCATATGGCAGATCAAAGCATGAGACATCAAAGCAGTATGCAGAATTTCTCACGGAAAATGAAAACTGGCTTCCGGATTACGCCCTTTATATGGCGGTCAAGGCAGACCATGAGAACAAAGAATGGTTAAGCTGGGAAGAACCGGTTTTAAAGAGAGAAGAAACAGCACTTCGTAAGTGCAGGGAACAGTTACACGACGAGATCGGATTCTATATGTTCCTTCAGTTCAAATTCGATGAGCAGTGGAAGACACTCAAATCTTACGCCAACCATCATGGTATCAGTCTGATCGGCGACATTCCAATCTATGTAGCACTGGACAGTGCAGATGTATGGGCAAATACAGAACAATTTCAGTTAGATCATGATCTACAGCCTGTGTGTGTAGCCGGTTGTCCACCGGATGCATTCTCCGATTACGGTCAGAAATGGGGCAATCCTTTATATGACTGGGATCGTATGGAACAGGATGGGTTCTCGTGGTGGAAGAACCGAATTCGTAAAGCGGCCAGTCTCTATGATGTGATCCGTATCGATCATTTCATCGGGGTTGTGCGGTATTACAACATTCCGGCAGACGGAGAGCCAAAGAACGGATTCTATCTGGAAGGTCCGGGAAAGAAGCTTGTAGATGCGATCGACAGTGCCAGAGGAAATGCAAAGGTGATCGCAGAAGATCTGGGAGTCGTTGTGCCGGAGGTACAGAAGCTGGTGAAGAAATCCGGCTATCCGGGAATGAAGATTTTACAGTTTGGATTTGACGGAAATGCGGAGAATGAACATGCACCGCATAATCACGAAAAGAATTACGTTGTCTATATCGGGACACACGATAATGACACATTAAAAGGATATATCGAGAATGCATCAAAGGACAATCTTACATTTATGATGAAATATCTGGGAGCGGCAAATGAGCAGGAGATCCCGGAGAAGATGATGCAGGTATTATATATGAGCCCTGCCGATACAGTTATCGTTCAGATGCAGGATCTGCTTGGAAAGGATAACGAAGCACGGATGAATCTTCCGTCTACGATCGGTACAAACTGGCGCTGGCGGATGAAGAAAGATGAATTTACAGACGAGATCAGAGACAGATTAAGGGAATTAACAAGAGTATATGGAAGAAATGCTGTGAAGCAGTATTTTTGTAAGGAGGATATAATGTTAACAGAGATTTGTAAGAAAAAATATAATAAAACGATCAAGGAATGCAGCAATGAGGAGATCTATTTTGCGCTGCTTGATATGACAAAAGAATTAGCAGAGGACAAGGTTACAGAGGATGGCAAGAAAAAGGTTTACTATATATCAGCAGAGTTCCTGATCGGTAAGTTGTTATCCAACAACCTGATCAATCTTGGAATCTTTGATGAAGTAAAACAGGTGCTGGCAGAAAACGGCAAGAGCATCTATGATATCGAAGAAGTAGAGCCGGAACCATCTCTTGGAAATGGCGGACTTGGACGACTGGCAGCCTGCTTCCTTGATTCGATGGCAACACTCGGACTTCCGGGAGATGGTATCGGGTTAAATTACCATATGGGTCTGTTCAAGCAGGTATTTGAGAATAACTACCAGAAAGAGACTGCAAATCCATGGATCGAGGCAGACAGTTGGCTGACAAAGACCGATGTAAGCAACACGATCCGGTTTGGAAACTGTACCGTACAGTCCAGAATGTATGACATCGATGTGACAGGATATGAGAACCGCACAAATAAGCTGCATTTATTTGATATCGAGAGCGTGGATGAGAGCATCATGGAGCCGGATGGCATAAACTTCGATAAGACAGATATCAAGAAGAACCTGACACTCTGTCTCTACCCGGATGACAGTGACGAAGCCGGCAACTTACTTCGTATCTATCAGCAGTATTTCATGGTTGCAAATGGTGCAAAGCTGATCCTTGCAGAGGCAAAGGAGAAAGGTTCAAATCTTCATGATCTTGCAGATTATGCAGCCATTCAGATCAATGATACACATCCGTCTATGGTGATCCCTGAGTTGATCCGTCTGTTGATGGAAGAGGGTATCTCCTTTGATGAAGCAACAGAGATCGTAACCGATGTATGTGCTTACACCAATCATACGATCCTTGCAGAAGCATTGGAGAAATGGCCGGTTGCTTATCTGGAGAAGGTCGTTCCACAGCTTATGCCTGTGATCCGTATGCTGGATAAAAAGGTCAGAAACCGTTATAAGGATGAGCGTGTTTATATCATAGATGGAGATTCCCGTGTGCATATGGCACATATCGATATGCATTACAGCCACAGTGTAAATGGTGTTGCTTATCTTCATACCGAGATCCTGAAGAATTCAGAGCTACACCCATTTTATGAGATCTATCCTGAGAAATTCAACAATAAGACAAACGGTATCACATTCAGAAGATGGTTATTACACTGCAATGAAAAGCTGGCAGCCTACATCACAGAGCTGATCGGACCGGACTACAAGAAGGATGCCGATAAGTTACAGGAGCTGGCTTCTTACTACAAGGATAAGAACGTATTAGAAGAGATCCTTGCGATCAAGCAGAGCAATAAGGCAGTCTTAAAGGACTACCTGAAAGAGACACAGGAAATCGACATCAACGAGAATTCGATCTTTGATATCCAGGTCAAGAGACTGCATGAATACAAGCGTCAGCAGATGAACGCCCTCTGGGTGATCTACAAATATTTTGAGATTAAGAAAGGACATCTGCCGGAGACTCCGATCACAGTTATATTTGGAGCAAAGGCTGCACCTGCTTATACGATCGCAAAGGACATCATTCATCTGATCCTCTGCCTGCAGGAGCTGATCGACAATGATCCTGAGGTAAGTCCGTACTTGAAAGTTGTTATGATCGAGAATTATAATGTATCAAAAGCAGCAAAGATCATTCCGGCATGCGATATCTCAGAGCAGATCTCACTGGCATCCAAGGAAGCATCCGGAACAGGAAATATGAAGTTTATGTTAAACGGTGCGGTTACTCTGGGAACCCGTGACGGTGCAAATGTAGAGATCGGAGAACTGGTGGGCGAGGATAATATTTATTTCTTTGGTGAATCCAGTGAAGAAGTGATCGAGCACTATGCAAAGGCAGACTATGTGGCAAGAGAGTATTATGAGAAGCCGGAGATTAAGAAGCTGGTAGACTTTATCGTGAGTGATGAACTGCTTGCGATCGGTCAGAAGGAATCACTTGCCAGACTTCATAACGAGCTGATCGTAAAAGACTGGTTTATGACACTTCTTGATGTCTGTGATTACATTCAGACAAAGGAACAGGTGCTTGCCGATTATGAAGATCGTATGGGCTGGGCTGAGAAGACTCTAGTAAATATCAGCAAGGCAGGCTTCTTCTCCTCCGATCGTACGATCGCAGAATATAATAAAGATATCTGGAAGCTGTAAAATGTGTTAAAATAAGATATATATTTCCACCATAGAAAGGCGTTGATAGATATGTACAAGATATTGATCGTAGATGATGAGAAGATAGAAAGAAACGGTATCCGGTTTCTTTTAAAAAAACTGAATCTGGAATTTGAGATTGCAGAGGCGGTAAATGGTGTGGATGCACTGGAGAAACTGGAGAAAGAAGATTTTGATATCCTGCTTACAGATGTAAAGATGCCTTTCATGGATGGAATCCAACTGATCGACCATGTTGTGAAGGAAAAGAAAAAGCTGCGCACAGTCATATTCAGCGGATGCAATGAATTCGACTATGCAAAGAAAGCGATCCGGCTGGGTGTTGTTGATTATATTTTAAAGCCGGTTGATCCAAATGAATTCAAGAATACCCTGAATAAGGTTGTAAATGAATTGGAAGAGGCAAAGGCTTCGGACGAGCTGAAGAATAAGAGCATGGAATTCTTATATGAGCATGCGCTCTATATGCTGTTGAACGGAACGGATGTTACGAAGCTCAGACAGGAATACAGCGGATTATCGCTTGATCTGGGTAAATTCAAGAATATGCTTTTGATGGAATTCAATCATGATTTCTTCGGCAGACGTGGGGTGGATTTCAAAGAGAATGAGAACTTAAAGTCAATTGGAATCCTGCAATATCTGAACCTGAACCAGCAGCAGGAGATCTTATTCTTAGGGGATGAGATGAATATTCTCCGTAAGGCAAATGAGATCGTAAAGATCATCAAAGCCGATTATGATGCTGACTGTTACATAGCGATATCCTCTGATATCGGTGATCTGTCCGAAGTGGCAGATAAGATGGAAGAGCTCGAAGTGCTGATGGAGAACAAATTCTACCATCCGGAGATCCATGTATTTTATCCGAACATGGAGGGCGAGACTCCGGGTATTATCCAGTTCGATGATGATACCTTTATGAAGCAGATGAAACAGGATATCAAGATGAAGGATGTGGAAGCACTCCGGGAGCATTTCCAGAGATTCTGTGAGAAGTACAGACATAAGACAGAGTACTCCCAAATCTATATCAAGTTCCTGTTCTCGAATCTGATGAAGGATATCTACGGAAGCATCGATGAGACTGACGAAGCAGAGTTAAATAAAGACATTGAGAAATTATATATGGCGACAGATTTTCAGGTGTTGACGGAGCTTGTCGAAGAAGCAATCCGGAGACTGGAAACCTGTTTTGCAGGAAAAACACAGATGGCGCATCGGGAAGTAGAACTGGTGAAGCAGTATATTTACCGGAACTATGGAAGCGAGCTTGGAATCGATATGCTGGCGGATATGGTACATCTCGCACCGAGCTATCTAAGTACGGTATTTAAGAAGGAAACCGGACAGAATCTAAGCAAATTCATCAAGGCATACCGGATGGAACAGGCAAAGGATATGTTAGAGAACAGCATGACGAAGATCGTAGATATCAGTGTGGCATGCGGATATCCGAATGTGTCTTATTTCTGTTCCAGCTTCCGTGAGTTCTTTGGCGTAAGTCCGCAGAAATTCAGAGAGAGCGGAGGACAGGCGGATGCATAAAGAACGGATAGATAAAAGGATAAAAAGAAGGTTCCAGAATCTGCGATTATCCGGCAAGCTGTTGGTTATTTATATACTTGCCGGTTTTTTGCCGATCATGATCACGCTGACGATCACCTACCATGAGATGAAGAAAATCCTGTGGGATCGTGAAACGATGATTTTGGAATCGTATCTGACACAGACGACGGATGCGCTTGATAATGAGTTAGAGATTTATAACAATCTTTCTAATTATATATCCTATAATCAGTCGATCGCGAAGATCTTAAGCTCGGATCAGAGTACATATCAGAATTATGAGCAGGTGGCAAGTGTCATAGATCCCCTGCTTTCTTCTATTATGTATTTTCATGATGATGTAAAGCAGGTAACGATCTACACGGATGCCTGTCAGGTGAAGCACGGCAGTACGATCGCCCCCATTACCACGCTTGAAAATGAAGAGACGAACTATGGAATAGTTGACGATAACCAGATCCACTGGATCGTGAATGCGAAGGATAAGACTGCGTATTCGTTAAACCGCATGGCCATGCTGGAGCAGAAAAAGGCGAAGGGTCTGCTCTATGTAGGGGTGGATTATGACAGCGTATTCCAGCCGTTTAATAACGAAACGGTATTTGATAATTATGGCGTTGTGATAGAGGATGCAGAAGGTAACTGCATCTTTAAAAAGAGTGTATTTACAGAAGAAAAACAGCCGTATGAATTATCAGAGGAACAGTTCTTTGCAACAGTAGGGCAGAAGGATTCCGGTTATCAGTTTATTAAGCGGGAGTCGAAGGCATCCGGCTGGAAGATCTGGATCTATAAGCCGGATCGACTGATCATTTCTTCGATTCAGCCAATCTTAATAATTGCTGCAGCAGCAATCCTGGTCAGTCTGATCGCAGCAGTCGCATGTATCCGTATAATTTCCGAGTTCATAACGAAACGTATCAGTAAGCTTCAGAAGAAAATGCGCAATCTGGAAACCGGGAATCTTGGTATGGAGATTGAGAATGACAGCACGGATGAGATCGGTGATCTGATCAATGGTTATAACAGTATGACGAAGCGTCTGGATGCAACGATCAATGAAGTATACCGAAGCAAGATCAAAGAAAAGGAATATGAGATGCGGGCGTTGCAGGCGCAGATCAATCCGCATTTCCTGTATAATTCCCTGTCTATCATTAACTGGAAAGCATTAGAGGCAGACCAGGAGGATATCAGTCGTATCACGTTGTCGTTGTCCACCTTTTACCGGACAGCGTTAAATAAGGGAAAGAATATCCTGCTTGTCCGGGATGAGATCGCGAACATCAAAGCATATCTGGATATCCAGCTTACGATGCACGATGACAGTTTCGATGTTATCTATGATATCGATGATTCCATTTTAAAATATGAAACACTGAACCTGATCTTACAGCCGATCCTCGAGAATGCGATCCATCATGGCATAGATCTGAAACAGGATGGCAGAGGAGAGATCCGCATCAGTGGAAAAGAGGACGATAAAGATATCCGGTTTGCGGTATCCGATAATGGTGTCGGTATGACCCAAGAACAGGCGGAGCTGATACTGACTGCCGATTCGAAGGGCTATGGTGTGCGAAATGTCAATGAACGTATCAAACTGTATTATGGCGCGGAATATGCGATTTGTATCGACAGCGAAGTTGGCAGGGGAACGACTGTCACGATCCATTTTCCAAAAGAACTGCATGCAGAAATCAAACATTCATAAAAAACCAACATGTTTCTGAAATTATTGATATATACGGTGAAACGGTTCCTTTTTATAATAATGTCATAAGGTAAAGGTACTGCAAAAGTATTAAAAAACAAAAAAACATGATTTATTTAAAGGAGGAACGGTTATGAAGTTTAGAAAGTATGCAGCGATTGCACTGGCAGGAGCTATGTGCATGTCATTACTCGCAGGATGTGGAGATAAGAAGGATGATACATCTAAGGATTCCACAACAGCATCAAATGCAGAGGCAACATCAGGAGAGAGTACTGATGCATCTGCAGAAGAAGAAAACATTAAAGCAACAATTACAGTATGGGGACCTGCTGAGGATCAGTCACCGGATTATGGTGAATGGCTTCAGGGAAGATGTGAAGCATTTAATAAGGAACATCCAAATTGGGATCTTTCATTTGAATATGGTACATGCAGCGAGGCAGATGCAGGAAAGACCGTAACACAGGATGTATCCGCATCAGCAGATGTATATATGTTCGCAAACGACCAGTTACAGACACTGATCGATGCAAATGCAATCTCGGAGTTAGGCGGAAGCACAGCAGACTATGTAAAGTCAACAAACTCACAGGCAGTTGTGGATTCTATCACAGTAGATGGCGGAATCTATGGTGTTCCGTTTACAACAAATACATGGTTTTTATACTATAACAAGAAAGTATATTCAGACAGCGATGTAAAGAGCCTTGATACAATGCTTGAAAAAGGAAAAGTTGCTTTTCCTCTTACAAACAGCTGGTATGATGCAGCATTCTATCTTGCAAACGGATGTACATTATTCGGTGATGGTACAGATAATGACGCAGGAATCAACTTTGGCGGAGATAATGGAAAGGCTGTTACAGATTACCTTGTAGATCTTGTAGCAAATAAGAATTTTGTAAATGATGAATCCGGTGTCGGTATTTCCGGTATGACAGATGGATCTATCGCAGCTATGTTTTCCGGTTCATGGGATTATAAGGCATTACATGATGCACTTGGTGATGATCTTGGAATCGCAGCTATGCCTACAGCCAAGATCGGCGGATCTGACAAGCAGTTACTTTCATTCGCCGGTTCAAAGGCAATCGGTGTAAATCCAAACTGTGAATATCCACAGGTAGCAGTAGCACTTGCCCTGTACCTTGGTAACGAAGAATCACAGCAGTCACATTATGAAGCAAGAAGCATTGTTCCTTGTAACACAAATCTTTTAGAGAGTGATACGGTAAAGAATGATGCATTAGTAACAGCTCAGAACGATACCTTCAACAATACATCTATGATCCAGCCATTTGTACCTAAGATGAGTAACTTCTGGACACCGGCAGAGAATTTTGGTAAGGCACTCTTAAACGGTGAAGTTACACATGATAATGCTGCTGAGCAGACAGAAGCATTCAATACATCATTGAACACAGATGTAGCAGAGTAAAAATAAACAGATCATAAGATAGAGTGTTCCATTTCCACAGGGGTGGTGGAACACTTTATTTTATGAAAGAGACGTAAAAACGCAACATTTACTTTGAGACGGAGGTGTCGGGATGGCTGAAGCAACAGTAAGCAAAAAGAAAAAAATAAGACGAAGTGATTATCCATATACTGTTTTCAAGGCCATGAGAAATGGTGACTGGATCACCAGATTATCGTTCCTGATCATGGGATTCGGAAACATTGTCAGAAAACAGTTTGTAAAAGGTTTATCATTTCTTGTACTTGAAAGCATATTTATTTATTTCATGATAAAAAACGGTGCATCTCTTCTGACCGATTTCTTCCATCTGGGAGGAGCAGAACAGGAGAAGGTGTGGAATGATGCAAAAGGCATATTTGAATATACACAGGGTGATAATTCCCTTTTGATGTTATTATATGGAGTAGCCACGGTGTTTATCATATTTGCATTTGTATGCCTCTGGGTAGTCAGTGCCGAGAGTGCATATCGTGCACAGTGTCTGCATGATGCAGGGAAGAAAGTTCCGGGATTTACAGATGATATTAAGAGTTTATTTGATAAAAATCTTCATATGTTTCTGCTTCCGCTTCCGGTACTCGGGATTGTTGTCTTTACGATCCTGCCGCTCGTATTCATGATCTGTATGGCATTTACAAATTACAGTAAGCTGGATTCCCATACGGTATTGTTTAACTGGGTAGGACTGAAAAACTTTGCCAAGATTTTGAATTTTAATGACGCAGTCGGAAGTACATTCTGGTCCGTTCTCGGATGGACGCTGGTATGGGCGGTTGCTGCGACATTTACCAACTATATCTTCGGTATGATCCTTGCAATGGTCATCAATCGAAAGGGAACAAGATGTAAGAGTGTGTGGAGGTCGATCTTCATGTTATCCGCAGCCGTTCCACAGTTTGTATCCCTGCTTTTGATGCGTACGATCTTCAGTCAGAATGGTATCGTAAATACCTTATTACTGAATCATCATATCATCGACAATGCAATTCCGTTCTGGAGCAATGCAACCATTGCCCGTATCATGGTTATCGTGATCAATATCTGGATCGGTATTCCGTTTACCATTATGCAGGTGACCGGTATCTTACAAAGTATACCGGAAGATATCTATGAGGCCGCAAAAGTGGATGGAGCCGGACCGGTGAAGATCTTCTTTAAGATCACACTTCCATATATGTTATTTGTAACAGCTCCGTATCTGATCACGACCTTTGCAGGTAATATTAATAACTTTAATGTAATCTATCTTCTGTCAAACGGAGCACCGATTCCGGTTGGAAAGACAGCAGGAAAGACCGATCTTCTGGTTACCTGGCTCTACAAGCTGACAGTTGATAATCAGTATTATAATCTGGGTGCGGTTATCGGTATCATGACATTTATCGTTCTTGCGATCGTATCTCTGATCACCTATCATAATACAACATCTTATAAAGACGAGGAGGGATTCCAGTAATGACTAAAACAGGTAAGAAAATAAATGGAAAACAGAAGCTTACACCATCGGATATCGTTGTTCATATTATACTGGTAATTCTTTCCGTGATCTGGGTGATCCCGATTCTGTGGATCGTTCTGATCAGCTTCCGTGGAGAAAAAGGACAGTATGTTTCTACATTGCTGCCAAAGGCGTATACTCTTGGCAATTACACAAAGTTATTTACAGATACCGGTATCCTGAATTTTCCGAAGATGTTCATGAATACTTTGATTATTGCGATCTTCTCCTGTATAATATCTACAGTATTTGTATTGGCGATGTCATACTGTATGTCGAGAATGCGTTTCCGACTGAGACGCCCATTTATGAATGTAGCATTGATCCTTGGTATGTTCCCGGGATTCATGGCTATGATCGCAGTTTATTATATCTTAAAGGCAATCGGACTGTCAGAAGGATCCTTGATCCGTGTTGCGCTTATCCTGGTTTATTCCGGTGGTGCAGGCTTACAGTTCTATATTGCAAAAGGCTTCTTTGATACGATTCCGAAGTCGATCGAGGAAGCAGCTTATCTGGACGGAGCAACCAGATGGCAGTCGTTTACTAAGATCATTATTCCGTTAAGCCGTCCGATCATTGTATATACGGTTCTGAATTCCTTTCTTGCTCCTTGGATTGATTTCGTATTTGCAAAGGTTATCTGCCGTGCAAATAAGGATTACTATACCGTATCTATCGGACTTTGGAATATGTTAGAGAAAGAATATGTGTATCCGTGGTTCAATTCCTTTGCAGCCGGTGCGGTGCTGATCTCAATTCCGATTATCATTCTGTTCATGTTTATGCAGAAGTGTTATCGTGAGAGCTTCTCCGGTGGTGTAAAAGGTTAAGGGATCATATGATTATTTGCTTATAGTTTGGTTGAAACAGAGGAATGTATATGATTACAGGTTCGTATTTAAAAAAGATTATTTCATGTGTGCTGATTATAAATTTATTGATCTTATGTGGATGCGGTGATCCCGGGGCAACCCCCTCCACCCGGGAGAATGCAGAGACAAAAGAAGAATATGAAGCTGCGTTATATACAGCCCGCACGACACCTTACGGAAAATATCCGGAACAGCTTACCTACACACTGGGTAAGCTGTCCGGAGCAAATAATTCCAATCTCCCGGATGGCGAGACGTATGAAAATAATGCTTATACAAGGCTGTTGAAAGAAAGGCTAAATGTTCAAAACCAGGATGTGTTTGAGGCTATGGATGAGCAATATACCGATAGTGTGACCATGGTGATCGCACAGAATGATCTTCCGGATGTGATGATCGTGGAGGATCTGGATGATCTTCAGTATCTGGTGGATAATGATATGATCGCAGATCTGACAGACAGCTATAATAACTGTATGAGCGATACGATCAAGAATATATATGGAAGCTATGGTCGGGATATCCTTGATGTTGTAACCTTTGGCGGGAAGATCATGGCGATACCGGAAACGAATATCTCAGACGGACCGAATCTGATCTGGCTTCGTAAGGATTGGATGGATGCACTTGGGCTGTCCGCACCGAGAACACTCTCGGATGTAGAAGAGATTATAAGACAATTTAAAGAAAAAGATCCCGGACATAATGGGGCAGGAAATACCGTAGGGCTTGTATGTGATACCAGTCTCTGCGGCGGTTGTGGTTATAGCAGCGAATACACATTAGATATTATATTTGCCGCATATGGTGCATTTCCGAAACAGTGGATTTATGATGAGGACGGCAATGTTGTCTATGGTTCGGTTCAGCCGGAGGCGAAAGAGGCACTTGCCCATATCCATGAGTTGTATAAAGAGGGAATTCTGGATCAGGATTTTCTGATGCGGACGAGCAGTAACCTGATCGAGCTGATCGTGGATGGTCAATGCGGTTCTTTCTTTGGTCCCTGGTGGGCACCGAATAACCCGCTGATGCAGGCAGTGGAACAGAATAAAGATGCCGAGTGGCAGCCTTATCTGATCGCAACAGAGAAATCCGGACTTACCAGTTATCATACACAGAATCCTTCCGGTAAGTATATTGTAGTGCGTAAGGGTTATGAATATCCGGAGATTGCATGTAAGATTGTTAGTGTATTATTTGACTATTTGCGGTATAATGACAGAGACAATCAGGAGATTGTCGATTATTATAAAGAAAATGTAGACCCTACCGCCAGACCGTTTGCGATCAATGTAGATTACAACAATGCTTTGCAGATCTGCTATGGAGAACTGAATCATGTATTTGCGGGGGACAAATCCGCAGATGATCTGAACGTACTGGAATATTCCTATTATGAGGCATGCGAATCATATCTGAAGGATGCGGAGAATGCCAGTGCGGAAGATTGGGCGGCGTATACTTCCCGTATCACAGCCTGTAAGATCTTAAACGATGGAAGAACGAACAAAGTAGAGTCGTTATATTTTGGAGAAACGGAAACGATGGTTACAGACTGGTGGAGCCTTGAGAATCTGGAAAGTGACACCTACCTGAAGATTGTAACCGGTGAGAGTTCACTCGATGAATTTGACCGTTTTGTCGAGAACTGGTATCAGAATGGCGGTGAAACGATCACAAAAGAGGTACGGGCTGAGATAGAATAAGAAGTTTCCGATGTTTTTATACGGAGGCATATTAAGATGACAGAAAGAGAAAAAATGATAGCAGGATCCGTTTATGATCCATCTGATGATGAATTAATACGATTAAGACAGAATGCGCATCGGTTGAGTAAAGAGTATAATGACTGCTTTGAGACAGATGAGAAACGCGAGAAGATCCTGGCAGAGTTGATTCCGAATAAGGGTAAGAATGTATATCTTCAGGGACCGGTTCAGTTCGATTATGGCTGCTTTACCGAGATAGGCGAGAACAGTTATGCGAACTTTAATTTTACCTGTCTGGACTGTGCACCTGTTAAGATCGGCTGCAATGTATTTATGGGACCGAATGTTTCTCTGCTGACACCGATGCATCCGTTTCGTTTTCAGGAGCGTAACATTTATAAGAGGGAAGACGGCGTGTATACAGACCGGGAATATGCGAAGCCAATCACGATCGGAGATAACTGTTGGCTGGCAGGAAATGTAACAGTATGTGGCGGTGTAACGATCGGCAGCGGTTCTGTGATCGGAGCCGGAAGCGTTGTTACGAGAGATATCCCATCGGGAGTACTGGCTGCCGGAAATCCATGCAGAGTCATTCGCGAGATCACGGAGGAAGACCGTTTAAAGTAGAATTATATTGTTGAGAAAATGAAATGGGAGTCTGTCAATGAAAAAGTTGACAGGCTCTTTTTGAATCATTAAACTGAAAGAAAAGTAATTTTGCAAAGGAGTATGAAACATGAAAATAGGTATTTTAGGATATGGAAATCTTGGACGGGGTGTTGAGTGTGCGATCAAGCAGAATCCGGATATGGAGCTAGCAGCGGTATTTACCAGACGTGCACCGGAGACAGTATCGATATTAACAGAGGGAGCAGCTGTTTGTTCTGTAAATGATGTGGAGCAGTGGAAGGATAAGATCGATGTCATGATTCTCTGCGGCGGAAGTGCTACCGATCTGCCGGAGCAGACACCAAAGTATGCAGAGATGTTCAATGTTATAGACAGCTTCGATACACATGCAAGAATTCCGGAGCATTTTGCAAATGTAGATGCTGCCGCAAAGAAGAATGGTCATGTCGGCATCATCTCAGTAGGCTGGGATCCGGGTATGTTCTCTTTAAATCGTATGTATGCAAATGCGATCTTACCGGAAGGTCGTGATTATACATTCTGGGGAAAAGGTGTCAGCCAGGGACATTCCGATGCAATCCGTCGTGTAGAGGGTGTTAAGGATGGCAAGCAGTACACGATCCCTGTAGAAGCAGCACTGGAAGCAGTCAGAAATGGTGAGAATCCAGAACTTACAACCAGACAAAAGCACACAAGAGAGTGCTTTGTTGTATTAGAGGACGGTGCAGATCCTGTAAAAGTTGAAGAAACGATCAAGAACATGCCAAACTATTTTGCCGATTATGATACGACGGTTCACTTTATCAGTGAAGAAGAATTAAAGGCAAACCACAGTGGAATTCCTCATGGTGGATTTGTGATCCGTTCCGGTAAGACCGGCTGGAATCTGGAAAATAATCATGTGATTGAATACAGCCTGAAGCTGGATTCCAATCCAGAATTCACATCCTGTGTCATCGTGGCTTATGCAAGAGCAGCATACCGTCTGTACAAAGAAGGACAGAGCGGATGTAAGACTGTATTCGATATAGCACCGGCGTACTTAAGCGCAAAAGACGGAGCAGAGCTCCGCAAGAGCTTGTTGTAATTGCATAATTCATTAGATGGTGTATAAGCATGTTGATTTACCAATACAGGGACATTTGAGTCCGCCGGTACTTGATGGCGCAAAGGCGGCATCTTAGTACCGCTGCAGGACGAAACGAGCGGAAGCGTTCCCTGATTGGTAAAGTCAACATGCTTGACACCATCTTATGAATTGCGCCAGTACTTGTAATAAGGAGGATTTTAAGATGAGCGTTGTTTTGGATGAGATGAAGACGAGAAGAAGTATCCGGAAGTTCAAACCGGATATGGTTCCGGCGGATGTTCTGGATCAGATCATTGAAGCAGGAACATTTGCTGCAAATGGCAGAGGCTTGCAGTCTCCGATCATTATTGCGGTAACAAATAAAGAGATGCGGGATAAGATCATGGAGATGAACCGTAAGATCGGCGGCTGGGAGGAAGGCTTTGATCCGTTTTACGGAGCACCTGTTATATTGATCGTACTGGCAGATGCATCCTGTCCGACTGCTGTCTATGACGGAAGCCTGACGATGGGAAATCTGATGCTTGCCGCACATGATCTTGGAATCGGAAGCTGCTGGATTCATCGTGCAAAAGAAGAATTCGAAAGCGAAGAAGGAAAGCAGATCCTTGAAGGCCTTGGAATCACCGGCGACTATATCGGTGTCGGACATTGCGCACTTGGATTTACGGATGGAGCGTATCCTGATGTTATTCCAAGAAAGGATAACAGAGTATACTATATTCGCTAAGCAGTTATTGACATTCTGAAAAAATATGGTAGAATAGCCACGAAAACGAATGAAGTGGATTTTTCCGGATAATAAATAAGTCATCTTTTCGCCACACAGCTATAAGTGAAACCATTTATAACTGTGTGGCGTTTTTATGTAGAGAGGGAGAAATGTATGAACGAAGAATTTATGAAAGAACGACCGGTGCTGCCGCTGCTTTTGTCAATGGCACTTCCGATGATATTATCGATGTTGGTCAATTCTCTGTATAACATTGTGGACAGCTTTTTTGTAGCGAAGATCAGCGAGGATGCGATGACAGCTCTGTCGCTTGTCTTTCCAATCCAGAATTTTGTAAATGCGGTAGCCATCGGTTTTGGCGTGGGAATCAATGCGGTGATCGCGTTCTATCTCGGCGCAAAAGAACCGGACAAGGCAAATGCAGCAGCGTCAAAGGGTACGCTTCTTTCTGTTGTTCATGGTGTGATCATGATGGTAGTCTGTATTCGGATCATGCCGGGATTTCTGCGGATGTTCACATCGAATGAGATGGTTGTTCAGATGGGAATTCAGTACTCTGTGATCGTATTTGCATTTTCTGTTATTATTTCCATTGATCTGTCATTTGAGAAGATCTATCAGGCAGTTGGAAGAATGGTTGTTACGATGGTCGGACTTGGCGGTGGATGCCTGATGAACATTGTATTAGATCCCCTATTGATCTTCGGTATCGGACCATTCCCGAAAATGGGAATCCGGGGCGCGGCACTTGCAACCGGACTTGGACAGGTGTTTACCCTGTTGATCTATCTGTTTGTCTATGTGTTCCGTCCGATATCCGTAAAGATCGGCAGACGGTATCTGCATACGGAGGATCGTCTGACAGGGAAGCTGTATGCGATCGGTATTCCGGCTATTCTTAATATGGCACTTCCGTCCCTGCTTACAACTGCACTGAATGCGATATTAAGCACCTATTCACAGATCTATGTCGTGATCCTTGGAATCTATTATAAATTGCAGACATTTTTATACCTTCCTGCAAATGGCATGATCCAGGGTATGCGTCCGGTAATTAGCTATAATTACGGAGCGGGAGAGCATAAGCGTGTCCGCAGCATTTATAATATTACACTTACGATCATTGGTATGATCATGGTATTTGGAACAGTGATCTGTCTGATCTTTCCGGATAAATTGATCGGAATGTTCTCGGATAATCAGGCAACGATCACGGAGGGTGCGACGGCACTTCGGATCATCTGTGCCGGATTCATCGTTTCTTCGGTATCCGTGACTTCATCCGGTGCATTAGAGGGACTTGGTAAGGGTACGCCATCATTGATGATCTCCCTGCTTCGCTATGTGGTTGTCATCATTCCGGCAGCATTTGTACTCAGTCGTATCTTTGGTGTTGTCGGTGTCTGGAATGCGTTCTGGGTAGCAGAACTGATAACAGCAGTTGCCGCACTTTTCATTTACCGACAGGCAGTTAAGAGAAAAAGTTAAGATTTCATAGATTGCACAGTTGCATGAAAAAGAAGATAATAAAAGAAGAAAGAAGGATTTATATGTGGTTTGTATTTGCATTGTTGTCGTCTGTATTTGCGGCATTGACATCAATTCTTGCAAAGGTAGGTATTGACGGAGTAAATTCGAATCTTGCAACAGCGATCCGAACAGCAGTTGTGCTTGTGATGTCATGGGGCATGGTGTTCCTGACACATACACAGTCCGGAATCAGCGCGATCGGGAAGAAAAGCTGGTTGTTCCTGATTTTATCAGGACTTGCAACCGGAGCATCGTGGTTGTGTTATTATAAAGCACTTCAGATGGGAAATGCATCCAAGGTAGTACCAATCGATAAATTAAGTGTCGTTATTACATTGATTCTTGCATTTGTATTCCTGCACGAAGAATTCACGATGAAGTCGATCATTGGCTGTGTACTGATCGGACTGGGAACTTTGATGATGGTGTTATAAATAGATTAAGATAAGAGCGCAGACGGCACAGATAAGGTGTATATTTTAGTAGAAGTCCGGATATGGCAGAAATGCTGTATCCGGATTTTTTTATGGTTAAACTTGTTTTCCCCGCTGATATCCGTTACAATCAAACATGGAGAGACGGCGGCAATATATTAAGATATACATGTTATTCTGTTCTGTCAGGAAAGGAGATGGGACATGGATAACGAATTAATATATTCCGCTGATGCGACATATCAGAAAGCACAGTATGATGCCAGTGCCAAGCGCCTGCTAGGACAGAAGATCATATTGGCGCATATAATGATACGGGTAGTAGATGAATTTAAAGGCATGGATGCAGAGACGGTCGCTTCGCTGATCGAAGGCGAACCGTATATCAGCCAGGTTCCGGTAGAACCGGGACTAACAAACAAAGAAATGACAGATGCCGGAACCGGTGAACGGATTGTCGGGTTGAATACTGAGAATTCTGAGATTGATGAAGGAAAGGTATATTTTGACATCATTTTCTACGTACGGATGCGGGACGGACTGGCAAAAATGATCATCAATCTGGAAGCACAGAAGAATGAACCGACAAAGTATCACATTCTGAATCGGGCAATCTTTTATACCGCGAGGCTGGTGTCTTCCCAGAAAGAGCGGGAATTTACAGGTTCCGACTATAACGAGATCAAACAGGTGTATTCCATCTGGATCTGTATGAATATGAAAGAGAACAGCCTAAGCCATATCCATATGGTAAAAGATGATCTGCTTGGAGATCAGGACTGGAAAGGAAATCTGGATATTCCTAATATCGTGATGATCGGACTGGCGAAGGAGATTCCACCAAAGGAAGAAAGATATGAACTGCATCGATTACTTGGAACACTATTGTCGCAGACAATGACGGCAGAACAGAAATTGAAGCTTATGAAACAGGAGTATGACATACCGGTAGACAGACACAGTATAAGGGAAGAGGTGAAGA
>ENA-OOXM01000672-OOXM01000672.1-human-gut-metagenome-genome-assembly--contig:-NODE-672-length-30236-cov-4.187204_pt1 | contig 30236 bp, 29 predicted proteins | sample MGYA00241589_ERZ501347 | MGnify/ENA primary metagenome ERZ501347 (study PRJEB25962, sample SAMEA2042832) | human gut metagenome | biome: human gut; feature: human-associated habitat; material: faeces...
ACCCTACAATTCTTGAAGCCAACTTTTAGTCAACCCTATCTAATTGCGGATTACCTCAAAGAGGCCTATATAATCATCAATTATTTTGTTTTTTCAATGATTTCTGTGAAGCTATCTTCTTTCAAGCTAGCACCACCAATTAATGCACCATCGATATCTGGTTGAGCCATATATTCAACGATATTGTTAGGTTTAACACTTCCACCATATTGAATACGTACTTTTTCAGCAGCTTCTTCACCATACATAACCTTAACTTGGTCACGTACGATCTTACAGCAGTTTTCAGCAATTTCAACTGAAGCAGATTTTCCAGTTCCGATAGCCCAGATTGGTTCGTAAGCAATTACCATTTCACCAACACATTTTGGACATAAGTCAGCTAAAGAACCAGCTAATTCTTCACGAATTACTTTTTCTGAGTTTCCAGCATCGTAATCAGCTTCTGTTTCACCAACACATAAGATTGGAGTGATTCCAGCTTTGATCAAACGTTTCGCTTTTTTGTTTACTGTTTCATCAGTATCACCGAACATTTCACGACGTTCTGAGTGACCGATAATGCAGTATTTAACTCCCATTTCTTCTAACATAGGAACACTAACTTCACCAGTGAAAGCTCCACTATCTTCAAAGTGGCAGTTTTCAGCAGCTACAACTAAGTTTTTAGCGTGATCCAATGCAGTTCTTAAATCAGTAAATGGACATCCAATTCCATAAGTAGCATTTTCGCTAGCAGCAACACCATCAACAGCTTCGAAGAAAGCTTTTGTTTCAGCGTTGTTTTTATTCATTTTCCAGTTTCCAACGATAATAGGTTTTCTCATTTTAAGTACATCTCCTTATTACTTTTCGCTGATAATAGCGATACCAGGTAATGTTTTACCTTCCATATATTCCAAACTAGCTCCACCACCAGTTGAAACGTGAGAGAATTTGTCTGCATATCCTAATTGTTTTGCAGCAGCAGCAGAATCTCCACCACCGATTACTGTAATAGCTTCTGGTAATTCAGAGATAGCTTTACATACTTCTTCAGTACCTTTAGCGAATTTAGGCATTTCGAATACACCCATAGGTCCATTCCATACTACAGTTTTAGCACCAGCTAAAGTTTTTCTGAACAATTCAACAGATTTAGGACCAATATCTAATCCCATCCATCCATCAGGAATTTGTCCAGCATCAGCAACACTAGTGTTAGCATCTTCACTGAATGCATCAGCGATTACGTTATCTACAGGAAGAACTAATTTGTCTCCAGCTTTTTCTAAATATTCTTTTGCTAAATCTAATTTGTCATCTTCAACTAATGAAGTACCAATTGAACCACCAACAGCTTTAGAGAATGTATAAGCCATTCCACCACCGATGATAACTTTATCAGCTTTTTTCAATAAGTTGTCAACAACATCGATCTTACTAGATACTTTAGATCCACCAATGATAGCTACGAATGGATGAGCTGGTTCATCAACAGCTTTTCCTAACATTGTAACTTCTTTTTCTACTAAGAATCCTAATCCATTTTCTTTAATATTTGTAGGGATACCTACAGTAGAAGCGTGAGCACGGTGAACAGATCCGAATGCATCTTCAACGAATACTTCACCTAAGCTAGCCCAATATGCACCTAATTCAGGATCGTTTTTGCTTTCGCCTTTTTCGTAACGAGTATTTTGCATTAATACGATTTCTCCATCAGCTAATGCATTTACAGCGTTTTCTAATTCTTCACCACGAGTTACTGGGCAGAAAGTTACTTTTACATCTGGTAACAATTCTTGTAAACGTACGGCTACGCATTCCAAGTTGTTTTTAGCTTTGTCTTCTTCAGTCTTAACTTTTCCTAAGTGAGACATCAAAATAACTTTAGCTTTGTTTTCTACTAAATATTTAATTGTAGGTAAAGCCATTACGATACGGTTATCATCAGTGATAACACCATCTTTTCTTGGCACGTTAAAATCACAACGTACGATGACCTTTTTTCCAGCTACATCAAGGTCTTTAACAGTTCTCTTTGTCATGTATATTCCTCCTACTGTCATTTTTTTGCACATCCATTATATCACTACATAAATTGATTGACTAGTTTTTCACAAGTAAAATCTTTCACAAAAAGCGCTTACATCACTTACTTGTGGTAATTACGACCATTATTGATCATAAAACCACGATAAATCTGCTCCAGCATCAAGACTCGCGTCATTAAATGTGTAAAAGTTAGATCCGATAATTTCCAACGATAATTCGCTCTAGAAACTAATTTTTCACTTGGTCCTAGACTTCCCGCAATCACAAAAACAATATTTGAATGCTTCATTTGCCAAGTATCCAAATTTTTCGCAAACGTCTCAGAATCAATCATTTTGCCATGAAGATCAAGCAATACCACAAAATCTTGATCCGATAATTTTTCTAGAACACGATTCCCCTCTTTTTCTTTCACCAATAAAACCTCGGCTTCTCTAGAAACATGCTCATTTGCCTCATCCTTGACTTCGATTTCACTAAACTTACAAAAAGCTGACAAGCGCTTCATATATTCTTTTTCTAAAGACTGTAAAGCCTTATCCTTATTCTTTCCAATCGCAATTAATTTAATCACAATATCCCTCCTTCATTATTCTCTTGAATATCTTTCACAAAATAATCATACCGATCCAAAAACAATTTCATCGTTTGATAGCTAGAAGTTGATTTATAATCCACTTCTTCTACCTTACCATCATCAAACGATAAGATTTGAGCATTGGGAAAGCCCAATAATATAGGTGAGTGTGTCGCAATGATAAATTGACAATTTTGTTTCACACATTCCTCAATCAAGTATAATAATGCCAATTGATTCTGACAAGATAAAGCTGCTTCCGGTTCATCTAGAAAGTATAATCCATTTTTATTTGTTTGTTTCATCAATACAGAAAAGAAACTCTGACCATGCGATTGATCATGGTATCTTTCAGAAAAAACACCACTATATTCCATTTCTTTTGTCGCGACATTATAAAAGCTCTCTGCTCTTAAGAAATACATCCAATCCGGTTTTCTATTACGCCACAAACGCATATGTTTATGCAAACTAGAATACGAATCATACGTAGAAAAATCATAGTTCCTTGTTCCACCTTCTGGATTCAATCCATTTTTAATCGCAAGAGCCTCTAATAAGGTGGATTTACCACTTCCATTTTCGCCACAAAAGAAAGTGACCGGCTTAATAAACATGAATTGATCAATACTTCGAATACTTTTAATATCCGCCACATAATCATCAATTTCATCCCATAAGATGTCAAATCCACTAATAAACATAAATATCACCTAAAAAAATAGTACTCTATTCGAGTACTAAATTCCATGATGATTCACATAATATACATAGATACATAATCCAATCAAAAGAAATCCTAATATCCAATTAAACATTTCTCTTTACGATTCCATAATAGACTTTTGAAGTTAATACATAAATCACAATGTAGACTAGGGCAAAAACCGCAAAACACATAGCTGTAGTTCGAACATAAAGCCAAGCATCACTCACAAACAACAAATGAAGTAGCTTTTCAATCATTGGATACGCAAAACTTATATGAATACCCGCTACAAGTAAAGGCATAAAGAATACGGTCAACACCTGTGAATGAATGGCCTTCTTTACATCACTTTGTTCAAGACCTACTTTTTGCATAATCTCAAAACGATCCTTATCTTCATAGCCTTCAGTGATTTGTTTGTAGTACATAATTAGAATGGTTGCCATAATAAATAAGAAGCTTAAGAAGATTCCAATAAATAAGATACCTGCATATAATTCAATCAAGCGTTGTTTCTGATCCGATTTATTCATCCAAATAAAACTGTTTATATTTCCATTTTGAGTTAACTTTTCAATAACCTTACGATCATTCGCATCACAATCAAATGAATAACTCGCAAATATTGTACTCGCATTGTCGCCATACACATTTATCTGATCTTGTTGCATCTTCTCTAAAGTCTTTTCTGAATCCACAATAATATAATAATGTTCTGTCACATTTGGATTATTTTCATCCATCTTTAAGTGGTCCAATTGTTTTTTTACAACATATTCTTTTCCAAATAAAGATAAAGTCTTCTCCTTAATCGTCTCTACATTAGAATACACATAAATTTCATTCGGCTTTAAAGAACCCTTTATATTTTCATAGTCCTGAATGTCCTTTAGTGGAAGGCAATAAAATTCTTGAATCTCATTTACGGCATTCATGCCCTCATTCCTGTAATCTGTAATCAAAGTTCCATTCTTTAAATATCCTGCATAGCTCAATTCTTTATACGCAAGAAGATTCTTTGGAACAATACCCATACGAATCAATTCTTCACTCATTTCATCAAAATCAATATTGGCAGCTTCCCCATATCCATTTCCAATAAAATCTCTTGGGTATTGCGAATCCACAACACGATCAATACTTGACCACATGCTAAGGGTTGTAGACAACATCACTAAAACCATCGTAGAAAGAATACAAATATTCGCAAATCCTACGGCATTTTGTTTCATACGATACATCATGCCAGAAATACTAATAAAGTGATTCGTCTTATAATAGTAATTCTTGTTTTTCTTCATTAATTTTAAGAAAGTGACCGAAATCGATGTAAATAATAAATAGGTTCCAATAATGACAAGTACTACAGCCACAAAAAAGACGTAGAGTGCGCTTAAAGGATTTTTTGTACTAATCGACAAATAGTATCCAATACCTAGGCAAAGAATTCCAACAATAGACAGAAACCATTTGGCCTTAGGCTCTTTTTCGCCCATATGACTCGAATGAAGTAATTCAATCGGACTTGAAATATGAATACGAATCATAGAATAGAAATAGATCAATACATAGATCAATCCAATCACAAGAACACATTGTCGCATGCCTATAAATGAGAAATAGAAACCAAGTATAATATCTGCACCAATCATTTTTGCGATGATTAAAAACATCGCTTTATCCAATAAAACACCGAATCCAATTCCTAAAATCAATGAAACAAGTAAAGTTATTAATGTCTCATAAAACAAGACGCGAGCTAAGTGTTTCTTTTCCATTCCTAATATAGAAAATAACGCAAATTCTTTTTGTCTTCTTTTAATCAAGAAACTATGTGTATAGAACAAGAAAATAAACGCAAAGATTTCAATAATCACAATGCCAAAGCCTAGTAACTGCTTTATAGATGTTCCTCCTACAATTTCATTTAAATGTGGATTATTTGCCAAAGAAACAACCATATACAACATCATTGTCGTTAAGACACTTGTTAATATATAAGGAATGATGGTACGTGCATTCTTTTTCAAGTTATCTACTGCTAAATTTAAATAGAAAGCTCTACTCATGATGCACACCACCTGTAGCTAGTAGTGTCAATGTATCACTAATACATTGGTACATCTGATCTAAATTTTTATTTCCTTTATAAATTTCATGGAAGATTTTTCCATCCTTAATAAACAGAACGCGAGACGCATGACTGGCCGCCTTTGTCGAATGAGTAACCATTACGATTGTTTGTTGATTCGCATTGATCGTTCCGAATAAATGTAAAAGTTCCTCTGTACTCTTTGAATCCAAAGCCCCCGTTGGCTCATCGGCCAGAATTAGATCTGGATTTGTGATGATGGCACGAGCAACAGCTACACGCTGCTTTTGTCCACCACTGATTTCATATGGAAACTTATCTAAAATATTCTCAATCCCTAGTTGTTTTGCGATAGGTTCCAATCTTTTTTTCATTTCTGGATATTTTTTCTTACTTAAAACCAAAGGCAAGAAAATATTATCGCGATTATTAAAATTATCTAATAAATTAAAGTCTTGAAATACAAAACCTAAGTGTTCTCTTCGAAAGTTCGCAATTTCCTTTTCTGAAATATGCGTAATATCTTTACCATGTAATAAGACTTGTCCACTTGTTGGTTTATCTAAAGCAGCCAAGATATTTAATAGTGTTGTCTTACCCGAACCAGACTCACCCATGATAGCGACATATTCGCCTTTATTCACACTAAAATTAACGTTGGTCAATGCCTGTACTTGATTCTGTGTAAATCTTGTTGTATATACTTTTTTTAAATTTTTTACTTCCAATAATGCCATATTCATTACCTCCATGTACACCAAAATTCTACAAAGAATCCAAAAATGCAGCCATCGATTCAGCTAACACTATTCTTACAAGTTTGTAAGATTACTCAATTCTTCCTTCAAAATGCGTAAGATCTAATATCACTCGAGTGCCTTTACCAACATTTGATTCAATTCTGATTTTATGATTCAACATATCTAAAATATTCTTACACAAATATAGACCTAGACCACTTGCCGTTTTATCACTACGCCCATTCATACCTGTATATCCTTTTTCAAACACACGATTTAAATCACTTGCACTAATTCCTATCCCATTATCTTCAATAACTAAGATGTGTTTTGATTTCATATATATAGATATCAAACCATTTTCATTGGTATATTTAAGACTATTCGAAAGAATTTGTTCCAACACAAACACAAGCCACTTTTCATCACTCAAAATAACATCCCCGGTTTCTTTAAAGCTCAACTGAATGTGTTTACGAATAAATTCTGTAGAAAAGCGACGAATCGATTGTCGAATCAAATCGTCCAATTCTAATTCTTTAAATAAGAAATCGGTATGCGTACTATTAAGTCTTAAATAAGCTAAAACCATATCTGTATATTGATCCATGCGTAAGAGTTGCAACTTAATTTCACTACGACTCAATTCCTCATCTTCAAGTAGTAATTTCATAGCGGCAATAGGAAGTTTAGCCTGATGCACCCACATCGTAAAATAATCTTCTAAATCATGCATTTTATTTTCTGAAGAAATAACATACTCATCATGATACTCTTTCATAGCCACTAAGATTTTATGATAGTCTTCTCCCATCAATGAAGAATCTTGAAGATCACAAGACAAAGAAACATTACTATTGGATTGAAGTGTTACTAAGGTTTGGTGTTTCTTATAATATTTGTAGTAATCCACACAGAAACAAACCACCAATAAAACACATAAAATCATAAAGGCATATGTAAAAGCTTCAAGTTCTAAATTATAGAGTTTAAATACACATAAACAGATCGAAACACTTACAACATAAATCATTATAAAAAACAATCGATCTTTTAAATAATGGATAAACAACTTCATATCTTATATCCCAACCCTTTTTTTGTTTGAATAAAATCCACAATGCCAATACTCTCTAACTTTTTACGCAAACGATTCACATTCACACTTAATGCATTTTCATCCACATAAAAATCCGTCTTCCACAAATATTCCATCAAACTATCTCGAGATACAATCGTCCCCTTCTTTTCCATAAGCAGTCGAAGTATCTTTGCCTCATTCTTACTCAGTTCCATTTGAGAAGATTGAAAACTTACTGTATTATCATCTAAATTAAAGCGTACGCCTTGATATTCAAGGATATTATGATTGGATACAAAGTCATAGCTACGTCTTAATATTGCCGTAATTTTAGCAGCTAAAACATTTAAATCAAATGGTTTGCACACAAAATCATCCGCACCTTTAGAGATTGCCATCACAATACTCATATTGTCTGTAGCGCTTGAAATAAAGATAATTGGAACTTTGGATTCTTCACGAATCTTTTCCGTCCACAAATATCCATTCAAATAAGGCAGTGTTATATCCATTAATACTAAGTCTGGATTAAAGGAATGAAATGCATCCATCACATTATAAAAATCAGTAACTCGACAAACTGAATAATTCCAAGATTCAAGAAACGATTCTAACTTTTTTGAGATGAGTTCATCATCTTCTACAATCAATATTTTATACATAATCTCACCCATTATATTATACTGCATAAACTAAAAAATCTTTCTAACAATGGTGTAAGATAAGACCAAAAGGAAGTGATAGTATGATCTATCTTCAAATGGGAATTCTCATTCTAGAAATCGGATTATGTTATTTAATTAACAACGTATTAAAGGATACATTAAACAAAAAATACGATACGTCATTTGTATCGCATTACTATTAAATTGTTGAAATATGCGTACGTATCGTACATACATTATTCTGTTTACTTGTATTACTAGCATTATTCAAAAAAAGAAAGCCAATTCTCTGCATAATCCTTTCAGCCATCATATCCACTTCCATCGTTACTTTTGGCTATGTCAATATGTGTACTATCCACAAAACTACCTACAACATCACAACAACAAAAGAAATCACAAACACCAAATTTCTATCTACTTGGCAAAGCCTTCGTCTATGAATCCACATCCAAAGAAGATATGGAAATCCTATTTAAACAACTCAAAAGACTTACTAAAGTAGCCCCTGTTTATTTTGTATCTTGTTGGTTGGGGTTTTCCAATAAGAACAGAGGGTATTGTTGTAGTTAATGTCATACAAGAGAAATAAACAATATTCTAGCAAAAATATACAGTAACAAAATGGACTAAATTTATTTGTATTGCATTTCCAAAAACACATTACGTACCTTTTAATTAATCAAATATTTATATTCTTCCTTGTTTAATTAACATTTATACAATAAAATGTAGGTGGGAGTGCCCCTCTGCCGGTTCTGGCGGGGGGGACATTCCCTTTTTCATTTTTTAAATCCATCTCAATAAAAATCCTTATGGTAAAAAAAGCACGTACTCCTCATCGATAAAATCAATATGTTCTGTTCTAGTGATACGCATAATATAAAAAGATTAGGCAACAGTATATGGACTTCAAAATCCATTGCTGTGCCTTGTTTAATGTATAACTTATGTAGAACAAGTTTTTATGTATAATCTTAGCGAGCAGACTGGTTGTATCACCATGGGCTATCCAAACGGTAAAACCACCTTGTTAGGGAACACCCTAAAACCCATATCACCTCAATATACATATGCTTGTATTTAATAAATACAATAAAGATACTCCTCAACAATATTCATGATTCTATTTGGATGAATATTGTAAATCTAAATAAATTACATATTACTTAAGGCACTATTATTTACAAAAGTATCTCTCTAAAATTATTCTTTATATGATTGTAAATAGATTCTTTATCAATTCTTTTATTGATTGATAGATAATCTATAATATCATCAATGAATGATAAATTATAATTTAGATTAAGTCCATAAGTAAATGGTGCATCACTTTCTAATAGTATTCTATCCATTGGTATTCTGTTGATAATATTTCTTCCATTTTGATTTTTTATCATTTGATGATTTATTGAAAAATAATACCCTCGAGACAACGCAATTTCTAAATTGCGTAAAGTACCTGTATACCAATGCAATATTACTTTCCCTTCAAATTTATCAAGGATATTTAAACAATCAGATTCGGATTTTCTTGAATGAACACTGAGTATTTTTCTTTTATCTTTGTTACATAAATTAACAACTTGCTGAAATATTTTTCTTTGCTTTTCTCGATTTTTTTCATCTTTTATAGAATAATCTAATCCAATTTCTCCAATAAATCTAGAAGACTGAATACACTCTTTAAAAATTTCAAACTGATTTTCATATTGTGCTGCTAATTCCGGATGAAATCCCAAAGCTAATCTTATATATTGATAATTCCATCCTTCCATAAAATATCGTTTATATAGATTTGGTAAATTAGTAACTGCAATTGTATATGATTTATTCTCTTCAATATAATTTAACACATCTTCTCTATTTCTGTATAAATCGAAGTGCATATGTGCGTCCATATTAAATTTTTTCATTCAAAGCCTCCAAATATGTTTTTAATTCATTCATTCCTCGCACATATAAGTTCATATAATCCATAATGTTATTTGTTATCGAACCACTAGATTGAATAGTCATAAAAGCATATTTTGGATTAAACCGTCTTAACCCAAGAAGGTATGAATTATAATTGGTTTTTGCTACCTTCCCACTGGTAAAATTATTATCTCTGTACGAGCTTTTATCTTCCATTCCAGCACGCATAATAGCAGCCTGTCTTATTACACATGGTAAGCAATACCCACAATGCCGAGCTTCTGTTTCTTTTTGCATTCTACCAATATCAGGATGAGAACAAGACATAGTATTTTCTAAATTGTTTTTTACAAATGTTTGGTTTTTACACTCTAACAACATTTCACCTTTGGTTTTAAATTGATATGGATTAACTAATCGTACTGGAATTTCAATAAGATTTAATAATTCTTGAAATAAAGCCATATAATGAGGATGAGTTGTTCTCGTGCTACTTGTGCCCATACGCGAAAATGTACTAGGTATATTCAATGAAATAAATCCATTTTCTGGTATGATTAAATCGACTGATTTTTTTAAGCAAGAAGCAACTGCTATTGCATGAGAAAAAAACATAAACGAACGAGTTCTTGTGGTATCTTCAACTCCCGAAACAACTTTTGCATAGTATTGGTGGAAATCTCTAGATTCTAAAGAATATTGTTGAATAAATTTTTCTTTGAGAATATCCTGAAACTCTTTAGTTCCTTTCCCACCGCCATAATGACTTACAAATAACGTCTTCTTGTTTTCACTTTCCAATAAGTCAATAGCTCCTATAAATGAATCAAGACCTCCTGAAAACATACATAGTTGATCATAGTCCTTCGCTGCGTTCTTAGCTTTTTCCCATTTTTTATATTTCATTTTTTCATTTTCTGTCTGCTCTCTTTTTCTAAATACAAATGACCATTTATCTCCACTTAAAAAGCCCAGCATTTCCTCTAGCGTTGACTTTGCATTTTGCCATATGTCATATTCAAGCACCGGAATGTATATTGTTAATTCTCTGCTCCAACCATCAATCGAATCATCTCTTAAACATAGTCTATCTGCTGCAAATACACTCAATGATATATATAACAAATCTAGAGATTGCTGACTATACCAATAAGGTAATTTATTACGATTATCCCAAAATGTATACGAGAAGGAGTTAGAATCAAAAAAATCAATGTATGTTGCTACCTGCTGTATCTCAAAAGACTCTGTTTTATTTAAACGACAAACTATATTCATATAATTCCCTCCAAAACACCTAAACACCGTTCATACAGATTATTAATTGTAGAAGAAACATCTTGATTAATAATATTACCTTGTTTATCAAATTCAACATCTACAATTCCAAAAATCATATCTTTAAACTCACATTCCGTAGCATAAGCATCATTTGAATCTGTAATATACATTTCTAATCGACTACCTAAATCGTTCATCATTGTTATCCAAATATAAGAGCTAACATATTCTTTCAATACCCCATTCATTGATTCAGATGTCATATTATTGATGCATTTTATATCCATATCATTAGCTTCTACATAGTCATATACCCTTGATAATGCCATCTGAGTTGCTTCTTTTGCTATGATATCTTCCTTAGTATTTGAATTTGGAGCTATTACATCAACCAATCTTGAAAAAATTTCTTCTACTGATTTTCCTACATATTGAACTCCTAAACTTTCAAAAGTTAATTCAATGCCATTAATAACAATCCTGTTAAAAAAGTTACCAATATTTGCTCCAGCTTTTCTTCCAGAATATGACTGTAATGTCATTCTTCTGGCGCCACCCATTGCTTTTACATATTGTTGTGCAATATGCCTTTTAGAGCTATATGTGCCTCCGCTCTTAATATGCTTTGACATATCTGACTTTACAGTTTGCCATTTCACAGGATCTGAATAATTCTTTTGTTCTTCATTTGTAGGTTCATAATCTTCTGGAAGTAGTGGATTTCTATCATTTCTACCATTAAAAATACTTGAAGTCCCCATATTTTCCTCCTACTTTATTATTTTTTCATCAATTTCTCTATTGCACTCTGCAAACCTGTTTTTTTCTTTTCCCACTGTGCAACAATTTCTACAATTTCATCTTGCTTGTTTGTTTCATTTGAAAATTTAGCGACATAACTTGCACATCCAAGCGAAATTTGTTCGCCACTAAACGATTGCAAATAACTAATAGTATCATTAATTAATTCTGTTCTTTGTTGTGCAAACAACAAAAATGCTTTCATCGTTTCTTTTTTTATATTCGTCTCTATTGACATTGAAGAATACATTGCTTCCAAAATTGAAGCAGCCTCAGCATTTGAAAGATCATTTGAACTTTTCAATGCACTTTCTATTTTTACATCTGATTTTGACATAAGTAACTCTAATACATTTTGTCCTTCAGGTGACAATACCGATGATATTCTACTTATTTTCTCATCTAATGAATTCCTAGTAAAATAGAAATATGTGTTTAAATTCTCACTAGATAATTTTGGATCAATTTTGCACCAATCTAAAAACCAAATATCTTCTCTCCAAATTTTTAATTCATCAGCTTTCTCCGGTGTTCCGTTTTCGAACAACGTTAACTCTTGGCATAACGTATTGTTTGCAGTCAATTCTGCAATTTTATTAAAAATTCTAGGTTTAATATATTCTAACATCATTATCTTAGCAAGAACTTTTCGGTCTAATGTCTTATGCTTGTAAGATGCCATTTGTAATCTCATATACATTGAATTTAAGAAACGTTTACATTGACGAGGATTTCCGTGCAACCCATTTGATAAAACAAAAGCTAGTTGATTCGCTACAGAAAGCGATTCTACAACTTTTGTTTGTAATTCAGGAGTATCTCTAAATAACTTACTAACAGAATTGATTTTGAATTTTTCAAAATCTTTCTTTTTCTCTTCTATAGTCCAAGATAACACTTTTTCAAAATCTTCATATTCTAATTCAGACTGTAAAAGCAAACAAGCAATATATATTTCAACCTCATCAGCATTTAATTGCGGAATACGAATAGGATATTGAATTAACTTTTCAAGATATTCTTTTCCAATATCAATTTGAATTCCTTCGATATCTTTAAATTTACTTTTAACAGCATATGATATATGTCGTTCATCAGCACCAATAACAAACGCAACCTTTCCTTTAAAAAGAAATAGTTTTATTGCTTCAAGAGTATCCAATATAGTATCTGGTCTACATCTATCTAGTTCATCGACAAAAACAACCAAACGGCTAATATTTGATTCTTCTAGCAAATCAGCAAATTCTTTTTGAAACTCTCTAATATCTTCACGTAATTCTTTATTATTTAATTCATTAGATATATTAGATTGAATTTCTTCTAATTTAGAGCTTTCAACATTTTCTTGTAACTTTTCTAAAATCTGATTAGTTGTAATACTAAGTAATGTCCCCATTCCTCCAGTCACCAATAAATCCGTACCATACTTGAGTGCTCCTTTGACAAGTTTAAACTTATCTACACTTTTATATAAGCCTTTAATAATATCTTTTGCTTTTGTAGATAATCTTTCTTCTTTACTTATCTCATCAAGAATTGTACCCAAAATTGCTGTCTTAGCATCTTCATAGTTTTCAAATAACCACCCATTAAATACTAGACACTTAATTTTCTCATCAGCCTTTGTTAAACGGTCTTTGCACATATACATTAAGCTTGACTTTCCGCTTCCCCAATCACCATATACACCAATACTAGCTGGTAAAAGATCATCATTCATAATTATGCTTTGAACAGTTTGTATTAAATAATCATAGTCAAGAAAATCAATTTCGGTTTCACTATCTTTCCACATATTTGTCGCTCCTTTTATCTTATATAGCAATTACTCATACATTTGTTTATTTTAAATTTCTAATTTAAACTTAATACTCTATAAAAAACTATCAATAACAAATTTATTTTACTTACTATTGATATAATCATCATACAAAACTGGTGTAAGCTTAAAATCTTTACCAGTATAATTCAACACCATTTTATAACAAGAAATTTCTTTTTTTATGCAGATTTGATGCAGCTTGTCTTCTATACTTTTTTCTGTTTTGTTTCCAATATATATATATAGCCTTAGGTTTAAGATTACATATCTTACCAAATGACGAAAAATTGTCGCTTTGTCTATCGATAAAAACTCTCCATTCTTTTTCATAACTCCAATCTTTTGATTTCGTCAACAAACATTTTAGAACAAGCAATGTATCATTATGATACAAATTCCCAGATAAATTAAATTTCTGATTAATTCCCCATTGAATAACCGGAAGTAAGTGTGATGTTACATCAAATCTATCGTCTGAATATATAATTGCTCTATAGTTGGAGATAACATCAGATGATTACATCCTATTACACTTTTACAGTTTTGCGCACAAGGATGAATTATAGAAGAGAAATCATATTCTAAACAAAATCCTTTATGTCCGTTAGCATAATGTCCCCACATTAGAGTAGAAGTATTTTCTTCACTAGAACAAGTAATATATTTTTATGCTTCACATTGTAAAATGCCAGAGAAAAAATCATTGACTAACTTTTGATGATTATTTACAATAAAATTTCCTATAATTTGTGGCATATTCGTGCAAGTATCTTTTATGTACTCATCAGTTAAATTGGAAATATTTTCACGCACTAAATCAATCTCTTTGGTTGACAAAACATTTTTAGCTTCTTTTGGAATAGAACTTTTTAAAGTCGATTACCATATTATAAAATGCATCTCCAGAATAATTAGCAAATAACTCATTCATTAATTTACTAAGATCATAACAAAGTGTGCATTCATAAGGATCATTGAATTCTCATATGTTACTTCCCCGTATTTCATCATTTTCTAAATTTTGAATATCATATTCGCTGCCAGATTTAAATCGAAAAAGTTGATGTGGTAGATGATTTAATTTTCTTTTATTGCACCTTCTTCCTTAGCATTCATATCCAATACAGTTTTGTACAACAATTCCTTAAACTGTTCTCTCTCACCCATAGTACCCCTCCAACTTTTTAAATCCTGATATATGATATTTTTCTTAATTAACAAAATTCAATTTCTAATTTCATATTCATTCATCAATTATTAGTTCCTATAACATCATTAATAATTTGAGCCATTTGTTTATTTCCTAACTGATCCCTGAAATGAACTGTGTAACCATCAGAAGACAACATATCAAAGAATACTTTGGCACATTCTATTTTTGTCTTTTCTGTACCCCTTAAATCTGTTTTGTTCTCAACATCTTTTGTTTCGACTACAATATTTAACTCTTTGTTACCATTTTTATGTTTAACCACATACATAAAGTCAGGGCTATACATTCCACCTGTAATAGTAGGAATAGCAATACTTGCACGTGGAATTTTACCATACACAATAACTTCTTCTATATCAGCTGTAATATTGTCTTTTTCTAGTGGTGAATCATAAGCATAAGAATCATATAAATACTTGTCACTTGGAGTTCCTGGAACAATCTTAGTTCCAATTCTACCTTGAGATATTTCGTTCCGTACTGAGCCATCTGCATATGTTAATGCAGTTGCCCCTAATGGTGATTTACTACGTTCATATCTAAATCTTCCTTGAAGATTTTCATTTTTCCAATCAGTAAATGCTGTACAAAAACCAGCAACTGAATCGTCATTGATATGAGCAGTAAAATCTGTTCCGTGCTTCTTAGCAAATTTACATAATGCTTTATGCAAAGATTCAATTGGAAGATTTGTTGCTGAAGAAATTCTCTTCAAAAAAGTGTTATATGGAATGGTTTTATGAATTATATATTGCACTCCAGACTCTTTAACAACATTCATTTTTGAAGAATTACTTACAACTTTATCACGTTCACTTCGCATCACAAGATCTGTAAATACTTCTGGCTGCTCAAATAATTCTAAAATAACATCCTCTATGTTATCGTCTAAGTCATTATCATATAGTAACAAATATCTGTGATTTATTGTTTCCCACAGCTCTCTTATCTCATTATATACAGCCTTACGAATTTTAACTGGTTTCGGTTTGTCTTTGTTTCTATCCTTAACTTTACCATTAGATAATCCAACCGCAAAATCAGGATATTCTGCAAAAAATACATCCCTCGTTTCAGCTTTGATATTATTGTGTCTATCGATATAATGCTTACCATAAAGTTCATCAAATAAATCATCACTTGATTTACCCAATTTTTTAGCAACAGCTTCTAATTTATCTTCTGAAATAGTTGCAGTTTGTGGAAGTTCACCGTTAATTTGATCAGCAAGTTTTTGGGCAAAATCAGCTTCGGTAAAGTCTACAATATAATTTAAAGTAAATTCTTCATTAGAAATTCTATTACCGTTTTCATCAACTGGAAGGCGCAATCCACGCCCTACTTCTTGAAGTTTGCTATTTTCACTTCCACTTGAACGAAGTTTTGCAATAGTAAAAATATTAGGGTTGTCCCATCCTTCTTTTAGCGTCCATTTAGAGAAAAGGAAGCGAAGAGTATTTGGTGTATTATCTTCATTTTTAAATGATAATAATTGTTTTTTACCATTTAAGATAATATCGACTTCCTCAGCAATATCTTCATCAGAATCGCTGTTATCCTGAGAAAAATAACCTGCGTGGCACGCACTTATATTAGCAAGACTTGCCTCAAGATACTCCTTGTATTCTTTATCGTGTTCATCTAATGTTGCAATCGTTTTTTCTATTTGCTCTTTTAACAACTCTTCAAAAATAGTAAGTAAATATGGATTTTTCCCATCTTCACCACATCTATATGAAGTAATATCATCAATGAAGAATAGAGCCAATGTTTTAATTTTATGTGTTCTGCTACAAAAATTCTCTTTTTCCGTTTCAAAATGACGTTGAAGTGCAAGACGGAGCATCTGTTCTTGATATGAAGTCATATAAATATCTACATCAATTTCTTCACCTGATGTTTTAGTAATTCCGTTTGAAAATTTTACACTTGTTTTATCTATTGCAGATATAGTTATACCTTCAAAATCATCGCAAATAATAGAAAGTGAATCTCCTTTTTTCAAAACAAAATTCTTTGTACTTTTGTCTTTTTTCTTATATTGAAAATGAACTGCTTCTTTGCTTTCAATAGAAGTGATTTTTACCTTTTCTTCTTTTTTTGAAACTGGTTCAAAGTGTTCTTTTGCAACCCCTTTAATAAGCCCTTGATTAAAAGATTCACACGCATTTAAATCATAAAGTAGATTTTGATAATCTTTAATTGTTATTTTATTTTTTCCACGACCTGTAGTTGTTTCAGGGAATGTTGCACCAAAACGAATAATAGCTTGAGGTTTTATTTCCTCAAGAATGACCTTAAATGCTTTTTGATTACGTGAAAAAGATGTGGCTCATCGATCATAACAATAGGTTTTGTTGAAGCAATGGCATCAAATGGTCGATAAAAACCTTCAACATCATAATCGTAGTCATCACGGCTAAGCATCTTACCGTTTGTCAACAATTGCATATTAACTAGTAAGACATATATCTTATTCCTATTTTGACAAGATCCTTTTACAAATTCACTAACAACACTAGGAAAATAAGAACGACCTTTTTTCTTGTTCTTTGGAGCTTCTAAAACTAATGTTTCAATCTCCGCACCATATCCACAACTGTCTTTAAAATGACGTCTTGCGTATGGTTCGTTTAAAAATTGTTCACAACCAGCTTTGATTGCCAATGATGGAACCGCAATAATAAATTTATTAAAGCCATAATTTTTATGTAATTCAAACATAGCTTTAGTATATACATATGTTTTTCCGGTTCCAGTTTCCATTTTAATATCCAGATTTAAATAGTCACAATCCGATAAAGGAATGCTTGAACAATACTCAGCTGGCAATTCTTTTTGTATAGATTTGATATTATTTTCAATACAAGCGTCATCTAATGAAAAAATCGGATTCGTATAAAACTGTAAAGGATTTTTTATATATGCACCTTTAAATACATCAACAATTGCGTCAATCGCTTTTTGCTGATGTGGTAACTGTTGTTGAAGTATTAGTTCCATAGTGCACCTCCTTAATAGCGAACATCAAAATTAATACGAAGATTTTTTTCCGTATCCTTAAGTCTTGCTAAATTCATTTTAAGCTCTTCTGTTTTAGTCCAAACGAAACTATAGCCAAAAAGAACGACATTTTCAGCATTAAAACTACCATCTGTTTCATACTTATCTACAATGGCAGCAATAGCCTCTGTTGTAATATCTGGATCAATAAGGTATAAGTGTTTATCAATGTAATATCCATTGTAACCATTAAAATCAATCGTTTTTACATCGGCATTAAATCCATATCCATCACGTACAAGCCAAGTTGTTAAAACAGTCTGTGTTCCAAAATCAGAGAGAATGTCGTTATTTACAAACATACCTTGATCTTCTGGCACAAAGTTTTCCAATTTGTCTAAAGTGTTTTCTTTGGGTTCTTCAAGAGTAAAATGTTTAAATCCTAAATCAGCAGTTGTATTTGGATATTCTTCTTTAATTTTTTTAGCAGCTCGTATAATACGTTCCATACCAATTTGATCGATTGTGTTAAATCCGAGTCTAGTTGCTTCGAGATTATCTTTTATATTCTCTTTTATTTGGATTATTATGAATGTTGTATTTCCATTAAGTACATTATTTTTTAAAATACAATGTGCTGTTGTTGAAGAACCTCCAAAAAAATCTACTACAATTTCGTTGTCAATATTGATAGTATTTAATAAATAATCTATAAGACCTACTGGTTTTGGGTTAGAAAATACTGCATTATCACTATTAAATAAAGATTGAATTTCGATTTTTCCATTTTGATTTATTGGATCAATAATCAAAATGGAAAAGGCTCTTCCTTTAACTTTTCGGACATTTCCTTCATTATCAACATTTTCGTAAACTTTATATTTAATTGTATATATTGACCCTTTGCTTTTATCCGATTTAACAAACTCTAAAAACTTGTTCTTTATTCCCCATTCAACTTTTTCTTTTCCCCATTTCCATATCCAACCATCATTTATAAATGTATCTCTACCATTTGGGTATATCACACCTCCATCTGGAGCTTCTATAGGATAATTCATTGAATCAGAATACTGTAACCCACCTCTGTCTAATGTATCAAGATAATATTTTCCTCTTGTTTCAACGTATTCATCAGATAAATTATATCTACTTCTATTCACTGATTTTTCGTCCCTATTCCAGACCATATTTAAAATTGATGCACTTTTATTTTTTGAATAACATAAAATTGACTCTGTAATTACAGCAATATCTTTAGCGTCATTTGCGCCAGTCTTTTTTCTCCAATCAAACTTGCACACAAAATTTTCTTCGCCAAAAACATCATCACAAAGTAGTTTCAAATTACTTTGCTCATTGTCATCGATAGATATAAATATGACACCATCATCTTTTAACAAATCTCTAGCTAACAGCAAACGTGGGTACATAAACATAAGCCAAGCTGAATGTGAAGCAGAACCTCTTTTTGTTAAATCCAAAATTCTTTGTGCTTGTTCTTCATCAATACTAAGTTTTGTTGACAATTCTTCTACTGTAAAATTGAAATTATCATTATAAACAAACCCATCAGAGCCAGTGTTATAAGGTGGATCTATATAAATACATTTCACCTTGTTTGCATAGCTTTTTAGTAATTGTTTTAAACCATCAAGGTTATCTCCTGAGATATAAATATTTTCACTATCTTTATTTTCCAGCTTATTATTATGTTCTTCATCAGGCACAATAACTGTAGTAGTGTCTACAGACGCAAGTAAACGAGCATAATTCTTCCCTAAAAACTTAAGTTCGTATCCCTCGTTATTAATTGTTAATTTATCACTTAAATATTCTTTGAATCTTTCAATATCAAAACTTCCATCTGCCTTAAAACAAGCTGGAAAATATTCTTTTAATGCATCCATTTGTTTATCGTTGGGAAGAATGGTCTCATTAGAATTTATAATATCTTTTATCATTATGTTTTCCTCCAATTATTCTTCAAATAATATTTCACATACATCTTCAATATTGCAATCAAGTGTTTTGCAAATCTTTGCAAGGACTTCTAATTGAACGGACTCGTTCTTACCGAGTTTAGCCATTGCATTTGAAGAGATACCAGCTTCTTCACGCAGTTTAGTTTTATTTATATTCTTATCTATCATTAATTTCCAAAGTTTGTTATACGAAATAGTCATCACATACCTCCGTTCTTTAATAACAATTTTGTTCATTATACCACTTTTTTCTTGCTTTTTTCAATTTTATATCATATATTACAATTCAATATTTAATTTCTCAACGAAACATCTTATTTTTCATTATTTGAAGGATAGGATGTTTTATTTTTTCTGTAACAAATTATGAAATAACTATATTATCTCATGCGAGTTATCATTATTATTCATGAAGAAAACAAAAAGCGCTAACCACCCACTCGTAACGGGATTAGCGCTATAACCTAATCCAGAGTGACCACCATATCTGGTAGTCTTTTCTGTATTTGTATTATAACGAGAAAGATGATAAATATCAACTTACCGATTTACACATGTATTTTAAAATATTTTGAAAAACTTTTGACTTTTAATATTCTTTTCACATTGGACCTTTATAATGGAAATGACTACTAGATATGTAGGGTGGTTTTCATGAATTAATCTACCTCCAAAGTCTTTTAATTCCAAAGACGTACGCGAATTCAAGTTTTTGTCTTAGGCACTCTAACATATCTAGTAGTCTTTACTGGTTTACACCTCGATATAGAGATGTCATTTCTGAATTCCCCTTTAATTCTGAAGCCATATATTTAACTAAGAATAGATTCTTATCAAAGTTTGAAGCTAATTCTTTCTGGTAAATCATCATGTCCTTATCTTTATAATAAGCACCCTTTTTATCGGTAATTAATACAACTCTAAGATTGGGATATTTATTTAACAATAATTCTAGAAGTCTTTGTTCATCCTGAATTCCATTTTCTAATTTACTCGCATATTCTTTATTCACAAATATTGTATTTACTTTAGTCAAATCAAGATTTCTAACTTCTTTATCCACCATATGTAAATATACCATATTCGATTCATTTAAATAGTTTTCTAAATTTTCATCATTATTATCAATAAATACTGTTTTACAATTCTCATTATGTTCCACTTGAAACTGTTTAAATAAACCTTTTAACTTTTCTTCTCTTACATTTAATTCCATACAATTAGCCTCCTTTTCTTGTACAATAGCACAAAATGAAAAAAAAGTTGAATACATTGTTTAGAATTTGTATAAAAGCGTATAATACATACAGGAGGAGTTTTAAAATATGCAACCATTTGATAAAGAATATGTCTGTGACATCGCCAAACAAATTTTGAATATTGATTCACCAACAGGCTATACAAAAAGAGCCATTGATTTCATGGACGAAGAAGCCAAAAAATTAGGCTATACAACAGGACGCAACCAAAAAGGAAACTTGTTGATCTATGTAGACGGAAAAGATTCTGAACACACACTAGGATTGAGTGCTCACCTAGATACATTAGGACTTATGGTTCGTTCCATCAAAGACAATGGAAAACTTGCCATTACTAAAGTCGGAGGCCCATGCTTACCAACATTAGACGGAGAATATTGTAAGATCTATACTCGTGATGGAAAGGTATATACAGGAACGATTCTTTCTTGTTCACCAAGCGTACACGTATATCCAGATGCTTCAACATTAGAAAGAAAAGAAGATACAATGGAAGTTCGCATTGATGAAGTTGTTCACTCAAAAGCAGATGTAGAAAAATTAGGTATCAACAACGGAGACTTCATTTGTATTGATACAAAAACACAAATTACAGAAAGTGGATTCATTAAATCTAGATTCTTAGACGATAAGATTTCAGCTACCGCTTTAATGGGCGTACTAAAATACTTAAAAGACAACAACATTACACCTCAAAGAGACTTAGTCATTATGTTCAGTACATATGAAGAAGTTGGTCACGGAGCAAGTTGTTTACCAGAAGAAGTCGAAGAATTATTAGCCGTAGACATGGGATGCATCGGTACAGATCTTGCTTGTACTGAACAAGACGTTTCAATCTGTGCAAAAGATTCAAGCGGACCATACGACTACGAAATGATTACACGTCTAGTTGAACTATCAAAAGAAAACAAGCTTAATTATGCCGTTGATATCTACCCACAATACGGTTCAGATGTCAGTGCCGCATTACGCGGTGGTAACGACATCAAAGGAGCCTTGATTGGCCCTGGTGTTCATGCAAGCCACGGAATGGAAAGAACACACTATGATGGTGTAGAAAGCACAATGAAGCTTGTTGTTAGCTATATCACAAAATATTAAAATCCTTTAAAGCAGCTACAATTCCCTGTTCCACATTGGACTTGGTCACATGAGCTGCTTTTTCTTTTACATAATCCAAAGCCTGACCCATCGCAAAACTATGAGTTACAACACCAAACATACTCACATCATTTTCGCCATCACCAAATGTGAAGACTTTATCCTTATCCCAACCAAACATATCCATCATGCGAACTAAAGTAGCTCCCTTACTATATCCTTTAGGCAATACTTCAAGTTCTCTAGGACAAGTACGGAATACTTCATATTGATCTTTAAATTCATTTTGAATATCCAAAGCCAATTGGGTCGTTACCTCTTCATCCTCAATTGTCTGAATCTTATTTACAGGATACTTGATTTCACTAAGATCCTTAATATAAGTAATCTTAGGATAGCCATCACGCATATCTGCAAGCCAAGACCAAGGACCACCCGTCCAAGGAAAATCCTCTGGATATTCTTGTGAATTTCTTAATGCTTTTTTCTTTTCCATTATAGGATCTGGAATATAATCAAATAATCCATCATTAAACACAGCCATTGTCTCACAGTTTTTATGCATCAAATACGCAAAAACAGGCTCAACATCTTCCTTATACATCTGCTTTAAAACATGACGCTCATCCTTTTGAACATCATAATATGCAATACCATCTACCTCTAACAAATAGCCACCATATACATCCATCTCTAATTCTTTAGCATATGAAAGTAGTCTTGTATAACTTCTTCCACTCGCAAGCACAAGCTTTGTCCCCTGCTTTTGACAAGTAATCAAAGCCTCTTTTGTTTCCGGTAAAATCTTATTATTTGGATCCAATAAAGTACCATCCATATCCATTACAATCGCATCTAACATAGTTCATTCCCCCATTTAAAAAATAATATATCATAATTTTATAAAAAGTACTTGCATAACACAACAACTTTTGGTATTATATACAGGCAGTCAAGTGAAAAACAAATGCCTGAATAGCTCAGTCGGTAGAGCATCCGGCTGTTAACCGGCAGGTCACAAGTTCGAGTCTTGTTTCAGGCGCCACTTGATTATAAAACCAGCAATGCTGGTTTTTTTTATTATATATAAGGAGCAGTTATGACAGAATCCGAATGGTTTGAACAACTTTTTAATCGCTTATCCCACTCCAAATTTAGGAGCCGTTTTCATCTGAAACAAAAAGAGAAAGAGTATATACAAGCCAAAGGAATGGCTACCATTGAAAAACATGCCATAGATTTTGTTGAAAAAAGATTGGCTCCAGCCTATATACCAAATGACGGTAAACAAACACCATTTAAAGGACATCCTGTATTCATTGCTCAACATGCTACTGGCTGTTGTTGCAGACAATGTCTATACAAATGGCATAAGATCAAACCCAATCAGCCACTAGGCCCTAGACAAAAGGCCTATATCGTTAAAGTATTAATGACGTGGATTCATAAAGAAGTTGATTAAGAAATTGACTTCTTTTTTTTCTTGACTATACTATTCATGGAATTAAATATCTAATATATATTTATACTATATGTATTATATATAAATGATATAGGAGATGATCTTATGAACAACCACATGGACATTCCATGGCATGAATATACGAATAAAGATTCAAAAGTTAAGATTGAAAATGCAAGTCTTACAGAAAAATCTTCCGTTATAGGAAGAATTGGATTGATGCTTCTAGCCTGTGGTACAGGTGCCTGGCGAGTCAGAAGTTCAATGAACACCATTGCTAGTGAATTAAATATTACATGTATTGCCGACATTGGACTTACAAATATTTCCTACACATGCATTGATGGAATTGACTCTCACGCCCAATCCTTGTCTTTACATAATACAAGTGTCAATACATCCAAGCTTGCTCGTATGGAAGACTTTGTCTATCACTTTAAAGACGAATGTAAAACATGCACATGCAATGAGATTCACAATCAATTAGACCAAATCGAAAGCATTCACTCTAGCTACTCCCCCATTATTCTAGGATTAGCTGCAGCTCTTGCCTGTAGCTGTTTTACCTTTCTACTTGGAGGAGGCCCCATTGAAATGCTTTGTGCCTTTGTTGGTGCAGGACTTGGCAATACACTTCGAATGAAACTCATCAAACATAACTACACCCTATTTTTAAATGTCGCTGCCAGTATTTCCTTAGCCTGCCTTGCCTATGCCTTATTATTTAATTTTTTAGAAACTTGTTTTGGCATAGCCACACAACACGAAGCTGGATACATCTGTTCTATGCTTTTCATAATTCCAGGCTTTCCCTTCATTACAAGCGGTATTGACTTAGCTAAATTAGATCTTCGTTCTGGTCTTGAAAGACTTGCCTATGCCATTATCATTATTTTAGCTGCTACACTTACTGCATGGATCTGTGCTCTAGTCTTACATCTTCAACCCGTTGATTTTGTGAAACTACACATTTCAGCATCCACCAAATTACTATTAAGACTATTAACCAGTTTTGGAGGCGTATTCGGATTCTCCATTATGTTTAACAGTTCAAAAAAAATAGCCGCCAGTGCCGGATGCATTGGAGCCATCGCAAACACATTACGACTAACACTTGTCGATTTATCTTTACCTGCTGCAGCCGCAGCCTTTATTGGCGCATTAACAGCCGGACTACTTGCCTCTATGATCAAAGGAAATACAGGATATCCTAGAATTGCCATAACCGTACCATCCATTGTGATTATGGTCCCAGGCCTATACATGTATCGAGCTATTTATAATCTCGAACTTGCAGCTACCATGTCAATTGGAGCTAACTGGCTCATTCAATCTTTATTGATTGTTTTGGCCCTTCCAATGGGACTTATATTTGCCCGTATCTTAACGGATCCCTCATTTCGATATTGTACATAAAAATGCTGAACTTAATCGTTCAGCATTTTTTGTATACATTCATATAAGATACTATTTGAAACTTCAATATTCTTTTCTAAATTATGTTCGAAATGCGTAAATGGTAAGAATACACCTACACAATACTTTCCTTTAAAATCCCCACAATAGAAGAATGCATTATACAACAAATCTTCAAGTTTCATCATAGAATCCCACAAGCCAGAATAAATTTGTGCATCACTTAACTTTTCATGAACCTCTTCAGGCATTTCTTGGACAACTAAGATACCTAAATGCGATTCATTTTGAATTGTTTGAATGGACATGTCCTCTTTAAAGCTATGCTGTTCTAAAAAGCCATAAGCTAAGTATCGATTTTTTTCAACAAGCTTTTTAAACATATGCTTCTTTGATTCAGGAATGTGAATATCACTTTCTATAAAATTTCCATTTTCATCACTTAAAAGAATCGGATTCTCTTTTCCCTTATCGTTAAATCGCAATGGAATCAAAAATGCATTTCTCAATAAGTCAAACATACTATTACCGCATACGGCCATTAAAAATGCCGACAGATCTTTGTTCTTGTATGCAGTAAATAAGGCATTGGTAAATACTTGTTTATCTACAAGTACCCTCTCTTCTTCTACACCTGAATCCTCATCACAGGCAACGCCTTCATAAAAGGCATCCATTAATCGTTTACAAGCTCTATGATCCTTGGCAATTTTATCAAACAAAGCCTCTGCCTTTTCTTCCCTAGGAAAAATTGTTGGCATGATTCTCACTTCTTTTCTAGTCCTTTGGGCAAACAGATACAAGAAGTCTTCCTTTAACACACTTTTTGTATCTGTTTTTGATGGCTTGCCTACTCAGACTAAAAGTATTATACTAACACCTATAAAATATGTGAAATGTATATTTTAAATATGCATTATATAAAAATTATATGGAGGTTTTACAATGACACTAGACTATTACCGCATCTTTTACTATGTAGCTAAATACAAAAGCTTTTCAAAAGCCGCAAAAATCCTACACAATAACCAACCTAACATTTCAAGAACCATGAACAACATAGAAAGTGAATTTGGATGTAAGCTTTTAGTACGCTCCCATTCCGGTATTACTCTAACACCTGAAGGTGAACAACTCTATGAACATGTTGCGATAGCGATTGAACAACTTTATCAAGGAGAAAGTGAAATTCTTTCAAATAAAACCTTAGAACATGGACACATCTCAATTGGCGTAAGTGAAACGGCTCTAAATATCTTTTTATTATCCAAGCTTGAACATTTCCACAAAGCCTATCCCCACGTTAAAATCAAATTATCCAACCACTCCTCTATTCAAGCTGTTGACGCCTTAGAAAAAGGAATTGTCGATATTGCCGTAGTCACAAGTCCAATCAACATCAAAAAGCCATTACATACTACTTCACTCTACTGCTTTGAAGAAATATTAATTGGTGGAAAAGAATATGAAAGCTTAAGCAATGAAATTCTAGACATCCAACAAATCTCGCATTATCCATTTATTACCTTAGGCAAAAACACAAGTACATATACCTATTATTCAAACTTGTTCTTAAATCAAAAAATTCCTTTTCATACCGATTTAGAAGTGGCTACTGCCGATCAAATATTTCCATTAGTCAAGCATAACCTAGGCATTGGATTCTATCCTAAAGAATTAATTTCTAAGGATTCTGATATTTTTGAAATTCAAACAAATATAAAAAATCCTGAACGAGAAATTCTTCTTGTCCAGGATGCAAGTCGAGCAACCAATATTGCCACACAAAAATTTATTGATACGCTTTCTTTATAATTCAAAGTTTACTAAAGTCCTACTCATTATTTTAATTTATGTAAATAATTCAGTGGGACTTTTTTGTTAACCAGACTCCATTTACAGATTTAAAGAACTCATACCCATCTTCATGCATTTGTTTTGAGTTAATCTGAAAAATCACTACTTTTCCATGCCTTGCACCAACTATTTTTGCAGTATCCATATTGTTTGATAAATGAACATATAATCTAGACATTGGAAGCAAGCCTTCTTGTTCAATAGAGTGCACATACTTTTCTGCAGTTCCATGCCAAAGAATATCAGGTGGAGTGACTTTTTTTAGTTCTACATCTACTGAAATCGAATGCCCCTGATTGGCCCTAATTAATGTTTTATCCTCATTAAATGAATATCTTTGTTTACTATCAGTAGAAACAATTTCTTCCAAATCATCTTTAGAGAAACTATATTGCACATTAATTCCTTTTATAAGTTCTTCAACATTAGCCCAACCGTGTTCATCCAATTTAATTCCGATTGTTTCAGGTTTATGCCTCAATATTAACGCAATATATTTACTAATTTCAGTTTTATTCGTCATAGATTTGTCCTATATTCATAATCTATCCAAACAAAAATTTATTGATACACTTTTATTATAATTCAAAATTTACCAAATATGCATCACATGCTGCATGATAAGACTTACAATTGTGATTCCACACCAACATGTTGCACCAACCGCAATTGGCTTTCCACCCGTTTTGATCAACTGAATTACATTGCTGTTAAGTCCAATGGCTGCCATAGCCATAATGATCAAAAACTTAGATAATTCTTTAAGTGGTGCAAATACACTAGAGTCTACTCCTAAATTTACACATACAGTTGTAAAGATTGCTGCCAAAATAAAATAAAGTATAAACATTGGAAAGGCACGTTTCAAACTAAAGTTTGATGCTTGTCTTTCTTTTTTAGCACGAATAAAAGATAGCCCGAGTGTAATTGGAATAATCGCAAGAGTACGAGTTAATTTTACTGTTACCGCCTTATTTAATGTGGCACTACCTAAATTCCACATACTATCCCAAGTAGAAGCTGCAGCCGTTACACTGGATGTATCATTAATGGCTGTTCCAGCAAAAATACCAAAGGCATCGCCATGCATTGTATCAAAGCCAAGTGCTTTTCCTAACATTGGAAAGAAAATAGCGGCTAATACATTAAAGAAAAAGATAACTGCGATAGATTGGGCAATCTCATCATCATCCGCATCAATAACAGGTGCTGTTGCCGCAATGGCAGAACCCCCACAAATCGAAGAACCAACACCAACAAGTATTGATGTATTTGTAGGTACTTTCAAAACTTTCTTCATGATCCACGCAAGCACTAAGGATGTCGTAATTGTACAAAGAATAATTGGTAAAGATTGTTTACCTGTTTCAAAAATAACACCTAAATTCATTCCAAATCCAAGTAATACAACAGCCGTCTGTAAAACTATCTTAGAAGTCCATTTAATACCAGCTTCTGCATTTTGTTTATCATTCCAAAACATCGCGATAATCATTCCTGCAAGAATCGCAATGACAGCACCACCAATGACTGGAAACATTTTTCCTATGATCCATGATGGAATCGCAATTAAAAGACAAACCAAAATGCCTTTTCCATATTTATTTACAAAATTCATTTAAAATTCCCTCCATGCGAAGAATTGTATCACTATACAACAATAAGGTAAAATTATATAATTCTATCGAACAATAATTATTTCTTATCAATAGAGGTACCTATGCTAGATTATCGAACAAAAACATTTCTTACTGTATGTAAGACTTTAAATTTTACAACAGCCGCCAAACAATTAAATATCACACAACCTGCTGTATCGCAACACATCCATTTCTTAGAAAAACAATACAATACCACATTATTTGCATACAAAAATAAAGAGTTATCACTAACTCCTTCTGGTGAAATACTATATAAGCATCTATTAGCTATGAAAAATAATGAACAAGCCATAATGAATGAAATCAACAATATCACATCCTACATTGAAACACTATCCATTGGAGTCACTATGACTATTGGTGAATATGCGATTATTGATAAATTGGCAAACTTTATTATTCATCACCCAGAAATCAATATTCACCTTCATTATGGAAACACATCTAAACTACTCGAATTACTCGATCAAGGTCAAATCAGTATGGCTATTGTCGAAGGTAATTATCCAAAAGAAAACTATTCTCACATAAAATATAGCACAGAAGACTATATTGCCGTCTGTGCTACATCCCACCATTTCACAAAAGAACCCCATACCATTCACGATCTAATATCTGAACATCTTTTGGTTCGCGAAAAAGGTTCTGGAACAAGAAATATTCTTGAACAAAGCCTAATTGCCCATGGATTACATATTTCAAATTTCACACATTATACACAAGTTGAAAATATGCATACCATCATGAATCTATTGAAAAAAGATTGTGGAATTTCTTTCCTATATAAGATAGCTGTAGAAAAAGAATTAAAATCAAAAGAACTCAAAGAAATTAATTTAAATGATTTTAAACTACAACACGACTTTGACATCATCTGGCAAAAAGAAAGTATTTATGCTGATAAATATCTTTCAATCAGTGAAGAATTTATTTAACTTCCTTTAAAATTTCTTCAGCAGTGACTCCAAATAGCTTAGCTAAAGCCATTAGATTCGTTGTACTTGGATCCGATGCACCACTTTCCCATTTTGATACAGCCTGTCTTGAAACACCTAAAGACTCTGCCACAAATTCTTGAGTCATTTTACGTTGCGTACGATATCTTTTAATCACTTCTCCAAGTGACTTTGCACTCTCTGCTTTCTCTTTTCTAACAGGTTCAGATTTAATATATTTCTTTAATGCCCTAACAACCAACACAAATAAGTATATGAATGCGACACCAACTACAAAATACATCAACAAAAAAATATAAGCTATAAATACAGTTGCCTTCATAATACATATTTCCTCCTTTTCACCATCATTATACGGTAATTCATTGCGGTTGCTCTACCAACTATTTGTCAACTTTACACTGCCATTACATAGATTTGACAAGGATTGTTTTCATCCCACAACGAATTCAGGACTTCAAATTCTTTAAATCCAAGTGAAATATAAAATTGATTTGTACGATCATAATCTTCATACATACCCATCTTCACCGTTTTTACCTGAATAAACGAATATCCACTTTCTTTTATACTTTCCTTTGCGTATTCGAATAGT
>ENA-OOXM01000673-OOXM01000673.1-human-gut-metagenome-genome-assembly--contig:-NODE-673-length-30220-cov-8.833582_pt1 | contig 30220 bp, 22 predicted proteins | sample MGYA00241589_ERZ501347 | MGnify/ENA primary metagenome ERZ501347 (study PRJEB25962, sample SAMEA2042832) | human gut metagenome | biome: human gut; feature: human-associated habitat; material: faeces...
TACATCTCTTTCGCGAAAATATTTTGTCAAAATTTAGTCAAGAAAAATCGTAAGTTCGTCTTGCGGTTTTCACGGAACTTTGCGTAGTTTTATGGATAAAACCGCTCTGCATCGTCTTGATACAGAGTCCGGACAAGCGCGGAGTGTGGCGTAATGATGTCTGCCGCGGGCACAAAAAAACAGGAAAGAAACCTATCGCCCGTTCATTGTTGCGTGACGGGCAGTACTTCTTTCCTGCTTCGTGTAAAAGAGTTATGTATGTATTGATATTATTTGTGCTTCAGGGTCATCACGGTCTTACCGCTGTTGTCCTTGAATTCGAGAACACCTTTCTTCTGCATGCTGAAGGTCGAAACCTTTCCGAGAGCTCCGAGCACGGCCTGTTCGGTGTTCATATCCTCACACATCATACGTGTGCTTCCAAGCGCGCTGAAATCTATCTTGCCTGTCTCCACGTTGGCGTTGAGCGCACCTGTCAGACGGTTGCAGCCCGTGCTGCCATATACGCGGTTCTCGTTTGTGTCGAAACCGATGAACGGAGCGTTGTCATTGTTGCTTACGCTGACAGCCTTGCCCTCCACTTCTGTGATGTTCCATTCACCTGCGAGTGCTGATATAGATTTGATTTTGTTGCTTGTTGCGCACGACGCGAGAAACGCAGTCATGCATATTGCAAAGAATGTTTTTTTCATGTCTTTCCTTTAATTAATTAAAATTGTAAATAATGTTTATCTGAACAATCTTCCTTCTTAATGCGTTATTTGTGCGCACAAAATTAATCCAATAACGCCATATTGCAGAATAAAATATTATACATTAACAACTTTAACGTGTGTTAATGAATTTACGGAAGAAAATATTTGCATGATATATGGGTTTTATACATTGAAAATTATCTGTCTTTAAACAGATAATAATGTTAAAATAGATTACTTTTGAAATATAATTAAATTCTATTTTGTATATTCACGCTGTTATTCAAATTATAATTTTACAAGATAAATACATATTATTACTAATCTTAATATAATATTATTATGAAAATAGTACAAACTTTGTGGACTGGACGGAAAGATTTATTAAGAGATGAATTTGGTTGGATTGCTCCGGAATGTCATTTGATATCATGGGCTTTAAGTTGTTTGAAATTACGAGAATTTTATGATAATGTTGTTTTATACACTGACTCACAAGGAAAACGCATTCTTGGAGATTATTTACACTTGCCATATACAAAAATAGAAGTTGTGTATGATAATCTTAAATGTCGTGAAGCACATTGGGCATATCCTAAAATTGTAACATATTCTCTTCAGGATGAACCTTTTTTGCACGTTGATGGAGATGTTATTTTATCTCGCCCAATAGATAAAAATATAATAGATGCTGAGCTTATAGCGCAAAATAAGGAAATTATAAGTGATTATTATAAGAATATGGTAAATGATATAATGAGGCGTAGAACAATTCTTCCGTCTTATTTGAAAAAAGATATAGAAAATGGATCATTTGGATCATACAATGCAGGTTTGCTGGGAGGCTCTGATATAAATTATATCAAAAAGTACTGTGAAGAGGCAAATAAGATAATTAATGATAATGGTATGAATGATCCAACAGAATCGAATATGGCGGTAAACAATAATATTCTGTTTGAACAAATATTGTTTTATTCTATGGTTAAGAATGATAAAAGAGAAGTAAAGACTGTAATAGAACATGATGTTCAGGATAATGGCTATTCATATAAAGAATTTGCCGATTTCTATCTTTATGGAGAATATCCATTAATACATATGTTAGGTGGACATAAAAGAAATTATAAAGTATGTGAGTTAATGAAAAATATGTTGCTTAAAATTTCCCCTGATCTAATAAAAGAAATAAACATGTTATTTAAGTATAAACACATACGTTTAGAATCAAAAAATAATGAATTGCCAGATATGTCAATACAAATGTGTGTTGGAAAATATTTAGATGAATTGAAGCAAAAAGTGATGGAATGGAAAATTATACCTCATGATCTATTGTTTGAAAATGAAAAACAATCATCTTTATATCTTGATTTTATGATTGATAAAGATAAATATTATAATGATTATATATTTAAATGTAATCCGTATATAGAAATATTTTTTATTCCCAAAGAATGGCCTGAAGAAGCAAAAATTTTGATAAGAGATAGAATAAATAGGAAAAAAAGTCTTAAACCTTTAAATATAGCAATAATTCCTTTATTATATGGAAATAAAGGCTATAGTGAGATTCTTATAAATGATTTGCAATATAATATAATTTCCTTATCAAAAAAAGGAATCCCTTATAAGGATTTATTTAAATGTTTGAAGTCTTGTTTTACAAAAGAAGTTGTTATTAGTGATGAAGAACTAAGAAATCTAATAAAGATAGAAATTGAGTATTTAGCATATAATAAGTTATTGTTTGTATTTAGAGATCATCATATGTATTTTTAATGTTATCTAAAAAAGTTAAAATAAAATAATATATTATTATTTTATTCACAATCTTTTATATATTTGTAATATAAACTAAACAATCAAAGCTATGGAGAAGAAAGAACAAAATCTAAAAGAAATTAAAAATCTTGCAAATCAAACAAGTATAGAAGAAGCTTCTATGAAACCGTCCGATGTTGAATATTACGGATCTTGTGGATGGGGCTCATGCGGCACTGGTTCATCTGGAGGAGGAGAAGATTATACGCAGATTCAAGGTAGTGGCTATAAAGGTAGTCCAACAGGATGTGGTGGCTCTGCAGCAACGGGAAACGGCCCTAATACATGGGAAGATGCAAACAAAGCTGTTAATGTTATGAACAATTCTTTTGTTAGAGGACGTATCAATATGATGTGGGATGCAATGACTGCTGCTGCAAAAGATAATCAAGGGACGGAATATGCTTGTTGTATATTTTATGATTTTGATAGAAAAGAATATATTGGTGGCAAATTTTTAAAAGGAACGGGTGGACAAGTTGAAATTAAGGATTTTACTCTATTGGGAAATGGTTTTACCGGTAATGCAGAACATGTAAGATTGGTTACTATAATCCATGTACATCCTGCATTGACATATGATACAGGAAATAATGTCCGTGTTGTAGGGCCGTCAAATGATGATTACAAAGTTATAAAAAGAAGCGGATGTGATTTTGGTATAGTTGTTGACTATAAGGGAAAAGAAGAAGATTATTTTGTAAAAGCGCAAGCTGGCCAAGTACCAGATGAATACTTTAAGGATAAAGATGGAAATGAAATTGGATATATGAGAGAACATGGAACAATAATCCGTTCCGGGCATGCGTATACAGATCCTCGCCAGTATTCAATAATTAATGGAAGTGGTGGATTAGCTAGTGGTGGATTTTAATAAGTAATAATGATAAGGTTATGAAAAATATCTTGGTATTATTCTTATTTGTGCAAGGCTTTTGGGCTCAGGGACATGCTCAGACACGCCTCTGCGAAATGCCGTGGCCGCAGCGCGACAGCATAATAACTGCCAAGATAATGTCATATTTCAGTAACCGTAATATCGATAAAAATGGCGTTACACTCATATCTCAGTTCGACTACGATGATAGTAGCGTGGAATGGATATACAATTTCTACCATAAAAACGAGAAAGACAGCATGCTGAGGGCTTTCGCGCCGACTGACAAATACATTTATGGTATAAAAGTCATCGGTAAGAAATATTATCCTTTCGCTTTCGATGATAGTGAACCGGAGATCGGTTGTCCAGCCAGTGCTGTTATGGAAGAGGATTTCAATGTATTGCTGTCGGAGGCAACGTATGATGTTACAATCATAGGCAACGGATTCGATCCTAAAGATAAGGTGTCAACGAAGGAGGTATTCAGCAATGCAAAGCGCCGTCCGCAGATATATGAAGTACCGACTGACAAAGAGCTGAAAAGCGAGAAATACTCTTACGGCAAGTCTATCGCCTCACTAAAAAAGGACGAGCGTATAAGAATACTCACTGCCATTGCATTGAACCATATTGTATATCACGGAAAGAAAGGACAGCGGACAATAGATAAGAATAGCTTGGGCGTGATATATCCGACCATCGGTGAATCGACATTTAAGTATCTGAAATATGACTGGATTCCTGAGGAATACGGCAGTTTTAAGAAAAATGAACTTCCTAAAGGAGTGAAACCGGACGATATATACCATTTTATTACAATATATTCTAAAGATTGGCAGAAATTAGGATTGAAGTCTCCGGTATTCGCAAAATTAGGTATTGACGACAGAAGCCGCAAGGTTATAAGGTACACTTTGTCGGAATCTGAGAAAAAATAACAGCAAACGGAATAAGGCGGAAGAATGAACCGCAATATAACAATCAGGGAAACAGTAAATAGAAAGTTGAATAACTATTTCGAATAGTTACATATTATTTTTAAAACAGGAGTCGGATTCAGTTGAGTCCGGCTCCTGTTTTATGTATCGGACAGAATGTCTTTTACGGAAAAATAACTCCCGATTTATTTTATCCTGCACTCAGTTTGTATTAACTCTGAATAAGTTAAGCTGCGCTTCGGCAAGAAAAATAAAAATGAAAAAATATTCTTTTTATTTTATCCTGCACTCAGTTTGCATTAACTCTTGATAAGTTAAGCTGCACTTCGGCAAGAAAAATAAAAATGAAAAATTTTTCTTTTTATTTTATCCTGCACTCAGTTTGCATTAACTTTGCACCGTGAAAGGATATGTATCAGACAATCAGGCGGATAAATGTGTGCCGCGACGTGCCGTTGGCGGGTCGTCTGATGCTGAAGTTTAACGTAATATACCAGAAATGAAGAAACTCTTTATCGAGACATACGGCTGCCAGATGAATGTTGCCGACAGCGAGGTGGTGGCCTCGGTCATGAAGATGGCCGATTACGACCTGTGCTCGTCGGAAGATGAGGCCGACGCCATTTTCCTCAATACTTGTTCGGTGCGTGAGAACGCGGAGAACAAAATATATCACCGTCTGGAGGCGCTCAACGCCGAACGCCGTAAGGGACGCCGGTTCATCATCGGTGTGCTGGGCTGCATGGCGGAGCGTGTGAAGGACGAACTGTTGGAGAAACACGGTGTGGATCTTGTGGCAGGACCTGACGCCTATCTCACTCTGCCTGACCTCACGGCGCAGGCCGAGACCGGACATAAGGCAATGAACATAGAGCTTTCCACCACGGAGACCTACCGCGACGTTGTTCCGCGACGCATAGCTCTGGCACAACCGATAAGCGGATTTGTGAGCATCATGCGCGGATGCAACAACTTCTGCCACTACTGCATCGTGCCTTACACCCGTGGTCGTGAACGTTCGCGCGACGTGGAGAGCATACTTCGCGAGGTGCGCGACCTCGAAGACCGTGGCTATAAGGAGGTGACGCTGCTCGGACAGAACGTCAATTCATATCGCTTCGAGCGCGACGGACACGTCATCGCGTTCCCCGAACTGCTGCGTACCGTGGCTGAGACGGCGCCGGGAATGCGTGTGCGGTTCACCACAAGCCACCCGAAGGACATGAGCGACGACACGTTGCACGTCATAGCAGAGATGCCAAACGTGTGCCACCACATACATCTGCCGGTGCAGTCGGGCTCAGACCGCATACTGAAACTGATGAACCGCAAGTACACCCGTGAGTGGTACATGGGACGTGTTGAGGCAATACGCCGCATCATTCCCGACTGCGGACTGTCCACAGACATCTTCGTGGGCTATCACAGCGAGACTGAGGAAGACCACCAGATGTCGCTCTCGCTCATGCGGGAGGCTGCCTACGACTCGGCGTTCATGTTCAAGTACAGTGAGCGTCCTGGCACATACGCATCGAAACATCTGCCCGACGACGTGCCCGAAGAGGTGAAACTGCGCCGTCTGAACGAGATGATACACCTGCAGACCGAGCTGTCTGCCGAGGCCAACAAGCGCGATGAGGGCCGTGAGTTCGACGTACTTGTCGAGGGTTTCAGCAAGCGCAGCAACGAACAGTTGTGCGGACGTACGGGTCAGAACAAGATGGTGGTGTTCGACAAAGGCACACATCATATCGGCGAGACGGTGCGCGTGAAGATCACCGGCTCCACAAGTGCCACGCTTTTCGGCACGGCTGTGGACGATGTCAAGGCCTGAACGACAGGGAAATAAGCGAGAATTAAGATGAAATATACAATCTACGGTGTGTCGCCATCGGTCTTTCCGAATGGCGACACACCGTTTTTTATGTAATCAACGATGCAAAAATATGCGTTTATACTTTGCATTTCTGCAATTTATGTGTAAAATATGCGTTTATACTTTGCATTTATGTTATTTTTGTTGTGAATACAAAGTATAATTTGTATATTTGCAAAAACATTATGTTATGGAACTTATTACCCGTAGCACATATCTTAATCATATAGTGAATCTTCTGGACAGAGGATCGATAATCATACTTACCGGTCAACGGCGAGTAGGTAAAAGTTTTATGCTCAAACAGGTTCACGAATGGATTAAGTCCAATATTCCTTCGGCAAATGTTCTTTATGTCAATAAGGAATTGCATGCCTTCAGGCATATAACCGATTCTGACAGTCTTTACGAATATGTTGATGTACGTCTTACCAAAGGCGGACGAAATTATCTGCTTATCGATGAAGTGCAGGACATCGACTGTTATGAGAATGCGTTGCGCAGTCTCCAGGCCGAGGACCGTTGTCAGATTATTGCCACAGGAAGCAATGCCTATGTGTTCTCCAAGGAGTTGGGAACAAGACTTGCGGGCCGTTATGTTGAAATACCGATACATAGTCTCGACTACGAAGAGTTCCTTAAATTCCATCATTTAGGCGACTCTGATGCAAGTCTGCTTCTTTATCTCCGTGTAGGCGGACTGCCCGGACTCTGTCATTACGACATTTCCGATGAGAGTCAGGTGCGCGATTATCTGCAAGGAGTATATAACACGGTGATGTTGCGCGATGTTGTCGCGCGCGAATCTATACGCAATGTGCCGTTCATTGAGAGTCTGGCGGCATATATTGCCGACAATATCGGTAAGCTCATATCCGTGCGCAACATAGCAAACACCATGACATCGCAGGGTACAAAGACTACCGATGTGCTCACAGCTTCATACATAAGTTATCTGTGCAACGCCTATATCATTTCCGCAGTGCGGCGCTTCGACATTCACGGTAAGAAGATATTCGAACAGAATTACAAGTATTATTTCACAGACCATGGTCTCCGCAACCTGCTTTGCGGTTTCAATTTGCGCGGCAGCATAGAGAAAATCATTGAGAACGTGATATATCTCCGCCTCATAACCCAAGGCTTCAATGTCACGGTTGGAGTGCTTCGCAACACCGAGGTGGATTTTGTCGCCACCCGTGACGGCAACACATTGTATGTCCAGGCTACCTATCTGCTTGCTTCAGAAGAAACCGTACGACGAGAGTTCGGCAATCTGCAGGCCATCAAAGACAACTATCCCAAGTTTGTGGTGTCGATGGATCCGGTGGGTGGAGACCTTCCGGAATATCCCGGAATACGACATCTGCTCCTGCGTGAGTTTCTGACCATGAATCTCGCTGCAGATTGATTGATGTGCCGCCGGTACTTGTACGGATTGCCGTTTCATACCGGTGGCTATGTCCTTATACGCACCATGTGCGCCGTGCCGTGCTCGTCTGTGCCACCGTCGTCTGTCCGTCAGATTTGTGTATGCCGTATTCTGTGCTGTGTCAATGATGTTTCCATTAATCGTTTATGTCTTATGTCGCAGCGCGCGGCGTTGTATTACGTGCATAAGCACCGCCTCCGTCAATTCCGTTAACTACCTCTAAAACAGTTACTACATTTTGTTATATGGCGCAAAAGCATTAACTTTGCACATTGTTATAGTCTTATTTTCAACACAAGAAACCCAAACAACGCCAATGAAAGAGTTTTTCCAAGTGCTACGCCGATTCGTTCCGCCGTATAAGAAATATCTGGTGCTGACGGTCGTCTTCAATATTCTCTCGGCAATATTGAACATCTTCTCGTTTCTTGCTATAATGCCGATACTCAAGATTCTTTTCAAGATAGACACCACAGACCAGCATCCCGTGCTGCTTTCTCTGGGCAGTGGAGACATAAAGGACGTGCTGACGAACAACATGAACTATTACGTCTATCAGATGATAGACACGCTCGGAGCGTCCACCACGCTGCTTGTCATCGGCCTGTTTCTTGCCGTCATGACATTCCTCAAGACAGGCGCATACTTCCTTTCGTCGGCAACTATCATCCCCATACGTACCGGCGTGGTGCGCGACATACGCAACCAGCTCTACCGCAAGATAACTTCGCTGCCGCTGGGCTTCTTCTCCGAGGAGCGCAAGGGCGACATAATAGCCCGTATGAGTGGTGATGTGCAGGAGGTGGAGAACTCCATCATGTCGTCGCTCGACATGCTTTTCAAGAATCCTATACTCATAATCCTATACTTCGCCACGCTTATCGTCATAAGCTGGCAGCTCACTCTGTTCACCCTTATCATCGTTCCCGTTATGGGATGGTTCATGGGTTTTGTGGGCCGTAAGCTCAAGGCGAAGTCCATCAAGGCGCAGGCCATGTGGAGCGACACCATGAGCATGGTGGAGGAGACGCTCGGCGGACTGCGCATAATCAAGGCTTTCTGCGCCGAGGACAAGATGAACAGCCGCTTCGATGCCATCAACACGTCCTACCGCGAGCAGGTGCGCCGCGTCAATACACGCCAGCAGCTCGCACATCCTATGAGCGAATTCCTAGGTACGGTGCTCATAGTCATCGTGCTGTGGTTCGGAGGCATGCTCGTGCTCAACAACATGACGCTCAGCGGTCCGATGTTCATCTATTATCTCGTGATGCTCTACAGCATCATCAACCCGCTGAAAGACTTCTCAAAGGCGAGCTACAACATACCGAAAGGTCTGGCGTCGATGGAGCGAGTAGATAAGATTCTGAACGCCGAGAACCCTATAAAGGAGAAGGCCGATCCGGTGCACATCGCGTCGTTCGAGCACAGCATAGAGTTCCGTCATGTGTCGTTCAGATACGGCGAGAAGTGGGTGCTGCGCGACATCAACCTCAAGATAGAGAAGGGCAAGACCGTCGCGCTCGTGGGACAGAGCGGAAGCGGCAAGTCGACGCTCGTCGATCTAATACCGCGCTACTACGACACCCAGGAGGGACAGGTGCTCATAGACGGTGTGGACGTGCGCGACCTATGCATACACGACCTGCGAATGCTCATCGGAAACGTGAACCAGGAGGCGATACTCTTCAACGACTCGTTCTACAATAATATCTCGTTCGGCGTGGAGTCAACCACGATGGAGCAGGTGGAGAAGGCTGCGCGCATAGCCAATGCCCACGACTTCATCATGGCTTCGGAGCACGGTTACGACACCAACATAGGCGACCGCGGCGGACGACTCTCCGGCGGACAGCGCCAGCGTGTGAGCATAGCGCGCGCCATTCTGAAGAATCCGCCCATACTGATACTCGATGAGGCCACCTCGGCTCTCGACACAGAGAGTGAGCGTCTGGTGCAGGATGCCCTCGAAAAACTTATGAAGACGCGCACCACGGTGGCCATAGCCCACCGCCTGTCAACCATAAAGAATGCCGACGAGATATGTGTCCTGCACGAGGGACGCATCGTGGAGCGCGGCAGCCACGACGAGCTGATGGCTCTCAACGGATACTATCGCAAGCTGCACGACCTGCAATCGTAACGCGCGGCGAGCGAGACGATACTTATGTTCCTGCCCCGCTGTCTTGGCTCTGAGTCACGACGGCGGGGCAGAAGCGTTTCCGATGGCGTCGGCATAGGGTGACGGCGCAGAATCAAAAACCGTGCCCCAATCCTCCTTACACTTTTTCGCGGCCCTCGATTTTAACATTTCCTTTTTCTTCTTCCGGCTGTCTTCCGGTGCCGTATTCACGCCTTGAAAAGGCCTTTTCGGCATGGTCGGATCAGTGTTCCCCCTTTTCTATGCACCGGCCGACCCCATGTTGTTGTGCGGTGTTGCGGTGACGGTTTTGCGAAAGAGCCCATTTCAGGGTGCGAAATGGGCTCTTTTGATGTCCGATAAAGCCCATATCGTGCTCCAATATGGGCTCTTTCGCAACCCGAAATGGGTTCTTTCGCAAAGCGGTATTGAGGCCGTCGTGTTGCGATGTTGCGTAAACCGTTGATTATCTGACAGTTGCAGCGATGCGTCAAAATATCAATATTTTCGCCCGATAATCTTCTTTTTTCATTTCAAGCGAGTATTTTCGGGTTTATATCCCTGTATTTTTAACTAAACAGGCGCTGTGTTAATGATATTTAACTGAAATAAGGCTCTGAAACGATGCTGCCCGAAGGATGATTTCATTTTTGTAACATACCTGTATGAGTGTCGCACGGCGTCTGTCTGATATTAAAAATACGGCGTTTGCTTGTGGGCGGACGGAATAATCAGTATTTTTGCAGCCGTGCCGCACGCTGCGGCAAACATAATCCTCAAACATACGATAATGTCAGCAAACAGTTCAGATACAGACGCGCGTCTGCACGTGCTTCAAGGCAGTTATGAGCGTCCGCTCCGGTTCACTTTCCCATTCTGCTACACGCCACATCCAATGTGTGTGGCTGCCGCCCGCGAGGTGCAGCGCCACATAGACGACAGCGGTGTGTTGCAGTATGAGCACGGCCACGGCAAGATGTTTGGTGTGCTTGTGGTGGATTGCGGCGACGGTGGCACGGGTTTCCTTGCCGCCTATTCCGGTCTGCTGGCCGGACGCAACGACTGGACCTATTTCGTTCCGCCGGTGTTCGATGCCCGTCAGCCCGGAGGATATTTCCGCATGCGCGAGCAACAGATTGTGGATGTGAACCGCGAGATAGGGCGTTGCGAGGCCGACCCCGTGAGGCTGGCACTCGCGGAGGAGATGAAGGCTGTGGAGAAAGAGGCGCGCGCCGCCACCGACGACTATCGCCGGCAGATGAAGGAGGCGCGCAGCAGAAGGGAAGAGGCGCGCCGCGCCGGTGTGAGCGAGGCGGAGGAGGAAAGGTTGATACGCGAAAGCCAGTTCATGAAGGCCGAATTGCGCCGCATGAAGCACCGATATGCCGACAGGCTCGACGACATCGCCGCCCGTCTGCATCCGCTCAACGAACGTCTGGGACGTCTGCGCGAGCGTCGCCGCGATATGAGCGACGGACTGCAGGAGTGGCTCTTCCGCCGCTACGAGATGCTCAACGCGCGCGGCGAACGGCGCCATCTGCTCGACATATTCGCATCGACCACCGCCGGCGTTCCGCCTGCCGGGACCGGCGATTGTTGCGCGCCCAAGCTGTTGCAGTATGCCTATCAGCGCGGTTACAGGCCGTTGTGCATGGCCGAATTCTGGTGGGGCGAGGCTCCGGCAACCGAACTTCGACGCCACGGACATTTCTATCCGTCGTGCACAGGCAAGTGCGGTCCGCTGCTGCGATACATGATGCAGGGCCTCGATGTGGAGCCCGACCCACTCGGAAACGATTTTGCAGGACAGCTGAAGATAGTGTATGAGGACGACGACCTGGTGGTTGTGGATAAGCCCCACGGCATGCTGAGTGTGCCGGGGCGCGGCGACTGCGTGTCGGCACTCACTCTGATGTGCGCCCGTTATGGCGGCGAGGGTGGCGTGCTTGCCGTCCATCGGCTCGACATGGACACCGGCGGACTGCTCGTCATGGCGCGCACAGCCCGTGCACAACGACTGCTTCACGCTCAGTTTGAGGCGCACACGGTGAAGAAACGCTACACCGCGCTGCTCGAAGGAACGCCCGACCGCCCGTGTGAGGGCACAATAGACCTGCCGCTGAGCGCCGACTTCATAGACCGTCCGCGCCAGAGGGTTGACATGAAAGAGGGGAAACGCGCCATCACGCGCTACGAGATTGTGAAGCATTGCGGCGGTCGTACGCTCGTGCATCTATATCCGGAGACCGGTCGTACGCATCAGTTGCGGGTGCACTGCGCCCACAAGGACGGGTTGGGATGCCCCATCACGGGCGACAGACTGTACGGCCATGCCGGCCGCCGGCTGTGCCTGCGCGCCACGTCCATAAGTTTTGCCCATCCTTCTACGGGCAAGACCATGACGTTCTGTTTGGATGAAGATTTCGCGGAAGAAACCGCTCAGGGCACGGACAATGGCGTGCCCCGGCGTTAAGAGTGTTTTCAGTCGCCGAGCAGACGCTTCGACATGTATCTCACCGGATACCATGTGGCCAGCCATCCTACGGCAATCACTGTGATGAATATGATAAGCACGTCGTCATAATGCACGCTTACGGGATAGGCGTTGATGACAAATGCGCCGCTGGTGCTGCCCATGGCCACGAGTCCGTAGGTCTGTTGCAGCCAGCAGAGCAGCAGTCCGATGATGATGCCTATGGCCGCGCCGATGGCCGATATCATTCGTCCCTCGAACAGGAATATGCGTGTTATGAGCTTGTCGTTGGCTCCGAGGCTGCGCAGTGTCGCCACATCCTGCTTCTTGTCGATGATGAGCATCGACAGCGAACCGATGATGTTGAAGCACGCCACGACGAGTATGAATGTGAGGAATATGTAGGCCAGCACCTTCTCTATCTGCATTATCTTGAAAGTGTCGGCCTGTTGCTCGAATCGGTCGAGCACGCGGTATTTGTCGCCGCCTATCTTCTGCATCTCCGCTTTCACGGCGTTGAGGTTGCTGCCCGGTTTCAGACGGAACTCGAGCGAGGTTATCATGCCCTGGCGGTCGAATATGCGGCGGGCGAAACCAATGGAAGTGAGGATGTGGTCCTTGTCATATTTCGACTGGTTTACGGCAAAGACGACGCCTGCCGAGATAATGGAGTCGGACACGAAACCGTCCGACGGGTTGGTGGCATCCACCAGCTGACCTTCGCGCTTCGGGGCATATATCTTCAGGAAACCGTCCCACTGTGCACCAATGCCGAGCGTCTGCGCGAGTCGTATGCCCGGAATGCCATACTGAAGGTTGGCGGCCTGAAGTGTGAAGTCGCCGTCGCCGTAGAGTATGTCGCGTATGTTGGTAAGGCTGTCGAAGTTGTTTTCCACACCTTTCACCGTCACCATGGCCTGCTTGTCGCCATACATGGCAAGCGCAAGGTCCTCCACACATTCGGTGGACACCTGCACTTCGGACAGCTTCTTCATCTGCGTGAGCAGCGGGTCGTCGGCTGCCACCGCCTTGCCTTTTGCCGGTACTACTGAAATCTGCGGGTCGAAGCTGGTGAAGAACGACGCCACGAGGTCGTGAAAACCATTGAACACGCTCATCACAATAACAAGCGCCATGGTCGTTACAGCCACACCGGTGACCGATATGGCTGAGATGATGTTTATGACGTTGGTGCTTTTCTTCGAGAAAAGATAGCGTCTGGCAATGTAGAAAGGAAAGTTATGACGTTTCATTTCTTGCCAAGCAGTTCGTCTATGTGCTCAATGTAGTCGAGCGAGTCGTCTATGAAGAATCTCAGTTCAGGGATGATGCGCAGCTGGTTGCGCACTCTCGTGCCGAGCTCATAGCGTATTGTGCGCTCGTTGGCCCTTATGTTCTTGATCATGTCGTCGCTCTTCTCCGATGGGAAGATGCTGAGATAGGCAGTGCAGATGCTCAGGTCGGGCGATACGCGGCAGCGTGTCACGCTCACCATCACGCCGTGCATCATACGTGTCTGCGACTGGAATATGAGGCTCAACTCCTTTTGCAGGAGTCTTGCTATGCGGTTTTGTCTTGTTTCTTGCATAATTTATGTGTTGTTGTTTTGAATGCAAAGATTTGGCAAACGAGCGGAATGAGAGTATTCTCTCTGATTCCCGAGTGCAGCAAATCTTATGCAAAGATAGTGCAAACGAGCGGAAAGAGAACTTGTTCTTAATTTCCCGAGTGCAGTAAATCTTATGCAAAGATAGTGCAAACCGTGTGTATGAAGAAATAAATAGACGTTTATTTTTCCTCACACACACGCTTTATGTCTTGCAGATAATGCCGTCAGGCGGCATCATTCGGCCAGGGTGAAGTCGAGCTGTTTCTTCTCCAGATTGGCAGAAGCCACTTTTATGCGTATCGGGTCGCCCAACTGATACTTGTGATGGCGGTGGCGTCCGACGAGACAATAGTTGCGTTCGTCAAAGTCATAGTAGTCATCGTTGAGGTCGCGCATTGGCACCAGTCCCTCGCAATGGTTCTCGTCGATCTCGCAGTATATGCCATACGACTGCAGACCACTGATGTGCGCGTCATAGACATTGCCTATCTTGTCGCTCATGAACTCCACTGCCTTGTACTTGATTGAGTCGCGTTCGGCGTTGGCGGCTATCTGTTCCATCTCGCTCGAGTGCTCGCACAGCTCCTCGTAGTGCTCGCGGTTGGCGCTGCGTCCGCCCTGCTGGTAGCGTGTTAGCAGGCGATGTACCATCGTGTCGGGATAGCGTCGGATAGGCGAAGTGAAGTGAGTGTAGTATTCGAACGCCAGTCCGAAGTGTCCGATGTTGTGAGTAGAGTATTTCGCCTTCATCATTGCGCGCAGCGCTACGGTCTGAATGAGGTTCTGTTCCTTCTTTCCCTGGCAGTCGTCCATGAGCTTGTTGAGCGACCGCGCCGTTGCTCCCTTGGTGCCCTCGGTCTTGAGCTTGTAGCCGAATTTTACGATAAATTCGCGCAGAGTCTCCAGCTTCTGCGGGTCGGGATTGTCGTGAATACGGTATGGCAGAGTCTTCGCCTTGACACCCTTCTTCACCTTTCCCACGCTCTCTGCCACCGTGCGGTTGGCAAGAAGCATGAATTCCTCGATGAGTTTGTTGGCATCCTTCGACCTCTTGAAGTAGCAGCGCACAGGCTTTCCCTTCTCGTCTATGTCGAAATGAAGCTCCTCGCGGTCGAACTTCACGGCTCCGTTGTCAAACCGAGCCTTGCGCAACTTCTTGGCAAGACGGTCGAGCGTGATGAGATTCTCGGCGTTCTCGCCCTTGTATCCGTCCTTTCCCGGAGCGGGAGCAGGCTCGCCCGTGCCGTCAACCACGCCGTTGTCCTCGAGCAGTTGCTGCACTTCCTCGTAGGCATAGCGGCGGTTGCTGCGTATGACGGTGTGCACAATGCGGTAGCTCTTCACCGTCGCCTCGTCGTCGAGATTGAATATAACACTGTAGCATAGCTTCTCCTCGTCGGGGCGAAGAGAGCATACGAAGTTGCAGAGATGCTCCGGAAGCATAGGTATTGTGCGGTCGACGAGGTAGATACTCGTGGCACGTTTCTGCGCCTCCTTGTCTATTATGGAACCCTCTTTCACGTAGTGCGACACATCGGCTATGTGCACTCCCACCTCCCACAGGCCGTTGTCGAGCCGTCTGATGGACAGAGCGTCGTCGAAGTCCTTGGCGTCGTGCGGGTCGATGGTGCACGTGAAGACGTCGCGGAAGTCCTCGCGCTCCTTCAGATCCTCCTCGGTTATCTCGCACGATATCTTGTCGGCGGCGTCTTCCACAGCCTTAGGATATTTGTAGGGCAGGCCATACTGCGCGAGGATGGTGTTCATCTCAACGTCGTTGTCGCCCGTCGGTCCGAGCACATCAACCACTTCGCCGATCATGCTCCGGTTCTCGCTGTCGGGCCATTGAATGATTTTCACCACGGCCTTGTCGCCGTCTTTTCCACCCTTCAGCTTGCGGCGCGGGATTATTATGCCTCCCGGCAGAGTGCCGTCCTGCGTTATGAGATATGTGATGTCGTTGTCGGAGCGCAGCTTACCCACGAATTTGTCCTTGGCTCTCTGTATTATCTCGATTACCTGCGCCTCCTTTATGTGTTTCTGTCGGCGCGCCATTACCGACACCCTAACCTTATCTCCCGTGAGCGCCCACATTGAGTTGCGTTCCGCAACGAATATAGGCTTGGTGCCGTCGTCGGGTATGAACGAGTTCTTTCCGTTCTGTTTGCGCTGGAACGTGCCCTCCTGCACCTGTCCTTTGGTATTAAGCCGGTAGGAGTTGTCGCTCACTTTTGTGAGGTAGTCGTCCCATGCCATCTCCTCCATGATGTCGATGGCGAGCATCTTGAGGGGGTGAGTGTCAAGATGGAGTGCGCGGAATATCTCCTTAAAACTGAATTTCTTGTCTGGTTGTGAAGAGAAAAATCCTTCGAGCTTCTCAGAAAGCTGCTTCCTTGACAGGCGTTTTCCGCCTTTTTTTCCTTTTGCCATAATGTTGTGGTTTTTAGTTGTCGGGCCGGCCGATGTGCCGTCGGCGCATTGTGTTTTGGGTTTTTCCGTATTGCGGTAAATGCTTTTCAGCCGTGCTGTTACGGCTTTTCCGTCCTGTTGCCGCGGCCTTGCCTTATCGCTTCGGAGTCATTGGCGCATGTCCCGACGATATGTATATGCAAATAAACAAAATAAATCTGAGATAGCTTGTTTCCGTTACGATAATTTTGCATTAAATATTCCGTTTTATATAAAATAATGAATAGAAGAACGTATTATGAATTAAAATACTTAAATTTGCATCCGTTTATAATAACAGAATTATGAAAACAGATGAGCGTGAGCATAAGATTTATCAAGTGACACTGCTTGGCGGCTTGGCCAACGTGGTGCTGCTCGTGTTCAAGTTTATTGCCGGAATCGTGGGCGGATCGGCTGCCATGATAGCAGACGCCGCACACTCGCTTTCCGATTTCCTGACCGACATTGTGGTGCTCGTTTTTGTAAAGCTGAGCAGCAAGCCTCAGGATTATGGCCATGACTACGGTCGCGGCAAGTATGAGACACTCGCCACTGCCATCATCGGCGCCGTGCTGTTTGCCACCGGTGCCATGATCTGCATCGAGGGAGTGTCGACAGTGATCGATTTCTTCAACGGCAAAGTCATAGAAAGTCCGGGCGTCATAGCGCTCGTGGCAGCAGTGGTGAGCATCGTCGTGAAGGAGATAACATTCAGGGTGACCGTCAAGGCGGGCCGCAAGCTCGATTCTCAGGTGCTCATTGCCAACGCATGGCACCACCGCAGCGACGCCCTCTCGTCGATAGGTACCACAATAGGTATCGGCGGAGCAATCATTCTGGGTGAGAAGTGGACGGTGCTCGACCCGATAGCTGCCGCCATCGTGGGCCTGCTCATCATACGCGCGGCCTACACTCTGGTGCGCAACGCCACCGGTGAGCTGCTCGAGGAGAGCCTGCCCGAGAACATCAAGAACGAGATTATAAGCATTGCTACCGACGAGCCCGACGTGAGCGGCATACACCATCTGTGCACGCGGCGCATCGGAAGCCTGTATGCCATAGAAATGCACATACGCATGCCGGGGCAACTCTCGTTGTATGCTGCCCATGAGCACGCCACAAACATAGAGCGACGGCTGCGCGAGCGGTTCGGCAACCTCACTCATGTGAACATACATGTGGAGCCACTCAAGGTGGACGGCGACTATCAGGACCCGTCCAAATGAGACGATTTATCACTTAAAGTCAACTGACCGTAGAAATGAGCAAAATCCTAATAACCGGCGCAAGCGGCTTCATCGGCAGCTTTATCGTTGAAGAAGCGCTGCGCCGTGGCATGGACGTGTGGGCCGCGGTGAGGTCTACAAGTTCGCGCCGTTATCTCACCGACAAGCGCATAAACTTCATTGAGCTCGACTTCTCGTCGACCGAGAAGCTGAAAAGCCGGCTTGAGGGCCACACGTTCGACTATGTGGTGCATGCCGCCGGAGTGACGAAGTGTCTGCACCGCGACGATTTCCGCCGTGTGAACACCGAGGGAACGAAACATCTGGTGGACGCGCTGCTGGAGCTGTCGATGCCTATAAAGCGGTTCGTGTTCCTGAGTTCGCTCAGCGTGTTCGGCGCCGTGTGCGAGCGTCAACCCTACCGCGACATAACCGACGACGACATTCCGCGCCCCAACACGGCATACGGCCGCAGCAAGCTGGAGGCCGAACGCTATCTCGAGTCGATAGGCAACGACTTCCCTTACATCATATTGCGCCCCACGGGCGTTTACGGTCCGCGTGAGACCGACTATTTCCTGATGGCCAAGAGCATCGCCTCGCACGTTGACTTTGCCGTAGGATTCAGGCGTCAGGACATCACTTTCGTCTATGTGAAGGACGTGGTGCAGGCCGTGTTCCTCGCTTTCGACCGTGGAATGAGCGGCCGGAGATATTTCCTCACCGACGGTCAGGTGTATTCGTCGGCCGACTTCAGCAATCTGCTGCGCCGCGAGCTGGGCAATCCGTGGATGGTGCGCATAGTGGCTCCGCTGTGGATGCTGCGCCTCATAACGTGGGCAGGCGAGCGCATAAGCCACATCACGGGCCGCCCCACACCGCTCAACAACGACAAGTATCACATACTGCGTCAGCGCAACTGGCGCTGCGACGTGGAGCCGACGTTCGACGAGCTGGGCTATCATCCGCACTATCAGCTCGACCGCGGAGTGAAGGAGACCGTGGCGTGGTATAAGGACAACAAATGGTTATGACACAGAAATGAACTACATAAAGAAACTATTCGAGATTGAAAAAAAGCCCGTGCGCGGTCTGTTGGCCGTGGAGTGGGCTGTCGTGGCATATACTGCGCTAACGCTTGTGGTGCTGCTGTTTACCTACACCAAGAGCGTCAATCCCGAGGCCATGGTGCTCGGACGCATGCGTGTGCTGGCAACCATCGTGGCGCTGTGGGTGGTATATAGACTCGTGCCGTGCCGGCTGACCCGCGCGGCGCGCGTAATCACGCAGATAGTGCTGCTCTCCTGGTGGTATCCCGACACGTATGAGCTTAACCGTGTGTTCCCCAATCTCGACCACGTGTTCGCTTCTTTCGAGCAGTGGGTGTTCGGTTTCCAGCCTGCCCTCGTGTTTGCCACTCATTTCTCGTCGCCGGTCTTCAGCGAGCTTATGAGCCTTGGCTACGCCTCCTATTATCCTATGATAGCACTGGTGGTGTTTTTCTATTTCTTCTGCCGTTACGAAGAGTTCGAGCGTTGCGCCTTCATCGTGCTGACGGCGTTCTTCATCTATTATCTGATATTCGTTTTCGTGCCCGTCACCGGCCCTACCTATTATTATAAGGCGATAGGTCTTGACAAGGCAGCGGCAGGAATATTCCCCGACGTACAGTATTATTTCAACACCCACCGCGAGTGTCTGCCCACACCGGGTTACACCGACGGCACGTTCTACGCCATGGTGGAGGGAGCCAAGGCAGCCGGCGAACGGCCAACGGCAGCGTTCCCGAGCTCGCACGTAGGAGTGGCAACCATACTGATGATGCTTGCCGCTCACAGCCGCAGCAAGGCGCTCGTATGGGTGCTGGTGCCGTTCTATGTGCTGCTGTGCCTGTCCACGGTATATATCCAGGCCCACTATGCCATCGACTCGTTAGTGGGACTTGCGAGCGGATTCGTGATATACGCATTGCTGTTCGGGCTCACGGGCAGGATGCGTCTGTCGCGAGGCAGGAGATGAATTTCAGTCGGAACGAGTCTGTGTGGACGTAAAAAAGGATGTCGCCGGACGCGGTAACGGTGCGTGGCGATGTATGTACGGACCGGTGGCCGGCGCGCTGCCGGCATAGCCTCATGGCGTGTGGGGCTGATAAAAGATAAAATTGCATGAATATACAGATATGCAGTTTTTATGCATAAATATTTTTCCTCAACTCAAAATTAAGCCACTTATTTCGCACCGCAAAACTTTTGGCCGCAAATACGCGAGTTTTGAGCGGTTTGCGCAAGTGCTTGTCAGTCAGCGGTTTGCATTTTTCGACAAACCGAAGCACATCGTATGGCGTTGCGAAATGGCCCATTTCGCACTCTGATATGGCCCATTTCGTGCTGCGATATGCCCAATATCATGCTCCGATATTGCCCATTTCGCAATGCAATAAAGCCCATTTCGCAAAACCGACTGATTTTTTATGCCTTTCGGAAGGGTAAAACCGACGTGTCGTTAAAGAATCATCCGGCTGAAAAAGCCCATTTCGTGGTTATCCGTTTTCTATTTCACGAATTTATTTTGTCAAAATATTTTACTACCGAAACTGTATGAATATGCAGTTTTACCGGTGTCTGCGGCTTACAGAACAGGACGGATCTGCGGTGCGGCTGTGCCTGATTATGGGGTAGGAGAATCGTCGGCGGATGAGGGGAAAAGACAAAAGAAGAGGCCGTTCCTGTCATTATGATTTGTGACGGAACGGCCCTCCTTCTATTAGAGTTGTGTATTCACATGCTCATGCAGAACATATGCTTCTATGAAAAAAATACCGGTTGTTCGGGCTTTTTTATGATAAGCAATGCATATCGGCGGGATATACACTGCTTATCGGTGATAACTTGTTATTTATTTTACGAAAATCTTTCTGGCAGAGCCGTCAGAATATTTCACGATATAGGCGTTGCCTTTCACTGTTGTTGTGACTTCCTCGCCTGTGATGGAGTAGATGCCTGTTATCTCCTTGTCGCTTGTGACTGAAGATATGCCTGTGGTATAGTCATCCTGTGCCTGCAGAGCGTCCTCAAGCAGTTTGGTGATGGCAGCCTCTATGTCTGTTGCCGTTGCCATGAGGCTTTCATAGCTGTCGGCCAGTGTGTAGTCGTTGTATGCGTTCTCCACAGCTGCCTGTAGATCGTCTATCATCTGTGCCACAGCATTCTCGGCATCTGTTATCGCCTGGCTGTCCTTTACGTCCGGACACTGCTCGTCTATGGCGTCCTTTGTCTCCTGAAGCTTTGTGCGGAGCGAACCTATGGTCTCCATAGCCGGTGTATAATGCGCCATGAATGAGTTTGTAATTTCCACCTTCACGTTATCGTCATCTACATGGAACGAGCTGCCGTCCTTGTCGGCCAGCACGATGTCGCTCATTGTTATTTCTGATGTGAGAGGCAGGCTCTCGTCGGCTTTCACGTTGAAGGCGAATATCATGCCATTGCTTCCTTCGATAGATTCAGTGGTGATGCCAGTCATAATGATGTGCAGACGTCCCTCTTCGTCGTAGCTTGAGGTTATTGAGAGGTTCTGCGGTACTCGCTCGCCGTATTCGAACTTAGGCTTGTCGCTGCTTTCTCTTGTTTCTATGGTGACTCCCTGCGGCAGTGTGATGACAGCCTGCATGCCTCTTACGGTGATGTTGTTGTTGAGCATCACGCTCACTTTTCTGAACGATCCGTCGGTCTTCATAGCCATTTTCTCAGTCTCGAAGAATACGCGTCCGGCATCGGGCGATACGCTGCATGTGTAGTCGGCGATGTCGAATCTCGGCGAAAGACCGGTTCCCGGGTCGGCGTGACTGTTGCTTCCCACGATGTTGGTTACTTCAATCTCGACCGGTGCGGAAAATTCCTTTACGGCTGTTACGGGGAAGGATACAAGCGCTCCGCTGTTGCCTGCGAAGTCGGCAGTCTCGAACGGCACGGGGAGAATGAGCAGTTTGTACACACGGCGGCCCTGTTCGTCGCGTGCATTCTGCTCCTGCATGTAGATGGAATGGCTTTCGCGGCTTATGCGCTGGTCGTTGCGTGTGAGTTCGGAAGGATTACATCTCAGTTCGTCGGGCATGTGGATGTCCATCTGCAGTGCTCCGATGAGGTCGTCGTTGGAAAGACACACGTCGATGAGTTTTGTCTCTCCATAGCGGATATTGAAACCGGCAATCTCCACTTTGTTCTCTGCTGAGGCTGTGGCACCCATGCCTGTCATCGTCAGGACAACAGTCATGAGAACCGTGAACAGCCTGCAGTGCTTGGATATAATATTCTTAACCATAGTTCAAAAAAATAAAGTCATTAAATGTTTCTGTTAAGATGAAGGCGTGACAGTCATATTGCGACGCACGCCTTCATGACGATGAAATTATAAAAGCTTACAAAATCACTTCTTTACGACCTTGCGTGTAGAACCGTCCGAGTTGCGGATGATGTTGATGCCTTTCTTTATCTTGTCCATCACCTGTCCGCCTACGGAGTAGATTCTTTCCTTGATGCTCTTGTCGGTTTCAACACCGTCAATACCGGTTGTCTCACTGCCGGAACCTATGCTGTAGACTCTTCCCGCTGCATCTGCAAGCTTCACTTCGCCCACTGTGACGTGGTCGGCGTTGCGGCCTGTCAGGTCGAGATAGATGAGTGCATCGCCGTTGTCGGCAAACTGAGCATTTTCCATAGAGCTTACCACGATGCGATGAGTGCCGTCGGCAAGAGTGTTGGAGTAGAGCTTGTGGTCTACGGCACGTTCGCCGAGCTGTTCGCCGAGCAGTGTCACGCCTGAAGGGAGTTTCACGTCGAGCTGGCAGCCCACGTAGGCAGTGCTGTTGTTCAGTCTGATGGCCACTCTCTTGGCATTGCCTGTCTCGTCTGCGGTCAGTGCGATGTTGTCGGTACCGTCGGCTGCTGAACGTGTCAGGGCTGCGCTGTTGTCCTGTACGCCGAGAATGATGTTGATGACTTTGGTTATGTCACCGATGTTTATCTCGCCGTTGCCGTCAACGTCGGCTGTGTGCATCTGCTTCTCTGTAGCAGGAGCTTCGATTGCGAGTACGTAGTTCATGATGGTCATGTAGTCGTCTACGAGCACTTCCTTGTTGCCATCCACGTCGCCCGGAACATACTTGTTGTCCTCTGCCTCGGCTTTGAGAGCGTCGAGTTCACCGTTCAGTTCGTCTATCTTATTCTTGATCTTAGGCAGTGCCTCGGTCATGTAATCTACGTAAACAGGGTCGATAACGGTTCCGTCGATGTCTTTATCTACCAAGCGGCTGTTCGAAGTGAGCCAGTTGTAGATGTAGAGATAGTCTGTTCTGCCGTATATGTCGTTCAGCTTTGTCCACAGTTCATGTCTCTTGTCGCCGTAGAACACTTCTCCTTTGCTGTCGTCGTAGAGATAGTTCTGTATGCTGTATATGCGATACATCAGTCCGGTCAGGTTGTTATCAGAACCGATTTGCCCGGTCATCTCCTCTATGGTGTACTTCTTGTAGAGAGCCTCTATGTCGGTGCTTACGTTCGATATGCCAACAAGACTGAAGATATAGTCAAGACTGGTGGTCTCATTGAGACGGGTATCATTGTCCGCGAATTCGTTAATTTTATTCTTGGCGGCATCGATGTAAAGGCTGATTATGTCTGCCTGTGCCTGTGCTCCGGATTTATCAGCGTAAGTGAACGCGTTGATTTCATCCATATATCCGGCCAGCTTGCTGCTGAGATCGTCAAGTTCTCCGTTCAGACGAGCCTTTGCAGCGGCGTTGATTGTGTACGGCTTCTGTGCGTTGTCAATCTGACTGCTGAGCGATTTCAGAGACTCCGTTATCTGGTTGATGCCATAAGAGAGCTTGTTCTCGTAGAACAGAATCTGCGGCTCATATTTGGTTATTTCTGCCTGCATTGCTTCTATCTCCACACCGAGGGCTGCGAGCTTGTTGCCATACAGGTTCTTAACATCCTGATGACATGCAGTCAGGTCAACGGTTTCGGTCTGATGGAGCGTTCTTGCGTTGTTCAGCGCATCGTTGAGCCTGCCGAGAACTGTGCTCTCGAGAGCTTCTTCGTAATACTTGGACAGCTCTGAACGTATTGCTGCCATTCTTTCTGCAAATCCGAGGAATGTGTTCTTGATCTTATTCTTTGCCTCTACGTTGTTCCAGTCGTATCCTTCTGAGTTATCGCCGAAAGCCTCAGTCCAGTCGTAATCGGAAATCTCGTTATTGAGATCGTTGATCTTTGTGAGATAAGCATCCACTTTGTCTTTCACCTCATCCGGTTCATTCATAACAGCATCTGCGGCTTTGTTCTGGTCGGCTTTGAGTGTTGCTATCTCGTTCAACAGATTCTGTTGCTCTGTGTTATTTGCCTGTACATATTTTTGTCCGATGTCAGATTTAGCTGTTTGAGCATAGTCTTCGTAGGCTGGCTTATTGACTTCGCACCACCCAAATATGAGGTCATATTTCTCAAGCCGTGTTTTTTCGTTTGTCAGATCATTTTGTATTGAAGCTGCGGAAACCTCATCGGTGATGGTGTAGTCGGCAATGAATGCGTTGAAAGCATCTATTTCGGCCTGTACTCCAGCCAGCAATGTCTTTATATAGTTGTATGCTGCGATGTTGACATCGTTTTCTGCCGATGCGTTCTTTGCTTCATTGTATATGGCTAATGCATTGGCTGTCTGTACGCTGATAGCATCCTTCAGACCGTTGACAGTGGCAGTCATAGCGGCGAACAGGCTATTTTTCTCCTCTGCTGCTTCAGCTTCGGTGTTCAATCTGTTCATTTCTGCTACAACGGCATTGTATTTGTCGATGTATCTTTGCTTGGTTTTTCCATCTGCATCGTTCACATATCCGAACTTGTTGAGGTCTGCAAGATGAGCATCAGCTGCGTCCATTGCTGCTGTGTAAAGGCTGTTCCATTCGGTTGCGGATGCTTCCTCCTTACCTGAAGTCAGCAGGCCTGCTACACGGTTGAGCTTTTTTATCTGAGTGTCGAGCTCAAGAACCAAGAGATCTTTCTGTGATGCTTTAGCTGCGTCATCAATGATACTCTTAGCCTCTTTAAGTGATTTAGAACTCTGTTTCGACTCTTCAGCATATCCGGCGAGAGCGACATTGTAAATGTTATCGTATTCGTCAGAAACCTCATTGAATACAGCATTGAACTTAGTCAGAGCCAGATTGCCAAGGCTGTTGCCGTCGTACACGTTGTTTACTATGCCGGTTACCGTTGCCTTTATGTCTTTTGTTATCTTCTCTATGCTTGCCTTGTATGTCTCTTCTATATCGAAGAGTTCTCCATTCATAGTGCATTCTCTGTGCTCATCCGTTGCCTTTGTCTCAATATCGCGCAGTTCCTTCAGTATGCCGCTCAGAGCATTGTTAGCTTCAGATATGGCTTTCTTGGCAGCATCAACAAGTTCCGGATCGGTAAGTGTACCGAATTCGTTTATTGTTGTGATGGCATTGCTGTATTCGTTTCTTGCAGTAGAGAGTGCGTTATTGATGGCTTCAAGTCGCTTGTCATTGTCTGCTTTTATTGCTTCATCAACTCCGCCCTTCTGATTAGTGGATATTTCAGTGATGCGATTGTTGATTTCTTTAATGCTCAAGTCTGACTCTGAGAACTCATTCTGGGCAGAATACGTTCCTGATTTGAAATCGTTGTCAATCTCATTCTTGAGTTCAGCGATTTCTTCGCCAATCTTTGTAAGTTCTGCGAGATAGCCTTGTGCAGCAGAAGTCTGGTCTTCCTTGGCGATACGTTCGAACTCTTTGGCTCTTCTTTCTTCAGCTTTTGAGAGAGAACCTGCCAGTGTACCGTAGTTGTCGTAGTTCTTCTTGGCATCTGCCGGTACGGCATTTATATCTTTAGCTATTGATGTTAAACTCGTGATATAACCCTCTTTCTGGCTGACACAGTCGTGTGTTTCCCTGTAAGACTTCTCAACTTCAGCCCATTTGCTGTCTTTCTCATCTTCCAGTTTGCTGATAACACCGCCGTCACCTGTATAGTGTTCTCTTGCTTCTGTATAAGGAGTGACGTTTTCTTCATACAATGTATTTATGTCGTTCTTGGCTTTTGCTATTATGCCGTCAAAGCCAATTTCATTGTATTTAGCCTCAATAGCTTTATATGCATTATGGTTGGCATCGGAAGCTTCTGCGTCTGTTCTTGCGTCAGAGACTTTCTTCTCCACAGCAGCGAGTTTGTCACCGAATCCCGTTGCATCTTCTGTCGAAGCCCAATTGTCGGCAACACTTTCCTCAGCATTAGCTGCATCGAGTTCTGTTCTCAAGGCTGCAATCTCTGCTTCGATAGCTGTTTTCTTGTCATTGAACTCAGTTTGACGAAGTGGATCGGTTGTCTTGATATCACCGGTCTTCAGTCCGTTGATAGTATTGATGGCGTCGTTGTATTGTGTTTCGTTTGCCTCGAAGTGTGCCTGAGCGTCTTCAGCAGCTTTCTGCAGGGTGGAGATATCATTATTGATATTGCCGATTTCTTCCTGAATCTTCTGCAGTTCAGCCATTGCAGCAGTCTTGTCTGTCATTTCAGCTGCCTGTTCTTTGGCTGCGTTCTGCTTTGCGATACGAGCCTGTATCTCGGCTTTTTGTTTTTCTATATCGGCACTTTCCTTACCTTCGGCACTGATCTTAGAGAGTTCTCCTGTGGCAGTGGTGATGAGAGTCTCAATATATGTAACCAGTCTGTCCACAGCCTGATCTGCTATGTTGTTGTCGTAGTTTTCTTTGTCCTGGGCATAAGAGTCCTTCAGTCCTGCAACTACATCAGCAAGAGTTTTGGTCTCGGCAGCGTCTGCCTTGTCGAATGCGTCAGCCAAAGCCTTGTTGTAGGCGTCGTCGGTGCTTGTGGAAGCTGTAGTCATGAAACCTTCTATAGCAGTGATGACAGCCTGGAATTCGTCAATATAGCTACCGTATGTCTTGCCGCTTGTACCTACTGTTACGGCAGTATTGGTTACAACCTCGCGAAGTTCACTGAGTGTGGCATTATAAGAAGCGAGTTTAGCCTGAACATTCAGGTAGTTTTCTTTTGCTGTTTCTGCGTTTGCGATGTAATCAGCTATCATTTTATCCACCTCAGCAAAGGCAGCATCGAAGTCTGCTTCTTTACATGTACCTTCGTTGAAAGCATTAAGCGCATCTCCGGAAATGACACCGATGGCATCGGTTACGGCCTGTTCCGTGGCTGCGTATTTGTCTTTGTTGCTGTATGTTTCATCGTTAAGAGCATTTACAGTCTTTGTTGCTTCATCAAGGCTTGTTTCTTTTTCACCTACCTTTGTTGTTACGGCTTGGTATGCGTCATAGTTGGCAATATCGCCTGCTGCATTAGTATTCAGCTCCTCAATCTTGTCATTTATACCATTGAAGTCCTGGGTATAATCGGCTACAACGTGCTTCGTGTTGTTGTCTTCTATCTTTGTGCGGAGAGTCTCGATGGCGGTGCCGATGGCGTTATAAGTGCCGAGATGATGGTCCTTGATAGCCTGTATCTTTCCGAGGTTCTCGTATTCAGTTTCTACTGTGCTCAGCTTTGCCTTGGCATCTGCATATATCTCTTTCAGTTCATACGTCTTTTCGAGATATTTACCTGTTACCTCTGTTATTTCCGTGTGGAGTGTTACATCCCAATTATTTCCGAGACCATTCTCCAACTCCAGCGAACCTTCGTGAGCCTCCGGCGTACCATTCTGTTCTTCTATCTTTGTAATTTTGGCATTTATCTGGTTGAGCTCGGTCTGTGCAGCCTCACGCATGTCAGCGTAAACGTCCGGATCGTCTTTCACTTCATTGTATATTTGTGTAAGACTCTCGTTATACGTGTTTCTGAGGTCGGTTATACAGGTGTTTATTCTGACATAAGCTTCGTGGTCAGCCTTGGCTTTGTCTATGGCAGCAGAATAGTCATTGATAAGTTTGCTGACTTCAGTTGTGAAGTTGTTTATAGCTTCCTCGTTGCATATTTCCGCCGCCGTTCCATCTCCTTTAGCAGCTTCTGCATCATTTTTGAACTTATCCAGAGCTTCTGTTACGGCTTCTTTGGCTGCAGCAGTAATACCTTCTACATAAGTCTTGCTGTCGCCGTCTGTTATGCCTTCCAGCTTCTTGGCTACGTCATCAAACGCTGTTTTCTGTCGATTGTATGCTGCTACAGCGTTGTTGTAAGCCGCAGTGTTATCTGCTGCACTGTTGACCTCTGCCTCGAGCTCGTCTATTTGTACATGAAGATTTGAAGCGTCGTCTTTGTAAAGCGCGTATTCTTTATATACATTGTATGCGTTTTTGTCGTCTGTTCCCTCTTCGTCTTTAAGATTGTTGACCACAGTAGAAAGACTCATTGCCTTATCATAAAGTTTCTGATAATTCTCGTCTCTGTTGTCAATCTTATTGATTATTTCTGTCAACTTGTTTGAGAGTTCGGTACGGAGCGGTGCGAAATCGAAGTCCAGCATCAGTTTCAGTCCGCCCACCTTGTACTCTTTGCCGCCTTCCACGGCTTCCAGGCTGATGACGATGTCTTCTTCCTCAGCTGTTACTTCAAACATACCATTATCCAGCGCTTTGCCGTTTATAAGTATTTTGACGTTTTCTGCCGTAGTTGTAGTGATCTTGTAGCTTCCTTTTACAAGCTTTCCGATGTTCTGCGATATGGCAGCTCCGTTTTGTGAGACGATGATGCCATTCTCAAGCGATACGCCTGACTCAGCGCCTTGCCAGTCGCTTACATCGTTTGTCTTGATTTGATCTACATTCGCGTCGGCCCATGCCGTCAGTGTGGAGGCTGAGGTCATCGCGAGAATAGAAACCAGTACATTTTTTCTCATAACTCTAATTCTTTAGTTTAATTTTCATTATTTGGTTTGAATTTTCAATCATTAATATTGTCCTTACATCAGTAAGAATATGTAGGCTGCATGTGTACAATTTGTAGACAAAATTAGCTACAATCCAGTGTGGATGCATTGCGTTTGGAGATGCTATTCGTGAACTGCGTCGTTATTTTCGTGAACTGAAAATACGGGAACCAATAAGATGTTTGTATAGTCTTTTTATTATGTAGAAAAGAGTAATTATCAGATAATGAAGGCTTCATAAATTATATTGTATAATTAAGTGCATTATTATCTGAATTGTTATTTCCCAGTCATATACCTTTTATATTATTTAGGACAGTTGAGCGAGTCCATTAATGTTCTTAATGCGTTTTTAGGAAGTCTTATGGTATGTGCTGCTCCTAGATTGTCTGATATGACGACAATCTGTTTGATTGTATTGATGTGGAATATCTGTTTTATATTTATGATGTAAGTTCTTCCTGACCGTATGAAATATTGACCGTATTCTATATTGGATGATATTTCTATTTCAACTTTTGACAGTCCGAACGGTATCATAAAGTGGGTGCCGGACGAATAATATACGTGTGTATAATGGTCATCAGCCTTGAAATACATTGTCAGATTTAGGTCAACAACGTACATTTCTCCATAGATTCTGAAATAAACTTTAGTTTGCATACAAGATGTGTACAATTCGTACAAATTTATGAACAAAGTTAACAACAATCCGGTGTGGATGCATTGCGTTTGGAGGTGCTATTCGTGAACAGCGTATTTATTTTCGTGAGTTGAAAACATAGAATTAGATGTTATGTGTTTTTAATGTGTTTGTTTTGTTGATATGGCTTAATGTCTGATCGTACCGGTTTCGTGTTTATGTGGTAAAAATGTGTGTTTTTCCGGCAGTTGCCCGATATATTATATGTTCGTTATTTATCTTATTTTTGACAATAAAATGATTTTATTAAAATTTTCAATGCGTTTTTAGGAAGATTTATGGTGTGTATTGTGCCCTGATTATCAGATATCATGACAATTTGCTTTATTGTATTAATATGAAAAATATGCTTCGTATTTAAAATGTGTTTCCTTCCTGAACGTATAAAATATTTGCAGTGCTCTGTCTTGTTGGATATTTCTGTTTCGATGTCTTGCAGTCCGAATGGTGTCATAAAGTGTGTGCCGGATAAATAATATACGTGTGTGTAATGATCTTCAGTTTTGAAGTACATTGTTTGTGCAAGATCAACAACGTATATTTCTCCATAGATTCTGAAATAAATGTTAGTTTGCATACATGTGTATCATGTTTCGCCATTAGAGTAGATGTGCATCCGGTTTTTCCAGATCCGGATGTGTGTTAATTAAACTAAATAAATTTTGTGCATGAAAAAGCGTGGAAAACATGATTCCTCGCAATCCCACACACTGAGGCTCTCGCATCGCCCATATCAGCAGAACAACGAAGAACAGTTCCACGCCGATATGGACAAACATTTCTATATGCCATTAACACTATCTCCAATGGATAATAGTGTTATGGCGATATAGGAATGTTAAATTTGTACACATCTCGTGACAATCTGCTCTGCTATTCTTGACTGATACTTTGAATTTGCGAGATTCCAGTGTGTCAAGAATAATGCGTTAAAGCAAACGCCATTTTTACATGCCCACCTCATTTCTGATTTTTCAGAACTCATACATTTAAATATAAATAACGTGAGTTCGACGAATTGTAAGTGTTTGTAAATTTGGTGATTAGCGA